>ERZ780167.340-NODE-340-length-49169-cov-6.056603_pt1 | contig 49169 bp, 39 predicted proteins | sample MGYA00510982_ERZ780167 | MGnify/ENA primary metagenome ERZ780167 (study PRJEB29588, sample SAMEA2146107) | human gut metagenome | biome: human gut; feature: human-associated habitat; material: faeces | place: Denmark | collected 2008/2010 ... | reverse complement strand
GCCCTTTGGGCACCCCTCCTTCCGGAAGGAGGGGAGTTGAATAGCCTCACTTCATTTTGACACATCCTCGTCGCAGAGACCTCTATTTTGTGACATTCCCCCGTGTTTTTCTTTTGCTGGTGTGTGCTGGATCCCGCATCGAGTGCGGGATGACAAAAGGTCAGCGGCTCGGCAGAGTCAACCTGAAAAACTTTGTTTTTCGTTTGCCGCTGCTCTCGCCTTTCGCTATCTTTGTCCCCAAAAACAGACAGAGACCATGATCAAGCTACTCCTGGTAGAAGACGACCCCAACCTGCGCTACGTGGTGCAGTGCGGACTGGTAGACATCATCGGCGGCTACGACGTACAGACGGCCACCAACGGCGAAGAGGGCCTGCAAGTGTGGGCCACCTTCAAGCCCGACATCATCATCAGCGACATCGACATGCCCGTGATGGACGGCTTCGAAATGGTGCGCCGCATCCGCGAGACCGACACCGAGACACCCATCCTGTTCGCCTCGGCCCTCACCTCGCCCAAAGACGTGAGGTACGGTTACCAGGTGGGCGTGAACAACTACGTGAAGAAGCCCTTCATCGCCGACGAACTGGATGCCCACATCCACGCCCTCCTGAAGATGACGCAGGGCACACACATGCGCCCCGAGACCGGTTTCTGCCAGTTCGGCCCCTACACGCTCGACACCGAGCACAACACCCTGCGCGACGACCGCACCGGCCGCAGCCAGACGCTGACCGTCACCGAGGCCAAACTCCTGCACATCCTGGCCCAGAACAAGAACGAAACCGTGCGCCGCGAAGCCATCCTGAGCCGCTGCTGGAACACGGAGGACGACTACTTCGCCTCGCGCAGCCTCGACGTCTTCGTCTCCAAGCTGCGCAAGCTCTTCGAAGCCGACGCCGACATCGAAATCAAGACCGTCCGCGGCGTGGGGCTGATGCTGGTAGTGAAATGAAAAGAAACAAGCGGTTTACCCTGCGCAAACCATTCGTTTGCCCAGCCCAAACAACCCGTTTGCCCAGCTTAAACGGTTCACTTAAGCTGGGCAAACAGACGCTTTAAGCTGGGGAAATTCCTCCTATTGATACACCTGCACCTCCAGCTCACCCCGCAACGCACCCAGCGCATTCAGGGCCAGGGCTTCCAGCTCGTCTTCGCCGGGATAGACGCGGACGGGCGCCAGGAAGGACACACGCTCCTGGAGGCGCGAGGTGATGTAGTCCGAATGGGCGATGCCGCCCGTCAGCAGGATGGCGTCCACCTGTCCGTAGAGCACGACCGCCGCCGCGCCCACACTCTTCGCAATCTGATAGATCATGGCATCCAGCACCAGCCGGGCATGCTCGTCGCCCTCCTCGATGCGCTTCACTACGGCCTGCACGTCGGTCGTACCCAGATGAGCCGCCAGGCCCGCATGGCCCGAGATGCGTTTTTTCAGCTCGCTCTGCGAGAGCTTGCCGGAGAAGCAGAGGTCGATGAGGTCGCCCGCAGGCAGAGTACCCGCCCGTTCGGGTGAGAAGGGCCCTTCGCCATCGAGGGCATTGTTCACGTCCACACAACGGCCTTTGCGATGAGCAGCTACAGAGATACCGCCGCCCAGGTGGCAGACAATCAGGTTCAGGTCTTCGTAACGCACGGGGCTGTCGGGTTGTTCCGCCGTCCGCTCGGCGGCATAGCGGCGGGCAATGGCACGCTGGTTCAGCGCATGCCAAATGGTGATGCGGGGCATGAGGGGCGAACCCGTGACGCGGGCCACCTCGTCCAGTTCGTCCACCACACCGGGGTCGGCTATGAATGCCCGGCAACCGGGCAGGGCATGGGCCAGTTCGGAGGCTATCAGGCAGCCCAGGTTGCAGGCATGGGTACGCATGGCGTGCATGCAGTCGTTGATCATGGCATCGTTCACCTCGTAGACGCCGCCGGGGATGGGTTTCAGCAGGCCGCCCCGCCCGATGATGGCGTCGAAGGCAAAGGGAATGCCCTCGTGCTCCAGCTCGGCGAGCACCAGATTCTTGCGGAACTCAAACTGGTCGATGACACGCGGAAAGTGCACCAGCTCGTCGACGGAGTGGCGCAGCGTCTTGACAAATACAGGCTTTTCGTCCTCGAAAACGGCCATCTTGGTCGAGGTAGAGCCGGGGTTGATGACTAATATCTTCATAAGAATGGTGAATGTTGAATGACAAATGCGGTAACGTGAGTCACTTCCTATGGTTCATTCATGTCCTGTCCGCTGCTCGTGAGGCATGCCATGGCAAGGCTGTAATACTTGGACAGGCCGCTGTCGCTGCGCGAGGGCAGCACCACGGGGCAGACGGGGCCCTGGAGCAGCCCGGCCATGTCGGCATGCGAGAAGAGGGAAACGGCCTTGTAAAAGGCGTTGCCCGACTCGATGTTGGGGAAGATGAGCACGTCGGCCTCGCCGTTGATGGGTGACACAATGCCCTTGATGTCGCCGCTGGTCTTCTCGCAGGCAGTCTTCACGTCCAGCGGACCGTCGATAATGACGTTGCCGAACTCGCCCGCCTCGGCCAGCTCGACGATGTTCACGTAGTCCAGCGAGTGAGGGAACTTGGCGCTGACCTTCTCGGTGCAGTGTATCAGGGCGATGCGGGGCTGCTCGATGCCGAAATGATGGCACGCGCGGATGGCGTACCAGATCATCTCGATGCGCTGCTGCAACGTGGGCCGCGGGATGACGGCGGCGTCCGAGAAGAACAGTAGCTTGTCGTACGTCGGTATCTGCATCACGGCCAGGTGGGTCAGCACCTTGCCCTTGGGCAGCAGGCCGTGCTCCTTGTCGAGGATGGCCCGGAGCAGGTTGTCGGTGTTGATGATGCCCTTCATCAGGATGTCGGCCCCTCCCGCACGCACGATGCGCACCGCCTCACGGGCCGCCTCGTCGGAGTCCTCGATGTGGATGGTACGGACGTAGTCGGGATACCGCTTCAGCGAGGGATATTTCTCGAGGATGGCCGAGTCGCCGATCATCAGAAACTCGGCAATGCCCTCTTCCAGCGCCCGGGCGATGGCATACTCGGTATTGGGATCGTTGGCACAAACCACGGCAACGCGCTTCCTGCGGTTCAGTGTCTTCAGGTGTTCCGTCAGTTGGTTAAAGTTTCGTATAGGTTTCATGACGTTAGATTTTCAGCAAATATCTGAAAAAATGTCGAGAAATCCAGCATCTGTTCACCTGTTTTTGCAGTTGCTACATAACATTTTGACAACAGCCTCTCTTTTTCACCTCAGAATTTGCACCAGGAGTGACCACAGATTATGAAGAAAGTTCGAGCCTGTCACCACAAAAAAAGAAGCAGATACAGCGTCATCCCGGCCTTGAGCCGGGATCCAGGCCCTTGCTTTTGCTTGTGTGTATTGGATCCCGCATCAGGTGCGGGATGACGATATGCCAGTGCTCCTTCATTTCGGGCCTCTCCGCCCGCCTTTCGCTATTTTTAAATAAAATAGGATACGACTCGGGAGAGTCAAACTGAAAAACTGTGTTTTTCGTTTGCCTCTCCGCTCGCCTTTCGCTATTTTTAAATAAAATAGGATACGGCTCGGGATAGTCAAACTGAAAAACTTTGTTTTTCGTTTGCCTCTCCGCTCGCCTTTCGCTATTTTTGCAGCGACATAGATTGATGAACGTATATGGACAAGCTGATTATTCCCCCTTACCTGCACGAAGGCGACAAGGTCGTTATCCTGTCGCCCTCCAGCAAGATAGACAAGGCATTCCTGAAGGGAGCCGTCAAGCGGCTGGCCTCGTGGGGACTGCGCCCCGTACTGGCACGCCACGCGGGCAGCTCACACGGCACGTATGCAGGCACCGTCGGCCAGCGGCTGGAGGACCTGCAGGCAGCGATGGACGACCCGGACACACGGGCCATCCTGTGCAGCCGCGGCGGATACGGAGCGGTGCACCTCGTGGGCAAGCTGGACTTCAGCCGCTTCCGGGAGTCGCCCAAGTGGCTCATCGGCTTCAGCGACATCACCGCCCTGCACAACCTGTGGCAACGGGAGGGCTTCGCCTCGCTGCATGCACCCATGGCACGCCACCTCACCGTGGAACCCGAAGACGACTTCTGCACCCTGGCCCTGCGCGACATCCTGACCGGAGCCGCCGCGACGCCCGCAGGCTGCTTCGGCTACACCTGCGAACCGCATAAGCTGAACCGCCGCGGCACGGCCGAAGGCACCCTGCGCGGAGGCAACTTCGCCGTCTTTAACGGCCTGCGCGGCACGCCCTACGACATCCCCGCCGACGGCACCGTGCTCTTTATAGAAGATGTGGGCGAACGGCCACACGCCATCGAGCGCATGATGTACAACCTGAAGCTGGGCGGCGTGCTCGAACGCCTGTCGGGCCTCATCATCGGCCAGTTCACCGAATACGAGGAGAAAAAACAGCTGGGCAAGGAACTCTACGGCGCCCTGGCCGAGCTGGTGAAGGAATACGACTACCCCGTCTGCTTCAACTTCCCCGTGGGTCACGTCCCGATGAACCTGCCGCTCATCAACGGCGCGCCCGTCCGGCTGGACGTCGACAGGAAGGGAGTGAAACTCACCTTCGAGCTGTAGCCCCCGTTTTTTCTCCAGTCAGCCAACAAGATTTCCTCAATCAGAAAAAAAGAATATCCCAAGATGAAAAGAAAACAATGCACCCTCGCCTCCCTGCTCCTGCTCATGGTCGTGGCCGCTGTGGCCTGCGGCAACAAGAGCAACTCCGGCAGCCGGAACGAAGATACGGCCGAGACCTCTACCGTCAACGTCCCCCACTTCAACGCCGACAGCGCCTACACCTACGTACAGGCGCAGGCCGACTTCGGCCCCCGCGTACCCAACACCGACGCCCACCGGGCCTGCGGCGACTACCTGGCCACCAAGCTGGAGCAGTTCGGCGCCAAGGTCTACAACCAGTATGCCGACCTCGTGGCCTACGACAATACCATCCTGAAGGCCCGCAACATCATCGGCGCCTACAACCCCGACAGCCGCCGCCGCGTGCTGCTCTGCGCCCACTGGGACAGCCGTCCCTATGCCGACGAGGACAAGGACCCGGCAAAGCACCAGACGCCCATCCTGGGTGTGAACGACGGGGCCAGCGGCGTGGGCGTGCTGCTCGAAGTGGCCCGCCAGCTGCAACAGCAGGCACCGGCTATCGGCATCGACATCATCTTCTTCGACGCCGAAGACTATGGCACACCCACCTTCTACAAGGGCCGCTACAAGCCGGATACCTGGTGTCTGGGTTCGCAATACTGGGGACGCGTGCCCCACGTGAACAACTACAACGCCCGCTTCGGCATCCTGCTGGACATGGTAGGCGGCAAGAACGCCACCTTCTATCAGGAAGGCTTCTCCAAGCGCACGGCCGGCAAGCAGGTGAAGAAGATCTGGGACGCCGCCCACCGGCTGGGCTTCGGCAGCTTCTTCCCCAAGGAAGACGGGACGGAGGTGACGGACGACCACCTCTACGTGTACAACCTGCGCAAGATTCCCTGCGTGGACATCATCAACTACGACCCGAAGTGCGACACGGGCTTCGGCGACTTCTGGCACACCACGGACGACAACATGGACGTGATAGACAAAAGCACCCTGACGGCCGTGGGGCAGACAGTGCTGGAAGTGATTTACAACGAGAAATAAACTTTAAAAGCTAAAGATATGACCATCAATGAAATGCAAGACGAAGTCATCGCTGAGTTCAGCGACTTCGACGACTGGATGGACCGCTACCAGCTGCTCATCGACCTGGGCAACGAACAGCAACCCCTTGACGAAAAGTACAAGACCGACCAGAACCTGATAGAAGGCTGCCAGAGCCGCGTGTGGCTGCAAGCCGACGAAGTGGACGGTAAAGTCATCTTCCAGGCCGAAAGCGACGCCCTGATTGTGAAAGGCATCATCGCCCTGCTCATCAAGGTCCTTTCGGGACACACTCCCGACGAGATACTGGAAGCCGACCTCTACTTCATTCCCCGCATTGGCCTGCAGGAGCACCTCTCGCCCACCCGCAGCAACGGCCTGCTGGCCATGGTGAAGCAGATGCGCATGTATGCGCTGGCGTTCAAGGCGAAGGAAAGCTGACAAATGGAGGAGGAATAAACTGTCTCAAAATAGAAAGGCATACAAAACACAATGTCATCCTGAACGTAGTGAAGGATCTCAATACACAAACAACTGATTTCGAGATTCTTCACTACGTTCAGAATGACAAAATGCTAACACTTTTCTATTTCGAGGCTGCCTATTCCTCCTCCCTGTACTCCAACAAATCCCCCGGCTGGCAGTCGAGCACCTTGCAGATGGCTTCGAGGGTGGAGAAGCGGATGGCCTTTGCCTTACCTGTCTTCAGGATGGAAAGGTTGGCGGGAGTGATGTCAATCTTCTCCGCCAGCTCGCCCAGCGTAATCTTCCGGCGAGCCATCATAATATCCAAATTCACTACAATCGGCATAGGCAAGGGAAATTAAATGGTCAGGTCCTGTTCTTCCTTCAGCTTCACCGCACGGCGGACAATCTTGCCGACAAACTGCAACAGGAAACCGAACAGCAGGATGGTTATCCAGTCCAACGAATAGTTCCAACTGTCGCTCAAGGCATCACTCCCGCCTACAATCCAATTGCGTATCAGCATCATCAGAATGATGAAATAGCCGCTGAAATCCAACGAATTGGCCGTCTTATGGCTTAACAGATTGCGGCAATCCAGTCGCAGGATGTTCACGCAAAGCACCACCAAAGCCAGCAGGTTGCAGACATATGCCCAACCCTGCAGCCGTCCATCACCCTCTGCCTGTATCAGGTCAATTATATCCGATAGTAATAAAACGATTGCAAACAATACAATACATACTACCCAAAACAGGGTGCCCATGCCCTTGTAACGCTGATACCAACTCTTTAATCTCTTCATAACTGTAGTTCTCCTTTTTTATTATGCCAACCACGTGGTGTGGCGCCTCGCCCAGCGGTGATACAAATACGACCAACCATAAATCCAGACCACCGCTCCGAAAATACGGATAAACCTGGCGTCTTTATCTACCCACAGGTTCATCACCAGAAAAAACACGAACGACGCAACCATCAACGTCAACAGAAGAAAACCGATGTAGCAGATACCTGCCACCCATTTGCGGTCTGTATGAAAAATACTGCTCATGCGTGCCTCCTACTTTAAATGGTCAAGTCCTGTTCTTCCTTCATCCGTATGCCGACCTTGAACAGGCAGGCGATGAAAAGGAAGAATACGCCTAACAACAGATAAATCATCGGAATGGTATTCCCAGCCTGCGTATCGGACAAAAAGGCATTGAATATCATCTGCAAGATGCCGTTGCATTCCAGCACTACCCCGATGGTCATAATCAGATTTGAATTCCGTTTGGTGAAGACCAACCCTTTCTGCACGTTGCGCAGCATCAGATAAATGAGTACGCTGCATATGGCCATCGCCAACAACGTCACATTCTCGGGCAGCAGCTTTACAATCAGGTTGTCGGTATCGTCCTTCCCCAAATCATAGCATAAGTTCAAATTGCGGAAAAAGACGAAAAGCAGACAGCTGATGCACACTACCATCAGACAGTACATCACAAACTCCAGTTCTTCTTTCGAATTCTTCTTTATTCCGAATATACCTTTCATATTCCTATCTCCTCCTTCCTTAAATTGTTAAATCCTGCTCTTCCTTCATCTTCAGCCCGATGGCAAAGACTTCCGCCACGATGAGGGCTATCAGTCCCAGCAACAGGTTCGTGACTTTGACCGAGTCGGAGAGTATCAGGTCATAAGACTTCAGCGCGAAGGCCTCGCGCAGGCTGCAAAGCGACAGATATTCGGGCAGCAGCACGCAGACAAAGCCCACAATCAGCAGCACGCCCAGACGGCGCAGGCGACGGACGTTGCGCCAGTTGAAGATGTCCGAACGGTTGACCGACACCACCAGACGGATGAACAGTACCAACGCCCAGACGTTCGCTACCAGCACCAAGAAGCCCATCAGACTGGATGCCACCTTCTGCCAGGCAGGCGTCTCAACCGGTACGCTGACCATCAGGTTGGTATAAGCCATAGGGACGTAGCGGCCCGTCTTCTCGTTGCGTACCGAGTCGGTGAACAAGTCACCCTCCCATTCATCCAGAAACTTGGGAAGCACGGAGACCGTCTGTAGGTTGCTCACCCGCTCCAGCCGGGCACTGCTCCCGGCTTCCTGTTGCTCACGGGCGGCGTCCAGCCCCATCTGGACACCCTTCGTCATGCCGAGCCCCATGTAGTAGACCGACACGCCCACCGACCAGCCCATCACCAGCAGGACGATGGCACAGAGTATGTTCAATCTTCTTTTCATACTTCCAACGGTTTAAAACGATTCTGCTGACGCAGCAGCCAGCACATCGACAAAATCAGCACCACCGCCGACACGGCCAGCAGCACCGCATAGCCCGTACTGCCCAGCAATTCGCCCACCGTCTCCACCTCGGGACAGGTACGCATCAGGTAGACCGACAGGCCGTTGTTCAGGATGTGGATGAGCATGCCCGGCAGGATGCTGCGCGTGCGGGCGTAAAGCCAGGCGAAGAAGAAGCCCGAAATGCAGGCTCCCACCACCTGGGCGGGATTGAGGTGGACGATACCGAACACTAGACCCGAAACCAGGATGGCCGTTGTGGGCTTGTAGCGTTTCAGCAGTTCCCGGGTCAGCACGCCACGGAAGAACACCTCCTCGAGTACAGGCCCCAGCACCGCCATGCAGAGTACACCCAGCCAGCCGGCCTGCAACGTCTGGAACGTCTCCTCCAGCCAGTCGGGCAGAAACGTCAGACGGGCCACCAGGAAGTCGGCCCACACAATGAGCGAAACGCCCGCCAGCACGGCGCCAACCGTCCAGCCCGCAGAGACAGGCGAGAACATCCGGCGCAGGTCCGTCAGATAACCGGCCTTCCACACGAAGACGGCGATGAACACAAAGCCCAGCAACATGGCCGGAGCCGCCACCTGGGCCTGCGCCGCAGCTACATCGAGCGTACCCGTCGCAGCAAACTGCCACAGCATCACGCAGGGTGCGGCTACCAGCGAGCCCAATATCTGCAACAGATAATAGATCAGAATCAACTTGACAACGGTCTTCATGACGTTTTCCTCCTTCATGCGTTATCAAACACCGGCTATCAGACCGCTGACAAACGCCACCAATATGGTGAACAACATAACCAGAACCGTAATGCACATGCTAACTGCTTTCATAATTCAAATCTTTTTAAGGATACAATTTCTGTTTTTCAATGAATATTTATCGTTTTTCGATATGCAAAGAAAGAATGTTTTTCTGATACCACCAAAGAAAACGATAAAAATTTATCGAAAAACGATAAATCCAATGCCTGCCACTCTGACGAAGCACTGCATGAGGGTGAGACGAAGCACTGCGTGACACCCTCAGGAAGCACTGCATGACGACCTGACGAAGCACTGTGTCGGACCCTCACGAAGCACCGTGTGACAGCGCCACAACACACGCTCTGAAACGTCAGCGGGAAAGGGAAAGCAAGGCACGCGCCTCGGCGGCATCGCGGTGAAGCTGTGCGGCCAGCTCGTCGAGCGAGTCGAACTTCCGCTCGGGGCGGATGCGCTGCACGAAGGTGAGGCGCAGGGGATGGTGGTAGATGTCGGCATCGAAGTCGAAGATATGCACCTCGATGGTGCGGTTGGTGCCGTTGTCCAGCGTAGGACGGCAGCCGATGTTCAGCATGCCGCCGTAAGAATGCCCGTCCACAAGTACCTCGACGGCATAGACGCCGCGGGCAGGAATGAGCTTGCAGGGGTCGTCCACTTCGAGGTTGGCCGTCGGGTAGCCCAGCTTATGGCCCACCTGAAAACCGCTCCCTACCGTACCATTCAAGAAGTAACGGTAGCCCAGGTAATCGGCCGCACGGGCCACATCGCCCTCGTGGAGCAGGCGGCGGATGCTGGACGAGCCGATGCGCAAGTCTTCACCGACCTCACCCGAGATGCCCAGCGACGAAGGCAGGCAGGCTTCGCCCGGCAGCACCTCGATGCCCAACTCGCGGCCATAGCGCACGTAGTCGTCGAAACCCTCGCGACGGTCGTGCCCGAAACGGTGGTCGTAGCCGATGAAGAGCACACGGATGTTGTAGCGTCCGGCCAGCAGCTCCATGAACTGACGGGCGGACAGGGCGGCCAGTGCAGGGGTGAAGTCGAGCAGCAGGCAACAGTCCAGCCCCAGCCCGTCGAGCAACGCCAGCTTCTCGGAGCAGGTAGTCAGCAGCTCGGCCCGGAAGTCGGGCTGCATCACGCTGCGCGGATGGACGGGAAAGGTGATGACCGTCGAGGCCAGCCCACGCTGCGCCGCCGCAGCCTGTACCTGACCGAGCAGGTAACGGTGGCCGCGGTGCACGCCGTCGAAGAAACCGATGGTCGCCACACTGGGGCGAATCCGGTCTGCGGGTATATCGGAAATCTGCTGCACGGTCTTTCTCAGTTTTTGAACAGGTGGCTCCAGTCTTCGTGGACCTTGGGGGTATAGGTGCGTATGCCCAGCGTTTCGGCGGCCCGGCAGTTGGCCTCGGCATCGTCGATGAAGAGCGAGCGGGACGGATCGGCCCCCGTCTCAGCCAGCACCTGCCTGAAGATGGCCACATCGGGCTTGGCCAGCTTCATCCGGTAGGAAAGGAAGATGCGGTCGAAGAAGTCGTCCACCCGATGGCCGTTACAGGAGAAGGCATGGCGGAGCGACCACTGCCAGTGGATGTCGTTGGTGTTGCTCAGCAGATAGACCTTGTAGCGGCGGCGGAGCTCCAGCAGCAGGTCGAGCTTATACTCAGGAATGCCCACCAGGAAACTGTTCCAGGCATCGTCTATCTGGGCGTCGGTCACGGAGACGCCCGCCATCTTCCGGATGTTGTCGCGAAACTCCGCATCGGTAATCAGTCCCTTCTCGTGGAGCAGGAAGAAGCCCTGCTGGTGGCACACGTCGAGCATGGCCTGCACGTTGGGAATGCCCAGCGCGTTGAAGCGGTCGAGGCATCGCTGACGGTCGAGGTCGATGAGCACACCGCCAAAGTCTACAATCAACGTATCTATTCCTTGTAAATCCATCATTCTTACATTTGTTGTTCGTTATTTCTTCCGCAAACGCTGCACCCAACGCACCAGCTCGCCTACCCAGAGTACCAGCGACGAGGAAGCCACAATCAGCAGCCACGTCTGCCCGTCGAGCGGCTCGGTGCGGAACACGGCCCCGCCAAACTGCACGATGAGGAACTGTCCCACCAGGATGGCCAGCACGATGAACTCCATGCCGTAGGACTTGGAGATGCCCTTGAAGGCCGAATCGGTCGTGCCGAACACACGGGCATTGAAGAGGTTCCAGAACTGGAGCATCACGAAGAAGGTGAAGAAGATGGTCAGCTCGCGCACCGTCATGCCGTTCCCTTCGAAATAGAGCAGCATGCCCATCAGCACGCAGGCAAAGGCCAGGCCCACGCCGAATATCATCCGCTGCATGGACCGGGTGATGATGAAGTCGGTCGGCTTGCGGGGCCTCTCCTTCATCACGCTCTCGCTGGGCGGAATGGAGGCCAGTGCCAGGGCGGCAAAGGTGTCCATGATGAGGTTCACCCACAGCATCTGCGTCACGGTGAGGGGCAGGTCGGTGCCTACCAGCGAACCCAGCAGCACGATGAAGAGGGCCACGAAGTTGATGGTGAGCTGGAAGACGATGAAACGCTGGATGTTCTTGTAGAGCGAACGGCCCCACATGACGGCGGTGCCCATGCTGTTGAACGAGTCGTCCAGCAGGGTGATGTCGCTGGCTTCCTTGGCCACGGACGTACCCGTACCCATGGAGAGGCCCACCTGGGCATGGTTCAGGGCAGGTGCGTCGTTCGTACCGTCGCCCGTCACGGCTACGACGGCCCCTTTCTGCTGGAGCAGCTGCACGAGGCGCTGCTTGTCCGTGGGACGGGCGCGCGACATAATCTTCAGGTCCAGTACCCGGTCGAGAGCCTCCTCGTCGGTCAGGGCGGCAAAGTCGGCACCGGTGATACGGTTGCGTTCGGTGTCTTCGGGCTTCCACAGGCCTATCTGGCGGGCAATCTCGGTAGCGGTACCCGGCGTGTCGCCCGTCACGATCTTCACGGCAATGCCGGCCGACTGGCACTTCTGCACGGCGGCAGGCACATCGGGACGGATGGGGTCGCTGATGGCTACCACGCCCACAAACGACAGGTCGCCGTCGGCCACCAGCGAAGCGCAGTCGCGCGTATCGTCGTCGGCCACCACCTTATAGGCAAAGCCCAGGGTACGCATGGCCATGTTCTGATAGCCCAGCAGCTGGGCGTCGACCGTGGAGCGGTAGGCGGCTGCATCGGTGCGCTTGCCGTCCAGCACCACGTCCTTGCACTTGCCCAGCACAATCTCGGGAGCACCCTTCACATAGAGCACTTTCCTGTTCAGCAGCGGAGACTGCACCAGCGTAGCCATGTACTTGCGTTCGGTCGAGAAGGTCAGCTGGTCCACCACCTGTGCCGCCTCACGCAGCTTCAGGTAGTCCTGTCCCTGCTTGTTGAGCCACAGGAGCAGGGCCACTTCGGTGGGATTGCCCACGCCCTTCACCTTGCCGTCGGCCGTGGCTTCTTCAAGGAAGGCGGTAGAGTTGGCACTGATGCCTTCCTTCACCACGCGGCTCAGCTCGTCGTCGGCCAGCTCGCCCCGGTTCTTCAGTCCGTAGAAGCTGGGCTCGTACACCTGCATCTGGTTCTGCGTCAGCGTACCCGTCTTGTCGGTGCAGATGACGGTAATGGCACCCATCGTCTCGCAGGCATGCATCTTGCGCACCAGGTTGTTGGTGGAGAGCATGCGGCGCATGTTCAGCGCCAGGCTCAGGGTGACGCTCATGGGCAGTCCCTCGGGCACAGCCACCACAATCAGCGTGACGGCCATCATGAAATACTTCAGCGTGGCCTGCAGGGCGGGCAGCCAGTCGGCAAAGGTATGGAAGGAAGAAAAGTCGTAGAAGAGGATGACATCTTTCACAAAGAAGATGACGAAAGCCAGTCCGGCAGCGGTAAAGCCGATCTTTCCGATCAGGTTGGCCAGCTTGGTGAGCTGTATATTAAGAGGTGTAGGCTCGGTGGTCTGCTCCGTACTCTGACGGGCCACCTTACCAATCTCGGTCGCATCGCCCACAGCCTCGACACGCATCATGCCGTGGCCGTCGACCACGGTCGTGCCGCGCAACACACGGTTGGAGGCATACGTGGCCTCTTCGTCGAAATCGGCCTCAACGGTCGTTTTGGAAACCACCGGTTCGCCGGTCAGATTGGACTCGTTTACCTGCAACGAAACAGCCTCGAGCAACGTGCCGTCGGCCGGCATCTCCTCGCCCGTCTCCAGAATAACGACATCGCCCACCACCACATCCTTGCGGGGCACTTCCTGTACATGCCCGTTGCGGATTACCTTGACCAGCGTCTCTTCATTGACGGCATTCAGCAGGTCGAACTTCTTGTTGGCATCGTATTCAAAGAAGAAGCCGATACCCGTAGCCAGCAGGATGGCGGCGATGATGCCGATGGTTTCGGCGTATTCGTTCTCGACAATCGAAATAATCAGTGAAAACAGGGCGGCCACCAGCAGTACCTTGACCACGGGGTCCTGGAATTTCTCCAAATAAAGTTTGAAAAGAGAGGGACGTTTGGGAGGAGTCAACAGGTTCACTCCATGTTCGGCACGACTTCGGCGCACCTCTTCGTCGGTCAGCCCGACATGACTGGCATTTTCTTTCATTGCGCTCATGCAGATTGTTCATGTTTTAATTAACTGAGCACAAAAATACAACAATAATTCAGACAGTTAAGCAGTATTAAATCTTTTTAGGAAAGAGGAGGGCAGGTCCGCATGAACAATTCGGGCCTCATCCGTGTTTATTATACAGAGAGAAACAGAAAACAATCATCCACCCTTAAAAACGAAAAAAGTATGGACAAATACATCTGCACCGTATGTGAATACATCTACGACCCCGAGTTGGGCGACCCCGAAAACGGCATCCAGCCCGGCACTGCCTTCGAAGACCTGCCCGACGACTGGGTATGCCCCCTCTGCGGCGTAGGCAAAGAGGACTTTGAGGTGACTCACTGATTTAAAAGAGACAAGGGGAAGGCTTCGTGATTACGAAGCCTTCTTTTCTTTGATGTCGCAGCTGGCCTCCACCACATTCACCACGTAGTCGCCCAGCTTTTCGCATTCGGCGATGATGTCCATGTAGTAGACGCCCATCTGATAGCTGTATTCCTTATTGTTCACATCGATGATGTTCTGGTTCTTCAACTGGTTGCGGTAGTTGTTGATTTCGTTCTCCAGGTTATAGGACTTGTTCACGTCTTCCGGATGATGATCCATGCGTTCCACGACCGAAATCATCTGCGAGAGCGCCTCGTCCGTCAGCTTCATCATGCAATGGATGTGGTCGTACTGTTTCTCGGTAAAGTCCTCGTTGGCCTGCCGCTTGCGGCTCATCGTACGCGCCAGGTTGTAACAGCTGTCACCGATACTCTCTATCTCGGTCACCTCGCGAAGCATGCCGCGTATCTGCAGCTTACTTTCCGAGCTCAGACGGCCTTCGGACACCTTGTTCAGGTAGTTGGCAATCTCCAGCTCCATGCTGTCGCTGATATTCTCGTACTTCTCCACCCGGCTGAACACGCGGTTGAAGTCATCGTCCTTCTCCGTGTGAAGCAGGTCGCGCACCATGCCGAACATGCGGTGCGTACGCTCGGCAAAAAGATGGATTTCCTTACTGGCCTGCAGGATGGAAAGTTCGGCCGTAGAGAGCATACCGCCCGAGATGTAGCGCAGACGATATTCCTCGTCCTGCTCCTTGAGCGGGATGATGGCACAGACGGTGCGCTCGATGAAGGGAACGAACCAAATCAAGATCAAGACGTTGCAGATATTGAAAGCCGTGTGGAAGGCGGAAAGCTTGAACGAAACGGCCACAGCCGGATCGGTAGAGCCCATCACGTTCTCGACAAACCAGGACACAGCCTCCGTGAAGGGCACAAACAGGCAGAGCACCCAGATGACACCGAAGACATTGAAGGCCAGGTGGGCCAACGCCGCCCGTCGGGCCTGCGTGTTTCCCGTCAGCGCTGCCAGGTTGGCCGTAATCGTGGTACCGATGTTCTCGCCCAGCACCAGAGCGGCACCCAGCTCAAAGCTGATCCAGCCGTTGGCACACATAATCAGCGTGATGGCCATCGTGGCGGCCGAAGCCTGCACAATCATGGTCAGGATGGTACCGATAAAGACAAAAAGCAGGATGGACAGGAAGCCCATGTCCGTATAGTTCTGTACGAAGGCCAGCATGTCGGGGTTTTGGCTCAGGTCGGGAGCGTTGTTTTTCAAGTAGGAGAGTCCCATGAACAGGAAGGAGAAGCCGAAAATGAACTCGCCGAGAGACTTGCGGTTACTTTTTTGGGAAAAGAGGAGAGGAATGCCGAAGGCCAGCAGCGGAAGGGCGAAGGCGGCAATGTCGACCTTGAAGCCCAAAGCGGAGATAATCCATGCCGTGACCGTCGTACCGATATTGGCACCCATGATGACGCCGATGGATTGGGAGAGGGTCAGCAGCCCCGCATTCACGAAACTCACCACCATGACGGTCGTTGCGGAAGAGGACTGCACCAGGGCGGTAATCAGTACACCGGTCAATACGCCCGTCACCCGATTGGTGGTCATCGCTGTCAGAATTTTCCTGAGCCGGTCGCCGGCAAACTTCTGAAGGCCTTCACTCATCACCTTCATTCCATAAAGGAAAAGAGCCAAGGAGCCGAGTAGCTTTAAAAAATCATAAAAAGAATACTCCATCTTTAATTATTTAAGGGGTTTCTTTGCTCCATCTGTTATTCCGACTATCTTTAATGCCGTCTAAACCCAAAAAAGAAAGCTCATGAAACACATGTTACAAATCTGTTGCAAAAATAATAATATTTATAAAGATTTCCCTATCGGAAGCTCACTTTTGGATATTTATTCCGGTCTTAACCTTAATTTTCCTTATCAGGTGGTCAGTGCCAAGGTCAACAACCGTTCCGAAGGCCTCAGCTTCCTGGTGTACAACAACAAGGATGTCGAGTTTCTCGACGTGCGCGACTCGTCGGGCATGCGTACCTATGTCCGCTCGCTCTGCTTCATTCTCTACAAGGCTGTCAGTGAGCTGTTTCCCCAAGGCAAGCTCTACGTGGAGCACCCCGTATCCAAGGGCTACTTCTGCAACCTGCGCATCGGCCGCCCCATTGAGCTGGAGGACGTACAGGCCATCAAGAAGCGCATGCAGGAAATCATCGACGAGAACATTCCCTTCCACCGCACCGAGTGCCACACCACCGAAGCCGTCCGCGTGTTCAGCGAACGGGGCATGGACGACAAGGTAAAGCTGCTGGAGACATCGGGCTCGCTCTATACCTATTATTATACGCTGGGCGACACGGTGGACTACTACTATGGCAACCTGCTGCCCAGCACCGGCTTCATCAAGCTGTTCGACATCGTGAAATACTACGACGGCCTGCTGCTGCGCATCCCCAACAAGGAGAACCCCAACGTGCTGGAGGACGTGGTCAAGCAGGAAAAGATGCTCGACGTCTTCAAGGAGCACCTGCGCTGGAACCACATCATGGGCCTGAGCAACGTGGGCGACTTCAACCAGGCCTGCCTGGACGGACATGCCACCGACCTCATCAACGTGGCAGAAGCCCTGCAGGAAAAGAAAATTGCACAGATTGCCGACGACATCTTCCAGCGGACACAGAACGGCACCCGCGCACAGCTGGTACTCATCTCGGGACCGTCGTCCTCGGGCAAGACTACCTTCAGCAAACGCCTCAGCGTACAGCTGATGACCAACGGGCTGCACCCCTATCCCATCTCGCTGGACAACTACTTCGTGGACCGCGAACAGACCCCACGTGACGAGAAGGGCAACTACGACTACGAATCGCTCTACGCCCTCGACCTCAAGCTGTTCAACGAACAGCTCCAGGCCCTGCTGCACGGCGAGGAGGTGGAATTGCCCCGTTTCAACTTCACCACCGGCAGGAAAGAGTTCAAGGGCGACAAGCTGCGCATCGATGAGCATACCATCCTCATCCTGGAAGGTATCCATGCCCTGAACCCCGAACTGACACCCCAGATTCCGGCCGAAAACAAATACAAGATTTACGTCTCGGCCCTCACTACCATTTCGCTGGACGACCACAACTGGATACCTACCACAGACAACCGACTGATACGCCGCATCATCCGCGACTTCAACTACCGCGGCTATTCGGCCCAGGAGACCATCTCCCGCTGGCCCAGCGTACGGGCAGGCGAAGAGAAATGGATTTTCCCCTACCAGGAGAACGCCGACGTCATGTTCAATTCAGCCCTGCTGTTCGAACTGGCCGTACTGCGCTGCCATGTCGAACCGATACTGAACAGCGTGCCGCGCAACTGTCCCGAATATTCCGAAGCCTACCGCCTCCTGAAGTTCATCAAGTACTTCACCCCTGTACAGGACAAGGAAATTCCGCCCACCTCGCTGTTGAGGGAATTCCTGGGAGGAAGCAGCTTCAAATATTAAAAGATTAAGAAGAAGGGAAGTTCATCTTTTCCCGACATTTTTATACAGAATAGACGATTTTGCTTACCTTTGCACCAAACAAAGCAACATCAATATGAAAAAGTATTTTCTGATTGGACTTGTGGCTGTCTTTTGTCTATGCGGCCACAGCCATGCACAAGACCGTGCGGCCGACCTGATGAAACAGGCTCAGGAAAGCCTGGACAGCCAGTCGTACATCAAGGCACGCTACCTCTTCCTGCAAGCCTACAACGCCTTTGCCTCCGAAGGCAAATACGAACAGGCCGTTGCCTGCAACGTCAAAGCCTGTGCCCTTTACTACCGCGAGAACTACTACAAGGAGGCCTTCGAACTGCTCGGACGTGCCGACCAGACCGTGACCGACGGTGAAAAGAAAGCCGGCAAACAACTGCCCGCCCTGCGCTACCCCATCATTAAGGAACGGATGCGCATGTATCTGAACATCGGCAAGACCGGCAACGCCAAAACACAACTGGATCTGCTGGAAGAATCGGCCAAGAAAGCTGCCAGCGACTCCCTGGGTACCGACCTGCTCTACACCAAAGCCGCCTACTTCTACACACTACGCCAAAACGACAAGGGAGACGCCACCGTCCGCCAGCTCATCAGCGAGAGCAGCCGCATACAGGCTGCCGAAGCGCAAAGCAAGTACGACTCCCTGAAGCAGCAATACGACACAAGCCTGCAGACCATCGACGAAAAAGACAGCTCAATCTCTGCCAAGCAATACCTCATTGTCGGTCTCTGCATCCTGTCCGCCATCCTTGCGGCGGTGCTGGTAGTTGCAGCCGTCATCCTGCTCCGCTTCCTGCTGCTGACGCGCAAACAAAAGAAGGCCATCGACATAGCCAACGAGCACAACACCCTGAAGACACAGTTCATCCAGAACATCTCGGCCCAGATGGAGCCTACACTGGCAACCTTGGACGACCGCCAGCCGGGCGTACAGGCACTGAGAGGCTTTGCCCAGCACATTCAGGAGCTGTCGGACCTGGAGCAGTCGTTGTCCGAGCCTTACGAAATGCAGGAACAGAATGTATGCACCTTCTGCGAAGGAGTGATGGACAAGATACAGCAAACCCACAAGAAAGACCTTACGCTGACGGTCAATGCCCCGAAACTGGGCATCAAAATCTGTCCCGAGCAACTGGAACGGATCTTGCTGCATCTGCTGGAGAATGCCGTTGTTCACACGCCGGAAGGTGGAAAAATCACCCTCGACTTCAAGAAACGCGGCGCGCACACGCACCAGTTCATCGTAACGGATACCGGCTGCGGCATCCCCGAGGAACAACGCGGGAACCTCTTCAAGCCTTTCAGTGAAATCAAGGACCTGACGCAAGGCGACGGACTGGGATTGCCCATCTGTGCCCTCATTGCCATCCGCATGAACGGCAACCTGACGCTGGACGAAAGCTATACGAAAGGCGCACGCTTCGTGCTGGAGCTGCACGCATAAGCGCATAGATAACGCGGGCCACTACTTCAACCACGTGGCCCGCTTCCACAGATACTCCATCGGACCGTGGCTGTGACGGCGCATCCACCAACGGCAGAAGGCCAGCTGTACCACGAAGATCAGGGCACCGACCAGCACACTGGCCGTGATACCCAGGTTGTCGTGCAGGCCGAACCCCCAGTTGTAGAACAACATGGAGCCGATGATGCTCTGCGTGATGTAATTGGTCAGACTCATGCGGCCATAGGGAATAAGGATGTTCAGACGTTCACGCAGGCGGGTGCGGTAGTAGCCGTTGAGCACAGCGGATACAAGCAGCAGCATGAAGGCAAACTTATAGAGCGAGGATACCACAAGCAGCAGCGGCGTGCGCACCGAAGGATTCTCCACAAAGTCCGGCAGCATGTTGCCCAGGCCGTAAAGCGGGAAGAAAGCCACCAGCGAACCACACAGCACCTTGTTCCAGAACTTCAAGTTGTCCTTCAGGAACAAGCCCCGACGGCCTACCAGGTAGCCGAAAAGGAAGAGGGCCGCCGTCTGGAACACACGTCCGTTGTCCCATGCCCAAGCCAGACTGACCAACTGCCCCTCCCACAGGTTGACACGCAGGGTGTCAAGGAAAGTACCATGACTTTGCGCCTCGAACGTCGCGGCCCACAGGCTGCCCGTAGGCAAGGCAGGCGTCACGAACGTCGGGTCCAGGGCCGCACGGACGACGTAGTAGAGTGGCAACGGCTGGATAAGCAGCACACAGGCCAAAACGAAAATCCACTTGTCGCGCAGGCGGCACACCAGCGGCAGGATGAAGCCCACCAGTGAATAAAGCACCAGTACCTCGGCCGTGAAGAACGAAGCGTTCAGGTTGCCGATGAGGAACAGCAGCACCAGCCTCCAGCAGAAGCGCAGACGGAAGTCGCGCCCGCGCAGCCGCTGGTTGTCGTACTGGATGAAGTAACTGAAGCCGAAGAGCAGGGCAAACACGGCATACGCCTTGCCGCCCAGCAGGAAGAAGAGGCCGTCCCACACGGCACGGTCCGTGAAGGCCAGCCAGGCACTTCGCCCGGCTTCGTCGGGGAAGGAGTAGGAGTTGAAGTGCTCGATCGAATGCAGCAGGATGATGCCCATCACCGCCAGTCCGCGCAGCACGTCGGCCACATCGACCCGTGCATGTCTCTGTATCTGTTGTTCCATCGGTTTGTATCGGTTCAAAAACTGTTTTCCGTTCATTCTGTCATTTCTCCGGCTGATACAGACCGCGGTTGATCAGCAGCCACTTCACGTCTGGCTCCTGGCCTCGGTAATTCTTGTACATGTCCATGGCGTCGTCGATGCCGCCGGGCGTCAGAATATAGCGACGGAAGCGGTCGGCCAGTTCTGGGTTGAAGATATTGCCGCTTTCGGTAAAGGCACCGTAGGCATCACAATCCAGCACCTCGGCCCAGATGTAACTGTAGTAGCCCGCCGTATAGCCGCCACCCATCGTGTGGTTGAAATAAGTGGTGCGGTAGCGCGAAGGAATCTGCTTCAGCAGCTTGCGCTTGCCCAGCGTCTTGGCTTCGAAAGCCATCACGTCCATATCCTCAGGGATGGATTTCAAGGTATGGAAGTCCATGTCGAGATACGAGGCAGCCAAGTATTCCACCGTGGCGAAGCCCTGTCCGTACTTGCCGCTCTTGGCCAGCTTCTTCACCAGTTCGGCAGGCATCATCTCGCTCGTCTGGTAGTGACGGGCATAGTATTTCAGCACTTCGGGTTCGAAGGCCCAGTGCTCGTTGATCTGTGAAGGCAGCTCCACGAAATCGCGGGGCACACCACTGACACCCGAATAGTGTACGTCGCGGAAGAGGCTGTGCAGCCCGTGGCCGAACTCGTGGAAGAGGGTCGAAGCCTCGTCGGCACTGAGCAGGGCGGGCTGTCCCTCGGTGGGCTTGGTGAAGTTGCAGACAATGGTCACCACGGGGATGATGCGGTTGCCGTGCTTGTCATACCCCTGCGGACGGTAGCTGCCACACCAGGCTCCGCCGCGCTTGCTGGCACGGGGGAAGAAGTCGAAATAAATGACTCCCAGCGTCTTGCCGTCCTTGTCGATACACTCGAAGACCTGCGCCTCGGGATGGGGCAACGGCATATAGGTGAGCGGGCGGAAACGGATGCCATACAGGCGGGTAGCCACATAGAAAGCTCCCTCGCGCACGTGGTTCAGCTCCAGATAGGGACGCACCTCGTTCTCGTCGATGTCAAACTTGGCCTTCTTGGCTTTCTCGAAGTAGTAGCGCCAGTCCCAGCCTTCGGCCTTGAACTTCTTGCCGTCCTTCTTGATTTCGGCCTGGATGTCTTTCAACTCTTCCTTGGCCTTCTCCAACGCCGGTTCCCAAATCTGGTCGAGCAGGGCATACACCTTGTCGGGCGTCTTGGCCATGCGTGTCTCCAGTGCCAGCGAGGCATAGTCTTCGTACCCCATCAGGCGGGCCTTCTCCAGGCGGGCCTCCAGCAGTTCGCGCACCACGGCCTTGTTGTCGGCGTCATTGCCGTTGTTGCCGCGGTTGGTGTACGCCTTGAAGATCTGTTCGCGCAGGGCACGGTTGTCGGCATATTGCAGGAAAGGCATCACGCTGGGGTTCTGCAGAGTAAACACCCACTTGCCCTCCAGTCCCTGCTGGCGGGCTGTCTCAGCGGCCGATGCCACCAGCGTGGCGGGCAGACCGGAGAGATCGGCTTCGTTGTAGATGACCAGCTTGTAGGCATTCGTTTCCTGCAGCATGTTCTGCCCGAAGGTGAGCTGAAGCAGGGCGATACGGCTGTTCAGTTCGCGCAATTTCTGTTGGTCGGCCTCACTGAGGTTGGCTCCGCTGCGCACAAAGTCCTTGTAGGTTTCTTCGAGCAGTTTCGTCTGCTCCTTGTCCAGCCCCAGGCGTTCGCGGTTGTCGTACACCTGCTTGACGCGGGCAAAGAGTCCGGCGTTGAGCGAGATATCGTCGCGGTGAGCCGAAAGCAGGGGCGACAGCTCCTTGCTCAAGGCCTGCAGCTCGGGCGAAGTGTTGCAACTGTTCTGTCCACCGAAAACGAGGGACACGCGCGTGAGCAGCGCGCCGCTACGGTCGAGAGCGGCGATGGTATTGTCGAAGTCGGGCACAGAACGCTGGCGCACGATGGCGTCGATTTCCCGCTTCTGTTCCTCCATCCCCTTGAGGAAGGCCTCGCGGTAGTCGGCCACCGTAATCTGCTCAAAGGGCGGCACGCCGTAGGGAGTAGTGTACTCGGTGAGGAAAGGGTTCGTCCGTGCAGCGTCAGCCTGGCCGTAGGCAGCCATCGAAGCACCCAGCAGGGCAGCCATGCACAGGTTTCTGTAGATGTTTGTCTTCATGCAGCAGTCATAATTAATATTTAAGATTATCGGAACATATCAACGCAGGGCTTCCACCTCGTCGGGCGTCAGGGGAATCTTCTTGCCCAAACGACGGGCACCGTCGGCGGTAATAAGGTAGTCCTCTTCGTTACGAATACCTCCGAAATGACGGTATTCCTCCACCTTGTCGTAGTTGATGAAGTCGGTAAATTTCTGCTGTCCGCGCCACAGGTCGATGAGCTCGGGGATGAAGTAGATACCCGGCTCTACAGTATGCACGAAGCCCGGCTCCAGGGGGATGGCCAGACGCTGACTCTTGCGACCGAACTGAGTACTCTTGGGCTGGCCGTTGTAGCCCACCCACTGCTCGCCGAGGCTCTCCATGTCGTGTACGTCGAGGCCCATCATGTGACCCAGGCCGTGCGGATAGAACAGGGCATGGGCGCCTTCGCGGACAGCATCTTCGGCGTTGCCCTTCATCAGGCCCAGTTCCTTCAGCCCCTCGACCATGACACGGGCCGACAGGTCGTAGACGTCCATGTAGGGGATGCCGGGGCGCAGGGCCTTGACACTCTCCAAGTGCATGGCGTTCTGAATCTCGTAGACAGCACGCTGGCGGGGCGTGAAGGTTTTGTCGACAGGAATGGTGGACGACATGTCGCCGCAATAACCCGAAGGCAGTTCGGCACCTGCATCAATGAGGAAGAGGTCGCCCGACTTGATTTTGTTACCATGATAGTGGTTGTGCAGCGTCTGCCCGTTGATGGTGGCGATGGTGGCGAAAGACAGCTCGCAGTTCTGGCTCTCAGCCACGTGGTTCATCTCGGCCACCACTTCGTATTCGTACATGCCGGGACGGATGAACTTCATGGCAGCGATGTGCATGTCGGCCGTCACGTTGCAGGCCTTCTCGATTTCTTCAATCTCTTCGGCCGTCTTGTAGTTGCGCTGCGCCACCACGGCACGGATGAAGGGGATGGAGCCTTCCTGGTGTGCAGGCGGCAGACCCAGCCAGTCCATCAGCTTCAGTTTGTGCTCGGCACGGTAAGGCGGCAGGTAATGGATGTTCTGCCCGCGCTGTACGGCCCCGTGCAGGTAGCTGACGATGTCGGCCGCAGGACGCGTATCGGCAATGCCCACGGCTGCCGCCTTCTCACGAAGCGTGGGCTGCGTACCCATCCAGACGATGTAATCTATGGAAAGTTCGTCGCCGAAAATGATTTCCTTATCCTCATCGATGTCGATGATGGCCGAAAGGCCGGCAAACGAAAGACCGAAATAATAAAGGAAGGTAGAATCCTGACGATAGCGGAATGTATTGTCCTCGTAGTTCAGTCCCTGTTCGTCGTTCCCCAGGAACAACAGGACACCCGAGCCCACAGTTTTCTTCAGCTGGGCTCTGCGCTGTACATAAGTTTCTTTCGCAAACATGACGTATCTTGCTTTAAAGGTTGATTGATTGCAAAGATAGTGAAAGGCGAGAGCAGAGGCAAATGAAAAACAAAGTTTTTCAATTTGACTATGCCGAGCCGCATCCTATCTTATGAAAAGATTGTGAAAGGCGAGCGAAGCAACAAACGAAAAACATCGTTTTTCATTTGCCTATGCGCGCACCTTTCCGTATTTTTGCGCTGACATTCAAGAAAAGGATATGGCACAAAGCTCCCGACAGATACAAACCCAGGCGCAACAGCAGATACAGACGCTGTCGCCCCAACAAATTCTGGCAGTAAAACTGCTGGAGCTCCCCGCCGTGGAGCTGGAAGACCGCGTCCGCGCCGAACTGCTGGAGAACCCAGCCCTCGAAGAAGGACATGAGGACAACCATGCAGAGGATGAGGATGTCCGTACGGCCGAGGAATCGAACATCAGCGAAGAGGATGGCGGAAACACCGACTATGACTCGCTGAGCGACTACCTCAACGAGGACGATATCCCCGACTACAAGCTGCAGGAAAACAACCGCAGCCCCGAGGAACGGGCGGAGGAAATCCCTTTCTCCGACTCCACCTCCTTCTACGAGACCCTGAAGGAGCAGCTGGGCGAACGCAACCTCAGCCCCCACCAGCGCGAGCTGACCGAATACCTCATCGGCTCACTCGACGACGACGGCTTCCTGCGCAAGCCACTGGACAGCATCAGTGACGAACTGGCCATCTACTCGGGCATCGAGGCTACTCCCCAACAGCTGGAAGAAGCCCTGCGGGTGATACAGGACTTCGAGCCCGCCGGACTGGGTGCCCGCGACCTGCGCGAATGCCTCCTCATCCAGCTGCGCCACAAGAAGGAGCAGCTGCCGCCCAAAGCCGACGACAGCCTGCTCAAGCTGGAGACGGACATCGTCAACGAATGCTACGAAGAGTTCACCCGCAAGCATTGGGACAAGATACAGCAGAAGCTCGGCATCGACGAGGACAAGCTCAACCTGGCCATCAAGGAGCTGTGCAAGCTCAACCCGCGTCCAGGTGCCTCGCTGGGCGAAGCCGTGGGACGCAGCATGCAGCAGATTGTGCCCGACTTCATCGTCGACACCGAGGACGACGGCACCATCCACCTCTCGCTCAACAACCCCAACGTACCCGAGCTGCGCATCAGCCGCGACTTCACGGAGATGGTGGAGGAACACACCAAGAACAAGGCCAACCAGTCAAAGGAATCCAAGGAAGCCATGCTCTTCCTGAAGCAGAAGATGGATGCCGCACAGGGCTTCATTGATGCCATAAAGCAACGGCAGAACACCCTGTTGACCACCATGCAGGCCATTATCGACCTCCAACGCCCCTTCTTCGAAGAGGGCGACGAGTCGCTGCTCCGCCCCATGATTCTGAAAGACGTGGCCGAGCGGGCCAAGCTCGACATCTCGACCGTGTCGCGCGTGAGCAACAGCAAGTACGTGCAGACCAACTACGGCATCTACCCGCTGAAGTTCTTCTTCAGCGACGGCTATACGAAGGAAAACGGCGAAGAGATGTCGGTACGCGAAATCAAGAAGGCCCTGAAGGAATGTGTCGACAGCGAGGACAAGAAGAACCCCTATACCGACGACGAGCTGACCGAGATGCTGGCCGCCAAGGGCTACCCGATAGCCCGCCGCACCGTGGCCAAATACCGCCAGCAACTGAACATTCCCGTGGCCCGCCTGCGGAAATAGACAACTTGAATATACCTATATAAATAAGAAAGATGGAAGTACACCTCATAGAAGACAAGACATTGATTCGGATAGCCCGCCTGGTATCGGCCATATTCACGCCGTTCTCCATTCCCTTCCTGGCTTTTCTGATTCTCTTCCTGTTCTCGTACCTGAGCATCATGCCCATCCAGTACAAGCTCATCGTGCTGGGCATCGTCTATTGCTTCACCATCATGATGCCGGTCCTCACCATCTTCATCTTCAAGAAGATCAACGGATTCAGCGCACAGGAGCTGGGCGAGCGCAAGAAACGGTACGTTCCCTTCTTCCTCACCATCATCTCCTACGTCTTCTGCCTGATGATGATGAACCGCCTCAACATCCCCTGGTACATGAGCGGCATCATCCTGGCCGCCCTCATCATGATGGTCATCTGCGTCGTCGTCAACCTGAAGTGGAAGCTGAGCGAACACATGGCCGGCGCCGGTGCCGTGGTGGGCGGACTGGTGGCCTTCAGTGCCCTGTTCGGCTACAACCCCGTGTGGTGGCTCTGCCTCTTCATCCTGGTGGCCGGCGTGCTGGGCACGGCCCGCATCATCCTGGGGCATCATACCCTGGGCGAAGTCATGGGAGGCTTCGGTGTGGGCTTCGTCTGTTCGCTGATGGTGCTCCACCCCATTGCCAACAGCCTGTACTTCTTCTTCAGACAATTGTTGTTCAATTATTAAAATACAATGTACAATCATATTATTAACCTCTAAAACTAAAGAATCATGAACTTTCCAAGCAACGTAAAGTACACCAAAGACCATGAATGGATCCGCCAGGAAGGCGACGTAGCCTATGTAGGCATTACCGACTATGCACAGGAACAGCTGGGCGACATCGTATTCGTAGACATCCAGACCGAAGGCGAGACACTGGAGGCTGGCGAGACGTTCGGCACCATCGAAGTGGTGAAGACCATCTCCGACCTCTTCATCCCCGTAGCCGGCGAAGTGCTGGAGCAGAATGCCGATCTGGCCGACCAGCCCGAACTGGTGAACCAGGATCCCTACGGAAAAGGCTGGCTCATCAAGATCAAGCCTGCCGCCGATGCCGACTTCGACTGCCTGCTCGACGCCGAAGCCTACAAGGCACTGGTCAATGAATGATACGTAGCGGTTAACGGTTAGTGGTGAGCGGTTAGTATTCCATGCGGACGGACACCAATCACTAACCGCTAACCGTTCACCACTAACCACTTATCACTAACCACTAACTACTAACCACTTATCATCATGACTCCAATCGTAAGCATCATCATGGGCAGCACGTCCGACCTCCCCGTTATGGAGAAGGCCGCCCAACTGCTCAATGACTTCCACATTCCATTTGAAATCAACGCACTCTCGGCCCACCGCACGCCCGAGGCCGTAGAAGAGTTTGCCAAAAATGCCCGCAAGCGGGGCATCAAGGTCATCATCGCCGCCGCAGGAATGGCTGCCGCCCTGCCGGGTGTCATTGCCGCCAACACCACCCTGCCCGTCATCGGCGTACCCGTCAAGGGTGCCGTGCTCGACGGCGTAGACGCTCTCTACTCCATCATCCAGATGCCTCCTGGCATCCCCGTAGCCACCGTAGCCATCAACGGTGCCATGAATGCCGCCATCCTGGCCGTACAGATGCTGGCACTGGCCGACGACGAACTGGCACAAGCCTTCGCCGCCTACAAGGAAGGCCTGAAGAAGAAAATCACCAAGGCCAACGAAGACCTGAAGGAAGTGAAATACGAATACAAGACGAACTAAAAAACGAAGAATGAAGAATCAGGAAGGAAGAACCGGTCCCCGCATCCCCATTCTTAATTCTTCATTCTCAATTCTTCATTCATTATGGATTTATTCAACTATTCCCGCAGGGAAACATCTGTAGTCAACATCGGAAACACTCCGCTGGGAGGCGACAACCCCATCCGCATACAGAGCATGACCAACACCGCCACCCAGGACACGGACGCCTGCGTGGCACAGGCCAAACGCATAGCCGATGCGGGCGGAGAATACGTGCGGCTCACGACACAAGGCGTGAAGGAAGCCGAGAACCTCCGCAACATCAATGCTGCCCTGCGTCGCGACGGCTACCTGACGCCGCTGGTGGCCGACGTACACTTCAATCCGCACGTGGCCGACGTGGCCGCCCTCTATGCCGAGAAGGTACGCATCAACCCCGGCAACTACGTGGATGCCGCCCGCACCTTCAAGCACCTGGAGTACACCGACGAGGAGTATGCACAGGAGCTGCAGAAGATACGCGACCGCTTCGTGCCTTTCCTGAACATCTGCAAGGAGAACCATACGGCCATCCGCATCGGCGTGAACCACGGTTCGCTGTCCGACCGCATCCTATCGCGCTATGGTGATACGCCCGAGGGCATGGTAGAATCGTGCATGGAGTTCCTGCGCATCTGCGTAGACGAGCATTTCACCGACGTGGTCATCTCCATCAAGGCCTCGAACACGGTCGTCATGGTGCGGACGGTCCGCCTGCTGGTGGCTGTCATGGAAAAGGAAGGCATGCACTTCCCCCTGCACCTGGGCGTGACCGAGGCAGGCGATGGCGAGGACGGACGCATCAAGTCGGCCCTGGGCATCGGTGCCCTGCTGGCCGACGGACTGGGCGACACCATCCGCGTATCGCTGAGCGAGGCTCCCGAGGCCGAAATTCCTGTGGCCCGCAAGCTGGTGGACTACGTGACGCGCCGCAAGGACCATCCCTACATCCCCGGCCCGAACGTCCCGACCTTCAACTACCTGGCTCCCTCGCGCCGGCAGACCGTGGCCGTACGCAACATCGGCGGCGACAACGTGCCCGTCGTCATTGCTGCCCGTCTGGACGGTGACCTGACGACCGACCCACAGTTCGTTCCCGACTATATCTATACGGGCCGCCAACTGCCCGCCACCCCGCAAAAGGGCGTGCAGTACATCGTCGATGCCGACGTGTGGGAAGGGAAACCCGATACCTGGCCCGCCTTCAAGGGCGACCAGCTGCCCTTCGTGAGCGGTTGCAACGCCGCGCTGAAGTTCCTCTTCATCACCTACATGGGGCTGAACGACGAAGCGCTGGCCTGCTTGAAGTACCACCCCGAAATTGTGCTCATCGTACAGAGCAACCATCCCAACCGGCTGGGCGAACAGCGTGCGCTGGTCCACCAGCTGATGCAGGAAGGTCTGTCCAATCCCGTTGTCTTCTTCCAGCACTATGCCGAAGAGGAGAAGGAAGACCTGCAGATCAAGGCAGCAGCCGACATGGGCGCCCTCGTCTTCGACGGCCTGACGGACGGCATCTTCCTCTACAACCAGGGCAGCATCCCCGCCACCACGCTGGACGCCACCGCCTTCGGCATCCTGCAGGCAGGCCGCCTGCGCACCAGCAAGACGGAATACATCTCCTGCCCCGGCTGCGGACGCACGCTCTACGACCTGCAGAGCACTATCGCCCGCATCAAGGCCGCCACGTCGCACCTGAAGGGGTTGAAGATAGGCATCATGGGCTGCATCGTCAACGGCCCGGGCGAGATGGCCGATGCCGACTACGGCTACGTAGGTGCCGGACGCGGCAAAATCAGTCTCTACAAGAAGAAGGAATGCATCGAGAAGAACATTCCCGAAGAAGAGGCGGTGGAGAAGCTCATCGAGCTCATCAAAGCGAATGGCGACTGGCAGTAAACATTGCGGACCTGACACAAAGGCATGCTCAAACCGGGGTGTGTCGTTGTGTCAGGTCCATGATTTTTATCCATACATGGCAAGAATGAAGGATAGAATTTGTGTCTATTACTACATAGTTCTTGAGATTTGTTCCATATTTCCTGAGCGTGGCATAAATTTGGATTGAATATTATTAAACGTCCAGCGTAAAGTGAATCTTACGCCCCGTGTATCGTATTCGTTCTTTTGCCAGCGATAGGTATTCAGATACTTTTTTTCCCACTCTGGACTGACACTTTTCCGTAAGAAGTCACTGCCGTCAACAGCTACGTAAAGTCTGTTTTTGAAAAAAGAAGCTGATAATCCTGCATCAATCACGGTTTTTGCCGCATATAGCGAAATGCCCCTTTCTTCACGGCTGGTATAGGATATATGAGTGTAGAATGACAAACTTTTATAAAGGTTGAAGGTAAATCGTGTCTGTAATTCGCAAGAAAGTCGGTCGTTGATTTTAGTTTCTTCCAGATAAGGAAACTTTATATATGGTTTCTTTAATGCTCCAGCCAGATACATGCGAAACCAATTTTTACTCCACGAGTAGTCGGCTGTAAATCTCCATTCGTGTGAGCGCCGTATGTTGACAGGCTGCATGAATAAGATGTTTGACTGACCGTCTTGAGTTTGTGTCACCCATTGCGTCATGTTCTTTATTTGACTGTAACGCAGAGAAAGCCCCACTTTGTATAGGTTGAAGTTCAACTCTATGTTATCTTTAAACGTGGGCTTCAAATTGGGATTTCCCATGGAATAATTATATTCGTCTTCATAGTTCACGGTAGGGTCAAGGTCGCTAAATGATGGGCGCGATGCTATTCTTCGGTAATATAAATCTAAGTTTATGTGCTTACTTGCTTTATATTTTAATCGAACATTCGGAAAAAAGTTAGAGTAGGTACGTTCCATATCTAATGCGTTTTCTCCTTTTAAGGTCGTTTTAATTTTTTCATATTCATAGCGTAATCCAATGTTGACAGACCATTTATCCCACGATTGACTATAACTGTAATAAGGAGCAAAGTAATAGTCCTGACGGGAAGTTAGTTGTGGAATTTGGTTAATATAGTTGTCCCCTGTGTTACGGATATAGCCACTGTTGATACCAATTTGTTCATTGTCGTTTTTAGCAAACTTGAATTTGTAGGTAGGGGTTATCGTATAAATATCGTAACGTACATCATTGTTCATGGAAGTATTTATTCTATTATCTACTGAAAGGTAGTTTTCTGAAGTTTGTTGTTCTGAGCGGGTGTGCTTGGTGGCATAGTCGGCAATCAAACTAAAGGTATTTCCGGCTTCTGACCGATGTACGTAAGAGAGTGACAGACTATGCAGACCGATGTCCGAACTGTGGTCTGTACTGTTTTCTTTGTTGTGTATATTACCGGATTCCAAAATGTCTTGTAGGCTATGACCGGTTGTGCCAAGTTTGGCAAAACTGCCTACATATTGTACGCCTATGTTGCCTTTCTGTTTCAAGTCAAGATTGATGCCTGTAAAAACATTATATAGATTGCCTTTATTCCGGCTCACACTATTGCCATTGTTCTCGAAAATGCTTCCATCGGTGTGAGTGATGATGGATTTTGAGTAGTCCTGTGCATGTTCATTGATACGGCCGTATCCCAGTGAGGCCATACCTGAAAAAATGCCTTTATTTACCAGATAATTAAGATTGGTTGTATTGCTTATACGGTTCTTAACCTCGGTAGCGTTTGATACATTCAACCCCATGTAATCTTTGTATGTTTCGCGTAAGGTGATGCGAATGATACAGGAGACCGAGGCATCATACTGTGCGTCAGGCTGACGTATTACTTCAATGCTGCTTGCATTGGTCGATTGATAAGCACGAAGTTCTTCCAAGTTCTTCACTTCACGTCCGTTGATGTATATCACAGGTTTTCCCTCCCCTAATACAGTGATGTCTGTACCATTGGTAACCAAGACACCAGGTGTAAACTTTAACATGTCCAAAAAATTACCCGCTTGGCCTATTTGTGAATTGTGTATGTTTTGAATAAGGTAGTTGCCACCGTCACGTGAAATACTCGGTCCTTCGGCTTTTACCACAACTTCCTCTAACTCTACAGCTTTCTTATAGAGAATGATTTCTCCGATTTCGTTTTGTCCGGCTTGCAGTTCCTTTTCTATTTTTATACTTTCATATCCGTCGGACTCAATCGTTATCCATGCTTTGCATAAACTATCTATTTCAAAAGCAAAGTCGGATTCGTAGAAACTTCCTGTCATGTTTTGGATAGAATCGTTGTAGGACACTCCGATGCGATAAATAATGGCTTCATTATCCGATGCTACAACCTTGCCGGTGATGCAGTTTTGTGCATAGGTTTGCGAAGCAATGAATAATAAACTGAAAATGAAAAGCATTTGTTTCATGGTTGTTGTCTTTTTAGGGTTAGCAATTATACAGGTTAGACGTTTTAAAGCAAGAGAACGTTGCATACCTCAGCCATTTTTCTGGTCACAGATGCATTTCACTCTCACCAAGTCCATAGTTATATCCGCCAAGTCCCTCTTTACAATCACCAAGTAGATGTTTACACCAAGCATCTTCGTATATCCTCCCCTACCCAAACGATTGTTGGGAAACACTGCTTTCGACAAAAGAAAGCACTGCTTTGCAATGAACAAAACAGTGCTTTAACAAAAGTAATCTTTTCACATCCAAAAGAAAAACTGATTTCTACTAAAGTACCATAGAAAACTATGTAGAATGCTGGGATCGTAACATCAAACGACATGTGGAGTCCGACTACGTACAATCCTACTTCACTGCCACCGAGTCGGCCGCAGCCTTCGGACGGAGCAGGGCGTGATACTTGTCCGTATCGCCCAGCACCTTCAGCGCTTCCTTCAGGTCGGGGTCGTCCTTCAGCTGCTGGATGATGCTGCCTTTCTGGTAATAGTAACGCTTCAGGATCTCGATGGATATCATGTTCTTGATGTCTTTCGAGAAATAATCCAGGTCGTGGTCCAGGTTATGCTGGAGCTTCTTCTCCAAGGCCTCGAACTCGCCGGAGGCATCTTTCAGGTAGCCTTCGAACTCGGCCATCTCCTTCAGGCTCTTCAACATCTTCTCCGTCTGCTGGTCGTACTTGAAGTCGGCCTTCCGCACCATCTCCTTGAAGTCGGCATAGTCGGCATCGGTCAGCTCGAAGTGCTGCGCGTCGGCAATGGTCTTGTGCTTCAGGCAATACTGGGTGGCATAGTCGAATATCAGGTTGTCGTTCACCAGATAGAACAGGATGTTGGGCAGCTTCTCCTGCTCCACCTGCACGTCGGGCGTCACACCGCCCCCGTCGCGCACCTCGCGTCCGGCCGCCGTATGGAAGACGGTCGTCAGGCTGTCGGGGATGCGGCCCACACTGCCGTCCGCATTGCGGTGCTTGTAGTCGATGGCCTGCACGCAACGGCCGCTGGGGATGTAGTATTTGGAGGTTGTGATCTTCATCTGTCCGCCGTAGGGCAGGTCGCGGGTGGTCTGCACCAGTCCCTTGCCATAGGTACGGGTACCGACAATCACCGCCCGGTCCAGGTCCTGCAACGATCCGGCCAGGATTTCCGAGGCCGAGGCCGTCGAGCTGTTCACCAGTACGGCCAGCGGGATGTCCAGGTCGATGGGCTCGCGCAAGGTCTTGTAGGAGAGATTGGTCTGCGCGATTTTTCCCCGCGTGGTGACCAGCGTCTTGCCGCGCGGCAGGAAGTAGTTGGCAATGTCCACTGCCTCGTCCAGCAGACCGCCGCCGTTGTTGCGCAGGTCGATGACGAGCGAGGTGATGCCCTGCTTCTTCAGGTCGAGGAAGGCCTGCTTGAACTCGCGCGCCGGCTTGCCGGAGAAGGTGCTGAGGTTGATGTAGCCCACGTTGTTCTCCAGCTTCGTATAATAAGGTATGATGGGCAGCTCGATGGCACGGCGCACCAGCTCGAAGTCGAGCGGTTTCTCCACGCCCGGACGCTGCACCGTCAGCTTGAAGCTGGTGCCCGCCTGTCCGCGGAGCATCTCGCTGATCTCCTGGTTGTTCTTCCCGGCCAGGTCCTGTCCGTCGATGGCCATCAGGATGTCGCCCGCCTTCAGTCCGGCCTTGGCAGCCGGCATGCCTTCGTAGGGCTCGCCGATCATGGAGCGCTTCAGCTTCGTGTTCCAGGTGATGACGGAACCGATGCCGCCATACGAGTTCTTGAGCATCTGCTCCAGCTCGCTCTGGTCGTCCTCGGGGTAATAGGCCGTATAGGGGTCGAGCGAGTAGAGCATGGCATCGATGCCCTCGCGGATGGTCTTGTCGGCATCGATGGTATCGACATAGAGCATGTCCAGCTCCTTCACAATCGAGCTGAAGATGTCGATGTTCTTGGCCAGCCGGAAGCTGCGGTCGTCACTGTTCTTGAAGCCCACGAATGCCGCGCCGGCCACCACCAGCAGCAACAGGGCTATCCAACGTACTTTACACAATCTTTTCATATCTGTATCTGTCATTCAATATTCATGGTTTATAATTTCTCTATCTCTTCCCTGACCTGCTTCCAGCGGGCGGCCGACAGTTCGGCCCCCACCACGCGGATGACTGCCGCGGAAAGGATGGACGCGATGCGCGCACACTTCTCCAGCGAACAGCCGGACACCAGTCCGTACAGGAATCCGGCGGCAAAATAGTCGCCTGCCCCCGTCGTGTCGGCCACCTTGCGCACCGCCACCGGCTCTACACAGAGCGTCTGCGTGCCCTTGCGCACCAGCGAGCCCCGTGCGCCCAGCTTGACGACGGCAATGCTGCACAGGCGCGACAACTCCGCCAGTGCTTCGTCAGGTTCCTTTCCTGTGAACGCACGGGCCTCCTCTTCGTTGGCAAAGACGATGTCCACATACTTGGTCAGCAGCAAGGTGAAGAAGTCTCGGTCTTCTTCCACTATATTATAACTGGCCATGTCCAGACAAACCTGCAGGCCGGCTTCCTTGGCCAGCTCGACGGCATGCAGAATCATGTCGTGGTCCTGCACCAGATAGCCTTCGACAAACAGGTAGGAGTATCCCTTGAACACTTCCAGCGACAGGTCTTCGGCCTTCAGCGAGGCGGCCGCCCCGAGATATGTGGCAAAGGTCCGTTCGCCGTCGTTCCGCGACACGAAGGTGGAAGCCACCCCCGTGGGCAGAGAAGGGGATACCAGCAGACAGTCGTGTATGCCTTTCCGCTTCAGGGTCCGCTTCAGGAAATCGCCGTAGGCGTCGTTGCCGATTTTACCGACAAATCCCGTACTCGCGCCCAGACTGGCCAGGGCCCCGATGGCATTGCCCGCCGAGCCTCCGGCCGCCTTGTGCGTCTTCAAGTCCTTGAAATATGCTGTAATGAGATGCAGGCGTTCTTCGTCGATGAGCGTCATGCTGCCGCGCGGAAGTCCCATCTGCTGAAGGACCTCATCGCTCTCAAAAGTAGCCAAAACATCGACCAAAGCGTTGCCTAATCCTATTATTTTGTCCATTTCGATATTTTTTTCTGCAAAGATATTGCATATTTCAAAATATCCTATTAATTTTGCACCGCATTTGAGAAAAAACAACACTCTTCGTTAGCTCAGTCGGTTAGAGCATCTGACTGTTAATCAGAGGGTCCTTGGTTCAAGTCCAAGACGAAGAGCAGAAGTCCGCAACAGCGGACTTTTTTGTTTTTGTACGTTTCCATCCCATATAGCATGAGCCAAACTTTTCCCACTCTGCTTCATGTTATATTCCATGGCTCCCTGACGAAGCACTGCGTCACCCCCTGACGAAGCACTGCATGACACCCTGACGAAGCACTGTGTGACGACCTCATGAAGCACTGTGTCGGAAGGCAAGGAAGCACTTCGTCAGAAAGGAAGAAAGAAGCAGGTCATACCCCCGCCTTGGCCAGCGTCAGCACACTGATGCGCAGGCCCTCGACACCGGCAAAGGCATCGGCACAGGCCGTGATGGTGGAACCGGTAGTCAGCACATCGTCCACCAGCAGGATGTGCTGCCCCGCATAGTGTTCGGGGTGCTCCACCCGGAAAATGCCCGCCACGTTCTCCCACCGCTCGTAGGCCGACTTGCGGGTCTGGCTCTGCGTATGCACCACCCGCTTCACGCCCGAAGTGTCCACCGGGATGCCCGTCACCGCCGACAGTCCCCGGGCCAGGCATTCACTCTGGTTATAGCCGCGCTCCTTGCGCTTGAGCGGATGCAGCGGGATGGGGACAATGCGGTCGATACCCTCGAAGAAGCCGCTGTCCTGCAGCTCCTGGGCCATGAAACGTCCCATAATACGCCCGATGTCCTTCCGCCCGCCGTACTTGAGCAGGTGGAGCACGTGCCTGAAGTCGCTGCCCTTGTGATACAGAAAAAAGGAAGTGGCACGCTCCAGCGGTATCTTGCCCCAGAACTCCTTCTCCACCGGATTGTCGGGCAACAGATGCCAGTTCGTGCGGGGCATGTCCATGTTGCAGCGGAGGCAGATGCCCTCTTCGCCTTCCACCAGACGGGCTCCGCACACGACGCACCGCCGCGGAAACAGCAGCCGGGCCGCCGAACGGAACCAAAGGCCGATTGAATGTCTCGTCATCTCACGCCTCCCTCCTTACATGCCTGCGGGAAGCGCCTCCCGGAGTATCTCCAACAACGGACCGTGCAGGGCACCATTGGTCGCCACGATGTGATGTCCTTCCAGAAAAGACGGACTGCCATAGAAATCGGTCACCTGCCCGCCGGCCTCCTGCACCATCAGCGCCGCCGCCGAGAAATCCCAGCGGCCGATGAACGCCTCCAGCCAGGCATCGTAACGTCCGGCAGCCACATAACAGAGCGCCAGAGCCGCCGAACCGTTCATACGGATGGCCGCCACCCGGCCATACAGCCGGTGGATGAGGTGCTCGCCCGTGCGGGCATAGCGTTCGGCATCGTAAGGCAGCTCCACCACCAGGTAGGCCTCGTCGAGCGAAGGTACGTCGGAAACGTGCATCCGCACGCCGTTCACGTAGGCGCCACCGCCCTTCCAGGCATAGAAACACTCGTCGCGCACCGGCTCGTAGACCACTCCCAGCAACAGTTCGTCGCGGCTCCGCAAGGCAATGCTCACACAGTAGGGCGCCACGTCGTGGATGTAGTTCGTGGTGCCGTCCAGCGGGTCGACCACCCAGCTATACCGTTCACCCTGCCAGCCGGCCGAGCCTTCCTCGGTGATGAACCCCGCCTCCGGCAACAGCTGCCTCAACGCTTCCACCACCCGCCGCTCCGACTCGCGGTCGACGTAGGACACATAGTCGTGGGCACGCTTGGCCTGCACGGCGTCCCGGCTGAAATTCTTCCGTTCTTCCTTCAAAAAATGTCCGGCTTCGCGTGCCACCCGGCACACGTCCGCGACCAATGATTCCATGTTTTCCATGTTTCCATACCTCCTTCCGGCGGATACATTCCGTCCTGTTCTGCTAAAAAACAATCAAAAGTACGGGTTTCGCTTACATTTACCAAAGAAAATGGAAGAAGATTTTGCGAATTGTTTACCTTTGTGTCCGATATGGAACTTAAAGACTGATATTCAATGGCAGATCATCCCCTTTCCCAATTCAAGTATTGCCCCAAGTGCGGCTCTCCCCGCTTCGGGATACACAACGAAAAGTCCAAACAATGTGCCGACTGCGGGTTTGTCTACTATTTCAATCCCTCCTCGGCCACGGTAGCCTTCATCGTCAACAGCCGGGACGAGCTGCTGGTGTGCCGCCGGGCCAAAGAACCCGCCAAAGGTACGCTCGACCTGCCCGGAGGCTTCGTCGACCTGTACGAAACGGGGGAAGAGGGAGTGGCCCGCGAGGTGCGGGAAGAGACGGGGCTCCACGTCGTACGCACGCACTACCTCTTCTCCCTGCCCAACCTCTACGTGTACTCCGGCTTCACGGTCCATACGCTCGACATGTTCTTCCGCTGCGAGGTCGAGGACACGCTCCACTACACCGCCATGGACGACGCCGCCGACCTCTTCTTCGTGCCGCTGAAGGACATCCGTCCCGAGGAATTCGGGCTCGGCTCCATCCGCCGCGGCCTGCAGATTTTCCTGGAAAACAGGCCATGAGATACTAAAAAAGCTCAACGAAGCCAACATTTGACGGGCAAAAAACGTACTTTTGTATAAGAAGGCCCCGCAACAGGGGCCCTGATATATTAACTTCTATTTGTGAGAGACAATGAAACACCGCTTTTCACGCATATTATGCACAGCCCTCTGCTGCGCCCCGCTGCTGGCCGCGGCGCAGACACACGGGCAAGGCACTACGCCGCAACAACTCTTCCGTGAAGGGAAGAACCTGTTCGAGCAGCGGGCCTACTCCGCCGCCATCGCCCCCCTGCAGTCCTACATCCGCCTGACCGATGCCGACCGCAACCTGGCCCCCCAGGCCGGCGACCGCCAGGAAGCCGAATACATGCTGGTGTGCGCCGCCTACGAGACGCGCGACCCCCGGAGCAACGAGCTGCTGCTGGCCTTCCTGGAAGAACATCCCGACACGCCCCATGCCAACCGCATCTCCGCCCTCGTGGCTTCCAACTACTTCTTCCGGCAGGACTACGACAACGCCCTGGCCATGTTCAACTCCGCCGACCTGGAAAAGCTGGCCAATGACGAGCGCGACGACATGACCTACCGCAAGGCCACCTGCTACCTGAAGACGGGCAACGTGCAGGAAGCCGCCATCTGGTTCGAAACCCTGCGCAGCACCAGCCCGCGCTACGAAGCCGACTGCACCTACTACCTGGCCTACATCCGCTACACGCAGGGACGCTACGACGAGGCTCTGAAAGGCTTCCTCGCCTCACAGGGCAACGCCAAATACGAAACGCTGGCCCCCTACTACATCGCCGAGATCTACCTGCTGAAGCAGCAGTACGACAAGGCCGAGATTGTAGCGCAGAACTACCTGTCGGCCCATCCCGATGCCCCCTACGCAGCCGAGATGCACCGCATCGAAGGTTCCGCCGACTACTACACGGGCCGCTACCAGAAGGCCATGGACAGCTTCGCAGCCTATACGGGCAGCCTCCGCGACGAGAAGCCCCGGCGCGACGCCCAGTACATGTACGGCCTGTCGTGCTACCACTGCGGAGTCTATAGCCGCGTGCCCGAACTGCTGGGCGACGTCACCACGACCGACGACGCCCTGTCGCAGAACGCCTGGCTGCACATGGGTATGGCCTACCTGAAGATGGCCGACAAGAACAAGGCCCGCATGGCCTTCGAACAGGCCGCCGCCTCCAGCGCCGATGCCGCCGTCCGGGAACAGGCCGCCTACAACTACGCCCTGTGCATCCACGAGACGTCCTACTCCGCCTTCGGCGAATCGGTCACCGTGTTCGAGAAGTTCCTCAACGACTACCCCCACTCGCAATACGCCGACCGCGTGAGCGACTATCTGGTGGAGGTCTACATGGAAACCCGCAGCTACGATGCCGCCCTGAAGTCCATCAACCGCATCCAGTCGCCCACACCGGCCATCCAGAAGGCCAAGGTACGCATCCTGTTCCAGCTGGGCACGCAGGCCTTTGCCAACGCCGACTTCCCGACGGCCATCGACTACTTCAGCCAATCGCTCCAGTACAGCACCCGCTTCGGGCGCGAACTGCAGCAGGAGCAGGGCGAGGCAGCCTACTGGCGCGGCGAGTCCTACTACCGCCTGGGCCGCATGCGGCAGGCGGCCGACGACTTCAACCGCTACCTGAAGTCATCGCCCGACCGCAGCAGCGAGATGTATGCGCTGGCCTACTACAACCTGGGCTACATCGCCTTCCACCAGAAAGACTATACCACCGCCGAGAGCCGCTTCGGCAGCTACATCCAGCTGGAGAAAGGTGAGAACCCCGCCGCCCTGGCCGACGCCTGCAACCGCCTGGGCGACTGCTGCCTCCATGCACGCCGCTTTGACGAAGCCAACCGCTACTACTCACGCGCCGAAAGCATGGGCACCGCCTCGGGCGACTATTCCTATTATCAGATGGCCCTGGTGGCCGGCCTGCAGAAGAACTACAGCATCAAGGTAGACCTGCTCAACCGCCTGGCACAGAAGTACCCCAACTCGCCCTATGCCGTCAACGGCCTCTACGAGAAGGGACGCTCGTATGTGCAGAATCAGGAGACCGCCAACGCCATCGCCACCTTCAGCGAACTGCTGTCCAAGTATCCCGACAGCCCGGTAGCCCGCAAGGCAGCCGCCGAAATCGGCCTGCTCTACTACCAGAGCGAAGACTACAACCGCGCCATCGAGGCCTACAAGCACGTCATCACCCGCTATCCCGGCAGTGAGGAAGCCCGCCTGGCCATGCGCGACCTGAAGTCCATCTACGTCGACGCCAACCGCGTGGACGAGTTTGCCGCCCTGGCCGCCCAGATGCCCGGACAAATCCGCTTCGAAGCCAGCGAACAGGACTCGCTGACCTACATCGCCGCCGAGAAGGTCTACATGAAAGGCGACATCCAGCCGGCCAAGACCAGCTTCGAACGCTACCTGCAGAGCTATCCCGAAGGCGCCTTCCGCCTGAATGCCCACTACTACCTGTGCCTCATCGGCAAGGAACAGAAAGACGACGAGGCCGTGCTGCTCCATGCGGGCAAGCTGCTGGAATATCCCGACAGCCCCTATGCCGAAGAAGCCCTGCCCATGCACGCCGAAATCCTCTTCAACCGTCAGCAGTACGACCAGGCCCTGGCCGACTACAAGCTGCTGCAGGCCCGTGCCACCAACGACAGCCGCCGCCAGCTGGGCGCCACCGGCGTACTGCGCTGCGCCGTGCTGCTGAAGGACGACGTGGAGACCATCCACGCCGCCACCGCCCTGCTCGACGAGGCCAAGTTGTCGCCCGAGCTGAAGAACGAAGCCCTCTACTACCGGGCCAAGGCCTACCTCAACCAGAAAGCCTGGCAGAAGGCCGTGGCCGACCTGAAGCCCCTGTCCGAAGACACCCGTACCCTTTACGGCGCCGAGGCCAAATACCTGCTGGCCCAGCACCTCTACGACAGCGGCGACTATGCGGCGGCCGAGAAGGAAGTGCTCCAGTTCATCGAGCAGAGTACCCCGCACGCCTACTGGCTGGCCCGCAGCTTCGTCCTCCTGTCCGACGTCTATGTGGCGATGGACAAGAAGCTCGACGCCCGCCAGTACCTCCTCAGCCTGCAGCAGAACTACCAGGCCGACGACGACATTGCCGGTATGATTGAAGAACGATTGGAAAAACTGAAATAAACCCCTTGGAAAGATGAAAGCAATACAATATCTCTTGGGAGGCATGTGCCTGGCCGCCCTGCCCGTAGCCCTGCAGGCACAGGAACAGAAGAAGGACACGACCCTGACCCGCACCGTGGTGGTGGAGCAGGAATACAACCCCGACATCCTGGATGCGGCGAAGGTCAACGTGCTGCCCCGCGTCGAACCGCCCACGGTCAGCAAGAAAGCCGTGGCCTACGACGAAAAGCTGACACCCGCCACCCGCATCCCTGCCGGCCTCATGCAGCCCTATACCGGGCGGGAAACCCTGTCCAAGACACCCGCCGGCTATGCACGCCTGGGCTATGGCAACAACAATAACCTGGACCTGCAAGCCGCCTACCAGTTCACCCTGACGGACAACGACCGCCTGAACCTGCACCTGGGCATGGACGGCATGAACGGCAAGCTCGACAGGGGCGAAGGGCTGGAGAAGTGGAAGTCGCGCTACTACCGCACCCGTGCGGGCGTGGACTACCAGCACCGCTTCCGCAACCTGGACTTCGACCTGGGCGGACACTTCGGACTGAGCAACTTCAACTTCATGCCCGGATGGGAGGACAGCAAGCAGAAGTTCACCGCCGGCGACGTACACCTCGGCCTCCGGAACCGCAACAAGGACCTCGTGCTGGACTATGCCCTGGAGACCAACCTGCTGCTCTACCAGCGCCAGCACGACCCCGTGGCCGCCGATGCCGGCGAGAACCTGATACGCACCAAGGCCGAAGTGAGCGGCGACATCTCCGACGAGCAGCTCATCCGCATCGGCTTCTACATGGACAATGCCTTCTACCGGGAAGCCGCATTCGACAACTGCACATCCGTCGGACTAAACCCGGCCTACCGCTTCCACAACGACGACTGGCAGCTGACGCTGGGCGCACACGTCGACATGGCCTTCGGCTTCGGCAAGCAGTTCCGCGCCGCCCCCGACGTGCAGGTGCAGTACAACTTCTCGGACAGCTACCTGCTCTACGCACAGGCCACCGGCGGCAAGCGGCAGAATGACTTCCGCCAGCTGGAAAGCTACAACCCCTACGGACAGCTCTTCAACCAGCTCGACGCCACCTACGAACAGCTGAACGCCACCATCGGCTTCAAGGCCAGCCCTGCCGACGAGCTTTGGTTCCACGTGTATGGTGGGTATCAGGACCTGAAGGGAGACCTCTTCATCGTGCCCGACATCATCACAGGAGGCACTTCCCCGCTGTCGCGCCTGATTCTCGGCCAGGCCGATGCCCGCAATGTCTACGTGGGCGGTGCAGTGGACTACGACTACAAGCAGCTGTTCGGCTTCCATGCCTCGGCCATCTACCGCAACTGGAGCACCCCGACCGAAGAAAACGCCGCCTATGCCGAAAGCACGATACTGGGCTTCAAACCCGCCCTCGAAACCGATGCACGGATAGACGTACAGCCTCTGTCGGCCCTGCGCTTCTCGCTGGGCTACCGCCACATCGGACGCACGAAGGTGGAAGGCGAACGTGCCGACGCCGTCAGCGACCTCTACGTGTCGGCCCACTACGAGCTGTTCCGCAACATCCTGGTGTATGCCCGCCTCAACAATCTGCTGAACAAGAATTACCAATATTACGAAGGCTGTCCCGCCCAAGGGTTCAACTTCCTGGGAGGCGTCAGTTTCCGTTTTTAGTTTTTTTTCTTATATTAATTGAAGGTGGAGAAATTGTTTTTTCCTACTTTTGCGGGCAAAATCCGCGGGGCATGTCCGCAACAAAGCAAGAACTTATGCAGAAGAATTTAGTCATAGTCGAGTCACCGGCCAAAGCCAAGACTATCGAGAAGTTCCTGGGGAAGGACTACGAAGTGCTCTCCAGCTACGGTCACATCCGGGACTTACGGAAAAAAGATTTCAGCATCGACGTCAACAACCACTTCGAGCCGCAATACGAAATTCCGGCAGACAAGAAGAAGCTCGTCGCCCACCTGAAGGAAGAAGCGGCCAAAGCCGAAACCGTCTGGCTCGCATCCGATGAGGACCGCGAGGGAGAGGCCATCGCCTGGCACCTGTACGAGGTGCTGGGACTGAAGCCCGAACACACGCGGCGCATCGTCTTCCACGAAATCACCAAGAACGCTATCCTGCGCGCCATCGAGCATCCGCGCCAGATCGACCTGAACCTGGTGGACGCCCAGCAGGCACGCCGCATCCTGGACCGCATCGTGGGCTTTGAGCTGTCGCCCGTGCTGTGGCGCAAGGTGAAGCCCGCCCTCTCGGCCGGCCGCGTACAGTCGGTGGCCGTACGCCTCATCGCCGAGCGCGAACGCGAGATACAGGCCTTCCACAGCGAAGCGGCCTACCGCGTGACAGCCGTCTTCCCCGTACCCGACGCCAACGGCAAGCCGGTGGAGATGAAGGCCGAACTGGAGCACCGCTTCAAGACCAAGGAAGAGGCACGCCGCTTCCTGGAAAGCTGCAAGGACGCCACCTTCACCATCCGCGACGTCGCCACGCGCCCGCTGAAGAAAAGCCCTGCCGCCCCCTTCACCACCTCGACCCTCCAGCAGGAGGCCGCCCGCAAGCTGGGCTTCTCCGTGGCACAGACGATGATGGTGGCACAGAGCCTCTACGAATCGGGACACATCACCTACATGCGTACCGACTCGGTGAACCTCTCCGAACTGGCCATCAACGCCGCCCGCGAGACCATCACCGCCAAGATGGGTGAACGCTACCTGCACTCGCGCCACTTCACCACCAAGACCAAGGGTGCACAGGAGGCTCACGAAGCCATCCGCCCCACCTACATGGAGCACGTCAAGATAGAGGCCACCGCCCAGGAACGCCGCCTCTACGACCTGATATGGAAACGCACGCTGGCCTCGCAGATGGCCGACGCCGAACTGGAGAAGACCACGGTGACCATCGGACTGAGCAACAGCAGCGAAGAATTTACCGCCGTGGGCGAAGTCGTGAAGTTTGACGGCTTCCTGCGCGTGTACCGCGAGTCGCACGACGACGAGGCCGAAGGCGATGACGTGGCCGGACTGCTGCCCCCGCTCACGCAGGGACAGACGCTGGACTACAGCAACGTGACCGCCACCGAACGCTTCACCCTCCAGCCGCCCCGCTACACCGAAGCCAGCCTGGTGCGCAAGCTCGAGGAACTGGGCATCGGCCGTCCGTCTACCTACGCGCCCACCATCTCCACCATCCAGCAGCGCGAATACGTGGTGAAGGGCGAGAAGCCGGGCAAGGAGCGCAAGTACGACGTACTGACACTGGAAAAAGGAAAAGACATCACCGAAGATACCCGCACGGAACTGACCGGTGCCGAGAAGTCCAAACTACTGCCGACCGACATCGGCATGGTGGTGAACGACTTCCTCACCGAGTACTTCCCCGACATCCTCGACTACAACTTCACGGCCACCGTCGAGAAGCAGTTCGACGAGATTGCCGAAGGCGAAACGAAGTGGACCACCGTGCTCGACCGCTTCTACCGCAAGTTCCACCCGTCGGTCGAGAAGACTCTCGCCGCCAAGAACGAGCACAAGGCCGGCGAACGTCTGCTGGGCACCGACCCCGCCAGCGGCAAGCCTGTATCGGTGAAGATCGGCCGTTTCGGCCCCGTGGTGCAGATAGGCAGCGCCGACGACGGCGAGAAGCCCCGCTTCTCCCGCCTGGAGAAAGGCATGTCCATCGAGACCATCACGCTGGACGAAGCCCTGAAGCTCTTCCGCCTGCCCCGCACGCTGGGCGAATACGAAGGAGCTGAAATCAAGGTGAGCAGCGGCCGCTACGGTCCCTACGCCCAGTGGAAGACGATATTCGCCTCCCTGCCCCAAGGCACCGACCCGCTGACCGTGACCCTCGACGAAGCCGTGACCCTCATCAAGGAAAAGCAGGAAGCCGAAGCCAAGCGCCACATCAAGAAGTTTGCCGAAGAGCCCGATCTCGAAATCATGAACGGCCGCTACGGCCCCTACATCGCCTACAAGGGCAGCAACTACAAGATACCCGAAGGCATCACGCCCGAAGACCTCAACCTGCAGGCCTGCATGGACCTCATCAAGCTGCAGAGCGACCCCGACAGGCCCAAGGCACGCCGCGGCAAGACCACCCGCAAGAAGGCGTAAAGCCGACAGCCCCATAAAACACGGACGGCGCGGAAGAAAAAGGAAGGGACACCGTTCCCTACACATCTCTTCTGCGCCGTCCGTATTTTTTGTTCCGTTTGCCCAGCCTAAAGCAAGCGTTTGCCCAGCTTGAACGAACGGTTTATCCAGCTTAAACGGACCGTTTGCCCAGCTTAAACGGAACCTTTAGGCTGGGCAAAGGAAGAGGCCCCTACAGCCTCCGTCCTTCCCTCCCAAAGAAAGCAATGTTTTTCCCAAAAAGAAAGAATGTTTTGCACCAGAGAAAGCAATGTTTTACAGGAAAACAATGCCGAAAACTGGAAAAGGAAAAGTCGGCAAAATCATGCCGACAAGGAACATAAAGCACACCAAGACCTTGCAGGTTTCCTCTTTTCTCCATACATTTGTAAAAAAGAAAAAAACATTCTGCCATGAAACAATCCATACACATCTTGCTCCTGTTGGGCGTTCTTGCCTTTTGCCCCCGCACGGCCACGGCACAAGAACAAAGGAATGCAGCCACAATCGACTCGCTGCTCAAAGTGGTTCTGCACAACGACCAGAAAGTGAGACACAATTACAATCAAAGCCATGACCCGAAAGAAAAGGAGGCCTATTTGCGCCAATGGGACCGAACCGACTCCATCAACCAGTCGATAGTCCTGTCCATCGTCGACTCCATCATCAACGGCCGGCTTGAAGGCCTGTCGGACAACAGTTGGAGAGCCTGTTTCATGGTGCTGCAACATGCCGATTCCCCCACTCAACTCAAATACCTGCCGTTCGTAACCGAATACTACCGCAAGGGCCATATCCTGAACTACGAATATCTGATTTATGTGGATAGAATCCACGCCAACCAACGAAAGGCGCAACCCTTCGGCAGCCAAAGCGCCGAGTTCACCAACGGAAAACGCATCTTTCTCCCCATGCTTCCCAAAGCCAAGCGTGACTCCTTGCTACAAACACTCGGCATTGCTCCCGAGAACGTACAAATCAGAAACGGGGAATTCACGTTTACCTCCACCATAACAGATGCATCCCTCTCCGCCCTCTCTGCTTTCCAAAGCCAACCTACGGACACCTGTACAACCCAGCAAGAGGTCAGCTGGCTCGAACTGGAAGACAATGAAAAAGGCTTCATCCTGATGGTCAAAACCAGCCCTTCCCATCCCGAAACGGGAAACATCAAGATCTATGCCAACCGGCAATACAGAGGAACAACGGACAAGGACGGCCTCCTCATGTTCAAGGCCAACAAAAAGGAAAACATCCGGACCCTGCGACTGGTATCTTCCGACGGGAAGGAATGGACACATACGCTGAAACCCTTCTCCCAAGAACAAGACTATATCATAGAAGGTATCCGACAGAAACAATAAAAAAGGAGCGCACCCACACGATGCGCTCCCCTGCTGAAAACTATATCAAATAAGCACTACGGCTTACATACGTTCGGGAACTTCGATGCCCAGCAGGCCCATGCCCAGACGGACTACCTTGCCCACCTCGCGCGACAGGGCGAGACGGAACACCTTGACGTCGGCATTCTCCTCGCGCAGGATGCTGTAGTCGTGGTAGAACTGGTTGTATTCCTTCACCAGGTCGTAGCAGTAATTGGCAATGCCTGAAGGACTGTAGTCCTCGCCTGCCTGTTTCACCACGCCGGCAAAGTCGGCCAGCATCTGAATCAAGCCTTCTTCCTTCGTGCTCAGCTCGATGCCCGAATGAAGCTGCTCGGGGATAGCGATACCTGCCTCCGCCGCCTTGCGCAGGACGGACTGGATACGGGCGTAGGTATATTGGATGAAAGGACCGGTGTTGCCGTTGAAGTCAATGGATTCCTTGGGGTTGAACGTCATGTTCTTGCGGGCATCCACCTTCAGGATGAAGTACTTCAGCGCACCCAAGCCCACGATGCGGGCGATGTCGTCGGCCTCGGCCTGCGTCAGACCGTCCAGCTTGCCCAGCTCGCCACTGGTTTCCTTGGCGGTGTTGATCATCTCTTCCATCAGGTCGTCGGCATCGACTACCGTACCCTCGCGGCTCTTCATCTTGCCTTCGGGCAGTTCCACCATACCATAGGAGAAGTGTACCAGGCTCTTGCCCCACTCGAAGCCCAGACGGTCGAGGAGGATGGACAGCACCTGGAAGTGATAGTTCTGCTCGTTGCCCACCACGTAAATCATCTTGTCGATGGGATAGTCGGCAAAACGCTGTTCGGCCGTACCGATGTCCTGCGTCATGTAGACCGACGTACCGTCGGCACGGAGCAGCAGCTTGTGGTCGAGGCCTTCGCCCGTGAGGTCGGCCCACACGGAACCGTCTTCCTTGCGGTAGAAGAGCCCCTTCTCCAGTCCTTCGAGCACCTTCTTCTTGCCTTCCAGATAGGTGTTCGATTCGTAGTATATCTTGTCGAAGGTTACACCCATCATCTTGTATGTCTCGTCGAAACCGGCATATACCCAGTCGTTCATCTTCTTCCACAGGGCACGCACTTCGGGGTCGCCTGCCTCCCACTTCACGAGCATCTCGCGGGCTTCCTTCATCAGGGGCGATTCGGCTTCGGCCTTGGCCTTGGCCTCTTCCTCGTTCATGCCTTCGGCCATGTACTTGGCCATCAGCTCCTTCACCTCGGCCTTGAAGTGTTTGTCGAAAGCCACGTAATAGTCGCCGATGAGGTGGTCGCCCTTCTTGCCGCTCGACTCGGGTGTCTCGCCGTTGCCATACTTCAGCCAGGCCAGCATGGACTTGCAGATGTGGATGCCGCGGTCGTTCACGATGTTGGTCTTCACCACGCGGTTGCCGTTGGCGGCGATGATGTTGGCCAGGGCGTTGCCCAGCAGGTTGTTGCGCACATGTCCCAGGTGGAGAGGCTTGTTGGTGTTGGGCGACGAATACTCGATCATCACCAGCGGCGACTGGTCCGTAGCCTCGGTCAGTCCGTAATGCGGGTTGGCCTGGATGTCGTTGAGCAGTTCGATCCACGCCGACGAAGCGATGGTGAGGTTCAGGAAGCCCTTGATGACGTTGAACTTGGCCACGAGCGAAGGCTCATGGGCCAGCAGGTATTCGCCGATTTCCTGCGCCGTCTGCTCGGGTCCCTTCTTCGACATGCGGAGGAAGGGGAACACAACCAGCGTCAGATGTCCTTCAAATTCTTTCTTGGTTTTCTGCAACTGCACCTGTGCGGCAGGCACGTCCTGTCCGTAGAGTGCTTTCAGTCCGCTGACGACGGACGCTACCAGTTTCTCTTGTATATCCATAGTTTCTAATTATTTCCTGCTGCAAAGATAGTGCAAACCGAGAGAAGCGCAAAGCGGAAAACGAAGTTTTCAAGCTTTCGGTTCCGAGGTGCAGCCTATCTTATCCAAAGATCCTGCAAACCGAGAGAAGTACAAAAGATGAAAACATTGTTTTCAGCTTTTTACTGCCGAGGTGCTGCCTGTCTTATCAAAAGATAGTGCAAACCGAGAGAAGCACAAAGCGGAAAACAAAGTTTTCAGGCTTTCGGTTCAGAGGTGCAGCCCTACAAAACGAATACGGGTTACAGGACTCCTTGCAGAAAAAATGCTGCAAACAGACCTGTAGCCCGTATTTTCCTCAACAACGATCTCCGGCCGGAGCCGTCCTTCACCGGTTACTCGAACCACAGCTCGGTACTCGGCTTGAACTTGACAACCTTGCGGGCCGGAATCTCAATGGTTTCCTTGGTCGCCGGATTGATACCTGTACGCGCCGCCCTTTCGGCCACCGACAATGTACCAAATCCTACCAAAGTCACCTTTTCACCTTTTTTCAACGCATCCATCACTACATCCAGGAATGCGTTCAAAGCCTTCGTTGCGTCTGCCTTCGTCATATCGGCTCCGGCAGCCATGGCACTAATCAATTCAGCTTTATTCATACCTTTTACTTACTAAGTTTACAGTTATTGCCCAACTGACAGAACAGGTCTATTAGTGCATGGCCCATTCCAAGGCATTTATCTCTAAAAATCTACATGCGCAAAAATATGGCAATTATTCTAATTATCAAATAAAGTGAAAAGAAAAATATTACCAAACCATAAAAAAGGACCAGCCGAAGGATTTTTCCCGCCGCATCCGGCCATTTATCCGTATTTCTGAACAAAAAAGGAAGCGGACGGCACAAAACTCCGTTTTCATTTGCCTATGCGCTCACCTTTCACTACATTTGCGACCAAATGCATCAAACAATCTGATATGAACAATATTCCGACAGTTACTAAAAACCTGCTGATAATCAACGTGCTGATGTTTCTGGCCACCCTCGTGGCACAGAGTCGCGGCATCGACCTGGGCAACTACCTGGGACTGCACTTCATACTTTCCGACCGCTTCAACGCCGCCCAGCTCGTCACCTACATGTTCATGCACGCGGGCTTTACCCACGTATTCTTCAACATG
>ERZ780167.339-NODE-339-length-49242-cov-28.067965_pt1:22500-49242 | contig 49242 bp, 34 predicted proteins | sample MGYA00510982_ERZ780167 | MGnify/ENA primary metagenome ERZ780167 (study PRJEB29588, sample SAMEA2146107) | human gut metagenome | biome: human gut; feature: human-associated habitat; material: faeces | place: Denmark | collected 2008/2010 ... | reverse complement strand
TATTAAAACCTTTAGCCTTTTTTATTTCAATTATTTTTCACTTGCGAAACTTGAGTGACACTAACTATGCCGGATCTTAAGAAAATAGTTGAGCTTTTCGCCATCGAGGGCGAGGTCAAGGAGATAAAGCCGTTGGGCAACGGATTGATCAACGACACGTACAAGGTTGTCACTGAAGGCAATGCGCCGGATTACGTGCTTCAGAGGATCAACAACGCCATATTCACGGACGTGGATCTGCTCCAGAGCAACATCGAGGCCGTGACCAGACATATTCGTAAGAAACTGGAAGCGGCTGGAGAGGATGACATCGGCCGCAAGGTGCTGAGGTTCATTCCGTTGAAGTCCGAGGGAGAGAAGGTTGAAGTGCTGATGAGCGAGAAGCCGAAGACCTATTGCTTGGAAGACGGGAAGTATTGGAGGGTCTCGGTGTTCATCGACAACGCCTACACCTACGAGACTGTCAATCCGGAATATTCCGGATATGCCGGCGAGGCTTTCGGGGCTTTCGAGGCGATGCTCGCCGACATCCCTGACACGCTCGGGGAGACAATTCCGGACTTCCACAACATGGAATTGAGGCTCAGGCAGTTGGTCGAGGCAGTCAGGGAGGACAAGGCCGGCCGTCTGCACGCCGACGACAAGACAGAAGGCCAGGAACTTCACAGGATTCTGGAGGACATCGACAAGTATGGAGTCCAGATGTGCAAGGCCGAGCAGCTGCACCGTGAGGGCAAACTGCCTAAACGGATCTGCCACTGCGACACAAAGGTCAACAACATGATGTTCGACAAGGACGGCAAGATTCTGTGTGTCATCGATCTGGACACCGTGATGCCAAGCTATGTGTTCTCCGACTTCGGGGACTTCCTCCGCACGGCCGCCAATCCTGTGGCCGAAGACTCCCCTGAGCTGGAGAAGGTCGATTTCGATATGGAGATATTCAAGGCCTTCGCAAGAGGCTATCTGAAAGGCACGAAACCGTTCCTGACCCCGGTCGAGAGGGAGAATCTGCCGTACGCCGCCTGCCTGTTCCCGTTTATGCAGGCCGTCCGCTTCTTCGCCGACTACATAAACGGCGACACCTACTACAAAATCAAGTACCCGGAGCACAATCTCGTCCGCACACGCAACCAGATTAAGCTCTTCCACTCGGCCCTCGGCAAGGTTCCTCAGATGATGGAATTCATCACAGATTGTCATTGACTTAGCTACTAAAGAGAATCCAACCCTCCGATTAATAAGATATATGCTCGAACAGGAACTGCAACAATATCTTCTTCGCGAATATCCTCAGGAGAATGCGCGGTGCGAATGGAAAGAGTTCAAGAACTTGAAGAACTCTTTTTGTGGAGATGAGAAAGACGATGTCATCTCGTATGTCTCTGCCATCGCGAATATGGAGGGTGGACATCTTGTGATAGGTGTACAAGACAACTCTTTGAGGATCATCGGAACCGACACTTATAATTATAATCGTCAGAAAGCGACACTGAGATTGACAGAACGCTGTGCCAATCTCTCGACAGAAGGACTTGACGTGGAAGAATTTGTCACCGATGACACTGGCAAGAAAGTATGGGTAATACATATTCCTAAGCACCGCCCCAAACTTCCTGTCTATGCCCACAATAAAGCATGGCAACGAATAGAGGATTCCTTGGTTGAGCTGACTCAAGAAAGGCTGAATGCCATTCTTGAAGAGAACAGTCCGGTTTATGACTGGTCAGCGGAGATTGTGCCAAACGCCACGTTGAACGACCTTGACACCAAAGCATTGGAAAAGGCACGTAATGAATATAAGTCTGTTCATCCTCGTTTGGCCAAAGAAGTTGAGACTTGGGATGATATGGAATTGCTATGCCACGCTGGTGTGGCCATAAAAAGGAAACTGACACGGGCGGCAATCTTACTCTTAGGCAAAGAGACATCCACCCACTTGATCAGCCCTGCCGTGGCTACCATCACCTGGGTGCTTGTTGATGAGCATAACGAGAAAATTGACTACGAACATTTCTCTACACCTTTCATCCTGACTGTCAATGAAGCTCTGTCAAAGATCAGGAATCTTAACCAGCGTATTCTGCCAGGAGGGACTTTGTTTCCTGACATCGTCAAGCAATACGATGACTATAGCATACGCGAAGTTCTCCACAATTGTATCGCTCATCAGGACTACACAATGCAGGAGCGAATAACCATGGTAGAGGAACCCGATTCAATAACATTCGCCAATGGAGGTTTCTTTTTGCCTGGATCAGTCAAAAACGCAATTGAACAAAACGGCCCGCAGAAGTTCTACCGTAACTATGTATTATGCCAAGGTATGGTCAATTTCAATATGATAGACACCATAGGAAGAGGAATACGTAAAGTATTCACGGAACAACAGAAGCGATTCTTTCCTATGCCGGATTATCAGATTGACCAAGCAAAGAAAGAGGTGGTTGTAAAAATCTACGGCAAGATTCTCGATGAGAAGTACTATAGGTTGTTAAGAACAAATCAAGACCTCTCATTATTTGACTGCATAGCTTTGGATATGGTGCAAAAGCACGAGATAATTGATAAGGAAACCACTTCTCGTTTAAAGAAGCTTCATCTTGTGGAAGGACGCTATCCAAAGTTGTTCCTATCTGAATATGTAGCAAAAACCGCTGATAATGACGAGCTAAAGACAGAATACATCAAGAACAGGAGTTTTAATGACAGCCACTTCAAGGATATGATCATCTCATATCTACGTTCATTTGGCGGAGCCACCAGAGGCGAGTTGAACACACTACTTAGGTCTAAGTTATCCGACATTTTGACTGATGAGCAAAAAAGCCGTAAAATCGGCAACTTACTATCAACCCTAAAGAAAAATGGAGTCATCAGACTAACAGAAGGCAAGAGGTGGATTTTAGTCGAACTTTAGTCGAACTTTAGTCGAAATACAATTAGCACATTCATCAAAACGGCAGGGCAAATCTTTGATTATAAAGCGTTAGCACTCAAACCATAATTTAGTCAAACTTAACAATGTTAAGTCGAACTTTCTCTTGTAAAGGAGAATATGGAGGAACAATTTAAAATCATGATAAATATTATACACATATAAAATTCACGCACAATGAAACGCAGGGATTTTCTTAGGACGGCGGGGATGGTGACCGCCGGGAGCGGACTGCTCATCGGGATGGGGGGACTCGTCACAGGATGCGCCGGCAAGGAGAGCGGCGGTAATATTCCTAAACCATACAAAGTTGGCGGCTCGGCCAGAATGAAGCTGAGTTTCGAGCCGTATGAGCTCAAGCTGCGGCACACGTTCACCGTGGCGTCATATTCAAGAACCACCACGCCGGATGTGCAGGTGAAGATTGAATATGACGGGTTCACCGGCTATGGCGAGGCTTCGATGCCGCCGTACCTCGGACAGAACGTGGAGAGTGTCTGCAACTTCCTGGGCAAGGTCAATCTGGAGCAGTTCAGCGACCCGTTCCAGATCGATGACATCCTGACTTATGTGGATGGGATCAACGAGGGCGACACCGCCGCGAAGGCTGCCGTGGACATCGCGCTGCACGACCTTGTGGGACAGTTGATGGGCCAGCCGTGGTACCGGATCTGGGGGCTCAACGCCGCCAAGGCTCCTAACACAACCTTCACGATCGGAATCGACACCGCCGACGTGGTGCGCGAGAAGACTAAGGAATGCGCCGAGCAGTTCAATATTCTTAAAGTCAAGGTCGGGCTCGACAATGACAAGGAGATGATCGAGACCATCCGTGAGATCACCGACCTGCCTCTCGCCGTGGACGCCAACCAAGGATGGAAAGACAAGGAGAAGGCCCTTGAGATGATCCATTGGCTTAAGGATCAAGGGGTTGTGATGGTTGAGCAGCCGATGCCGAAGGAGATGCTGGACGAGAACGCCTGGCTGACCGAGCGCAGCCCGCTCCCGACATTCGCCGACGAGGCCATCCAGCGCCTCGCTGATGTCCAGAGGGTTAAGGGAGCCTACACCGGCATCAACATCAAGCTGATGAAGTGCACCGGAATGCGCGAGGCCTGGAAGATGCTGAACTACGCCCGCGCCGAGGGGATGAAGGTGATGGTCGGTTGTATGACCGAGACTTCCTGCGCCGTGACCGCCGCCGCCCAGATTTCCCCTGCCGTGGATTTCGCCGACCTCGACGGCAACCTCCTGATTGCCAACGACCGCTTCGAAGGAATGACCGTCGTTGACGGCAAGATCACCCTCCCTGACCGCCCTGGACTCGGACTCAAACTGTTGTAAGTTATGGCGATGAAAAGAAAAGAGATCGTACTGTGGACGCTGGTGGCGGTCGCGCTGGCCGCGAACATCTGGCTGCCGAGGCAGATGAGGTACAAATATTCGTGGGATAAGGACTTGGCGCAAAGGCTTGCGACGGAGTTCTGCGCCACGCGGGAGGATGTCAAGGAATATATTCAGAAATATGTTCCTGATGTCACTGACGAGCAGATCGACAAGTGGACAGCTTCCGGAGAGCTGGAGGCGATGCAGATCGGGAAGCGCACGATGTACTTCACGGCGGCCGCACGCAACCTGTTCAGGATCAATCCCGAATTAGCCGCGATAAAGGCTGCGGCAGATTCAAAGGACGAGGACTTGTCCAAGAGCGGGACCTCGCTGAGCGGCCACGAAGCCATTGACGCGGTGACGATTCCTGAGATCAAGAGGCAGGTTCTGGAGAACCTCGCCGATGGCAAGGAAAATCCTTACTTCGCCCTGCCGAAGAGAATGAAAGTGACGTTCACCCTGACCGTCCACGCCAACACCTTGCGCCCAGGCCAGACACTCCGCTGCTGGCTGCCGCTTCCTCGCCAGGATGTGGCCCGCCAGACCGACTTCAAATTCATAGAGGCCGGAGCCAACGGCGCGGCGTACCCTATGGAGCAGCTCACATTCTCGGAACCTTCGCACCCGCACAGCAGCGTCTATATGGAGGCCAAGACCGTAAAGAACAAACCGACCGTCTTCCACGAGATCTTTGAATATACCTCCAGCGGCGAATGGCACCCTATCGATCCGTCCAAAGTCCTGGCCTACAATGTCAATGATCCTGAATATAAGGAATATACCGCAGAACGTGAGCAGCACGTGATCTTCACGGACAGGCTCAAGGCCGCCGCAGATTCAGTCACCGCCGGCATCGAGAACCCTTACCTTCAGGCCAAGGCGATCTACACCTGGATCGACAAGACATTCCCGTGGGCATCGGCCAGAGACTATTCCACAATTGAGAATATTCCCGAATATGTCCTGACGAACCACCACGGCGACTGCGGCCAGGTGACACTGCTGTTCATCACGATGTGCCGCTACAAAGGGATTCCAGCCAGATGGCAGAGCGGTCTGATGATGCACCCGGGCGCCGGCAACCTCCACGACTGGGGTGAGGTCTATTTCGAAGGCTATGGCTGGGTTCCGGTTGACCAAAGTTTCGGAATAACCTCCTACGGCGGCGATTTCTTCCTCGGCGGCATCGAGCCATACAGAATGGTGATCAACTCCGATTTCGGCGGCAATCTCGATCCCGAGAAGAAATATCCTCGCAGCGATACCGTTGATTTCCAGCGCGGCGAGGTCGAATGGGACAAAGGCAACCTCTACTTCACGCAGTGGGACTACGACTTCAAGATTGAGTATCTGGACTAAGGAACAGTTTTCCTGTATTACATAAGAGAGTGACCCCGAAAGAGGTTTCCGGGGCACTCTTTTCTCATATTCATATCTGTCGAACCTTAGTGAATTTTCACTTTACATTCCGGCCACAATTCTATCCAATCTCTCTGTGACCTTTTTCTTAAGTTCTTGAGACGAGCTGATGTCCATCTCATCCGAAACGCCCAGATAGAAACTGCAGGCGGCATCCAAAGAAAGGGAATTGAACAGAACAGTCTTGACCCTCCAGCCACCGCTTTCCATTTTCTGAATATATCCCACAGCCGACGGATTTTGATCAAGGAACTGGTTCTTCCCCCTGGTCGTCTTCAGCACGATGTCAAACGGGATGTTCTCGTTTCCGGAAAAACCGAAAATGTCAAGCTCGTATGTCTTGTGAAGTTTGGCATATTTCCATCTCTCATCCAAGACCTTGACCACATCCGCACGCCGAAGATGGAACACCTTGTTTTTCCGGTCCTTAGGATCAAACGCCCAAAGAGAGTCACAACGCTTGTTATCTGTGAAAGCGAACGCCTCCACCTTTCTGTCCTTGTCTGATGTGTTGCTGTTCGAAGAGTCATAGCCGACCAGACATATCGTATGTCCCGAGTTTATGGCACGTCTCGCGGCATCGATCTTGTCAGCCATTCCGCTTCGGAGAAGATACTTTCTGTTCCGCAGTTCCTCCTCGATGGTAGCGCTCATGACCTTGCTCTCGGAACCAGACCTATAGTATGCGACACCATTGAGGTACACCACTCCCTCCTTCGCCGGCTGGACGCACAGATCCAGCACTTTGCCGTCATAACAGATTCTCGGAGTGACGTTCTGATATGTGTCAGGGAAACGGTCCCGGATCTTTCCCATCACGATCACCCTCATGTATTCATCCTCGACATCCCCTGCCGCTTTTATCTCCCCTTTTTTAATGAGTTCGTCAATGTCCGCCTGAAAGCCGGAAACGAAACGCCTTTTCTCATCGGTTCCGATATACAAATGGCTCTCGCCTTGCTCCGCGTACCTGTTCATAAAAGCGCAGATTGTCTTCATGCATTTGAAGCTCTGCGACGTCTCGTTGAACAGTCCGGTCTCATTGTCGAAGACCCATGACATCTTATGCTCGATGTTCTCTCCTTCCGGCATAAACGGGAATCTGCCATCATCCTCAACCTTCGCCACAATTGAGTCCGACACACCGAGAATCGTGCAGATTTCCCTATGAAGGTCTATGCGGAGACGTTCCAGAGACGGGGTGCCCATAAACCGGTTGGCGGCCTGGATCAACTTGGCGACAGCTGACATGGATGTACCCGGCAGCTGCCTGATGGTGCGGTCAAACACCTCCGACTCTTCCGGCTTTCCGTATAAGGCAAGGATGTTGGTGATCACTCCCATAGTCAAAATTCTTTCTCCGGAAAGATTCTTCTTGTCAAATGGTTTGATCGAGTCGAACTCCATCCTGGCGAAGGAAACAAGGGTGTCAAGATAGTCAAAGCTTGTCACATAGTATCCGAAATCAGAATCATCACCCAATATGAAAGCCAGTGAGGTGCATGTTCTCATGACATCACGGCGGTTTTCGGTACCGATGACCACACTTTCCGACCTCAGTTCCTCAATCCGGTGGAATTCAGTCAGGAACTCTGAGGATATTCTCTTAATCTCAGGCTTTTTAGGTGCCGGAGACAGGATCTTCTTGTTCAGATAAAGAAGGGAATGTATGAAGTTGTCTCTCGCCTCGCTCTCATCAAACGGTTTGTCGTCAATTTCATCATCAGACACTTCCGCGATGATGAAGTCGTACTTCTTGTCATAATCCACGATGTCCAGACATTTCTGCGTGAAGCGCGGATAAGATTCGTCTCCCTTTGTACGCACAAGAAAGCCTTCCCTTGTCAGCCAAGTGTTTGGAACCTCGCCACATCGTTGGAACAAAAGGGTTCCCACTGTGCTCTCGAATGTCGAGCCGTCATCCTGTGTGGCCCAATAACGATCGTAGATAAAATCAATTACCGTGTCATCAATACTGAAACACTCCTGCTCTTTGAGGTACTCCACATTGATGACATCTCCCACCCTCATGTTCCTTGCGAAGTCCGTCATGTACAAACCTCGGACATTCGACGCTCCGATTATACGGATAGGCCCCGTGACCACCGTGTATGCCGGATCGATACTCTCCGCGAATATGGTGTCATACGTCACGCTCTTCACCTTGACGGTAATCATCTCCCCATCCTCATAAGTCTTCAGGGTAGCCTTATCTTCGTCATCCTCGACTTCGGCACACTCGGCCAGAAACCTATCCATGTCAAAGTCCCCGGACTTTCCCTGCTTCTTAGCCTGCATGACACGCACCTGACCATCCTCTATGACCACGGCAGGGCGAAGAGCCGGCGCTTTCATATTCACAAAAAGACGGCTCATCGAATATATTGAAACACCTTCAGGGTCGATTCTGACCGCGCCATGATTCTGGAACCACCGAATATCCTCGGACTCATCCATCGAGGCGTTCTCCATCCTCTTCACCAGATCCGGAACATTGAACTCTATGACATCGTCCATGCAATATCCGGCGTCAGTTATCTTTGAAGCCTTGACACACCTCAACACGATCGAGGAGAGTGACCCGGACAATTCCGGCAAGACAAGCGAGAGGAGGTAGCAAAGCATCGACATATAACGGACCGCCTCTTCCTTCTTATCGAACATGCTAAGGTACAGCGTCGTGGCCGCGATGATCTTCGCGTTCCTTTCAAGATCTTTTTTAGCAGAGGACAGGGTGTCAAGCAGTGGACGCGAAACATACATGGCACGTATTTCCTCGCCCCTCTGCACCAACAAAGACGATGTGGTACAGAATGATTTATCTTCATCAAGTTCGGTCTTGTCCTTGAGGAAAGAGTCCCGAAGGTACTTCAAGACATCATTGTAATATTTGTCAATATAGTCCGGCGTCAGCGGAAACCAAGGCAAAGCGTTGTCGATAGCCATAGTCAAAGTGTATTTTCATAAAGGCATGAACCTGATCCATACCTTTACAAAAATACATTTTTTCGCGCCATACACCAAATGTTCAGCCAAGAGAAAATCAACAATCATGCCTTTGCACCTGTGTAGTACAGAGCTGTATGCCATTATGTTTTTTTTGAGCCACAAGTGACATCTAGCGGTGTATGTCGCCATACTAACGTATAAGGGCGACTGCAGGAACGGTCTTGACAAATCCTTGCTTGGTTTTGTACCGATATGTGCCAACTTGCCTGAATCGGCTGCCTTCTGGTTTCTTGACGACTTGCTCATCATAATAATGAACATCATCTCCTGCCACAAGAAGAACAACCGCCCCATGATACCAATCATATTCCTCATTGGACAGCTCGGTCGCCAATGCATTGCCGTTAGGAAGAACTTGCATAACCTTATATTCCTGCACAGACATCACTTGCCCGACTTCCTCAAAATAGTCAACGCCATCCACACGAGAGCCACTCGTTGCCAAACCTAAGATGAAAAAGAAAACGAATGTCAGCACAATACCTGTAATGGCACCGAGAAGAAACACTAACCCTTTTTTCATAATCAAATATTAATTTTAAACATAATAAATTACAACTCTTCCAACTGTTCTTCATCGTTATTACCATCCTGATTCAGAAATGACAGGAAAGTATGAAGGAATGCCGTCTCTTTGAAGAAATAATTCGGATCAACCTCCATTTTTTCCTGCATATAGGAAAAACCGAAATTGGCATATTGTTCCATCTTATCCATAAGCTGATCAACAACTTTCTTGACTGATATCTCACCTTTATCCAAGGCGATCAAGTCGATAGTGACAACGCTTCCGGCACCAACGGTGGAACCTATCATTAAAGAGCCGTGTCTTTCCAAGAGCGTGATTCGCTGAAAATCCCGCCTGTAGAGAGTCCGCGGAACCTCTATAAGCGAAAAAAGCCAACTATTACGCCCGTAGAGTTCTAAACCGGTGATGAATCAACCTTTGACCGCCACGAGCCCCATCTCGGCGGCCTTCACCCGCATAAAGGCATCGGCCTCCTCGAAATTGTTGCCGATCTGGCCGTCCAGTATGGCCTCTTTGACATATTCCTTCAGAACACCAATCTCGCGGCACGGGCTCAGGCCATAGACTTCCATTACATATTCGCCGCAGATCGGGTTCTTGAAGTTGCGGATGGCGTCCTTGGCCTCGACTTCGACGAGCTTACGCTTGACAAGCTCGAAATTCTGCCGGATCTTGGCAACCTTGACCGGGTTCTTGGAGGTGATGTCGGCGTTGCAAAGGAGCATCAGGTCATCGATCTCGTTGCCGGCGTCGAACAGGAGACGGCGCACGGCGGAGTCCGTAACCTCCTCATCCACAAGGGCTATAGGACGATGATGGAGACTGACTAGTTTCTGGACATACTTCATCTTCTCGTTCAGAGGCATCTTGAGAGCCTTGAATATTCTCGGAACCATCTTGGAACCGACTACCTCGTGACCGTGGAAGGTCCAGCCCACCAACGGGTCGAAACGCTTGGCGACCGGCTTGCCGATGTCGTGCAGCAAGGCCGCCCAACGAAGCCACACATTCGGCTGGGTCCTCACCGACTCCACAAAACTGTCTCCGCCCTCATCGGGTGTGAAATCCTTCAAAGTACCGGCCGCGATGCCCTCGATCTCAGAGGCCGCCACATTGTCAACGACCTGGAGAGTGTGTGAGAATATTTCCTTATGTCCCTTTCCGTCAACGGATTCCACCCCTTTGAGTTTCAAGAGATCCGGGAGGATATATTCAAGAAGCCCAGTCTCGTCCATCAGTTTGAAACCCATCGAAGGGTGAGGCGTGATGAGGATTTTGTTCAGTTCCTCGACAATGCGCTCCTTTGAGAGGATTGTCATCCGGTCGCGCATATTCCTCATAGCACGCAAGGATTCCAGGACAATGGTGAATTTTTGCTCCGGCGTGCTGAGCTTCGTGGCGAAACGGATCGCGCGGAGCATCCTGAGAGGGTCGTCGCTGTAGGTCTGCTCCGGCTCCAGCGGGGTGCGGATTATGCCCGCCGCAAGGTCGCGGATGCCTCCGAAAGGATCGACAAGCGCGCCGTAGTCCTCCTTTTGCAAGCTGAACGCCATCGCGTTGATAGTGAAATCCCTGCGTTCCTGATCCTCCTCAAGCGTACCGTCCTCGACAATCGGCTTGCGCGAATCGTGGCGGTAGGACTCCTTCCTGGCCCCGACGAACTCAATCTCCGCCCCGTGCCATTTCAGCATCGCTGTGCCGAAAGTCTTGAATATGGACACGTTGCAATGCCGGCGTTCCTTTTCCTCGATCTTCGCGGCCACTGCCTCGGCCAATTGGATCCCGCTCCCCTCCACCACGATGTCGATGTCATCGTTCGGTCTGCCAAGGAAGCAGTCACGCACATAGCCTCCGATCACGAAAGCCCTCACGCCAAGTTCCTCCGCCGCCGCTGACACGATTCCGAAAATCGGTTTGTCAAGATATCCCTGTGTTATTGTCGCACCCATATTCCTATTTCTGCATTGTCTCCCAATCCGGGAATTGTTTCATCTGAGAATAAGTCTCACCGTCCCGGACGAAGCCAAAAGTCTTCAACCCGTTTGTTATCACCACATATTTCACATTCAGTACCAGATTGTACCTTAGAGCCTGCTCCAGCACTTCCCTGCTCATCGGCACATCCTCCCGCTTGCATTCCACCACCATCAGCGGAGCCGTGTCCCTGCCATAAACGAGGATATCCGCCCTGAAATCCTTCCCTCCGAACTTCATCGCCACCTCGCTCATCATCATATATTCAGGCACCTTCATCCGCTCCTTCAGCACTCCGATGAACCACTGCCGCACCTTCTCCTCCGGCGTCAGCGCCACCGCCTTCTTCCTCAACGGGTCCCAAACCTTCTGCTGCTCCATTGTCTTCTGAATCTATGAATATGCCAACCTTTATTCGTGAATATGCCGACCGAAGTTTATGAATATTATCGTCAGAACTCCGGCTTTTTCACAGCTTCCACCGCAGCCTTCAGCACACGATGGTAGATATCATCAATCACAAGCCCGGAAATGGTCATTCCGAATATGGCCGTGACGTGGACCGTCGTGCCATTGATCTGCGCCTTCGAGGAACACCACTCGTGGTTCAGCAAGTCCGGATTCCCCGGCCCATCCTGAGCCTTGGGACACATACATTTCTCCGTGCCGCAGCTCTGGCAGTGCCCTCTGTTCGGCAGCACCTCATCGTCATACACGCAGAGGAACTTCTTGGCCGGCATCGTCTTGGCCCTTTTCATCTTCTTCCTCAGCGCCGCCCCCAACGGGCATCCCCGCACGTTCCAGAACTCCGCCACCTTAATCTTCAGCGGATCCACCTTCAGCGCCGCCCCCAGCGAGCAGAAGAACTTCGCCTTGCTTGACGTGGCGTTTAAGATAAGATGCACTTTATCTTTCAGAGAATCAACAGCATCGATAACGTAGTCATATTCATCAAGATTGAACTGTCCCGCCGTCTCCTCGCAGTAGATCTGCTGGACCGCCGTGACCTCAGCCTTAGGGTTGATCTCCAGAAGATGAGCCTTGAGCGCGTCCACCTTCACCTGGCCAACTGTTTTAGTCGTCGCCATAAGCTGCCGGTTCACATTAGTGATGCAGATCCTGTCCGAGTCCACGATCGTCAGTTTCGTGATCCCGCTGCGCACCAGTCCCTCCGCACACCAGCTCCCGACTCCCCCGACTCCGAATATGATCACCCTGACAGCCGCCAGAGCCTCCATAACATCATCGCCCAGAAGCAGTTCTGTACGGTTGTATATCGCTTTCTCAATCGTGTTCTTTGCCATAGCCTGCAAAGTTAACAATCCTTAAGGAATATTCTTAAAGCTTTGCCTATCATTTTTAACAATGAGCCCACTTTCAAATGTTGGAAAGGCTATTTGGGATGCCGCCTGTCATCGCTATCGGGAGCCGTGGAGGATAATCTTTTACAGCTCAGCACATAAGCCATTATCCTTCAGTCGTTTTCCACTATAGATAATAGCGATATTATTTGATTATGACTACATTATGCGGCACCAACTCAGAATCAGCCAATGGCGCGCAACGCCCTGATTAGCAAAGATATAGTTAACAACCTTCAGTCCAATTCTCCCAAAGGCAACAGCTTATTTTTCAGATTATCAAAAAGTTACCTCCCACATCAAATTTTCTTTATGATTTGAAACAAATCTGGAATATTCATCGTATCTTTGTCACAAATCGCTTGGGGATGTTCTGGTTTTGACAGCAATGATTCCGGGCGGTAAGCACGTCGGGCTCCTGGAGGGCCGGCCCGCCAAACTGGATCTCCAAAAATTTAGTTGCTGATAACAACTACGCACTCGCTGCCTAATCGACCAAGTCGCATTAGCTTAATCCGAGCCGCCTAGGATGCGGTTCCGACGAGTATCCCGCGGACTTTACGCCTTCTCTGTTCCGAGTTCGGGGTATCATTCAAGAAGGACGCACCGGAGGACTCCTTTAAATCCGGCCAAGCCTCAAAGGATAAGCTTCGGTTAGCCCGTCTTCCGGCAGGCCGCGGCCGACAACCAAAGGACGACTAAACGTGTAGAAAGCCTCTTGGCGCGTTGTTTGGACGGCGGTTCGACTCCGCCCATCTCCACAATATTAATTAATTTTCAATTAATTAAGCCAATTAAACACAATTCTAAACACAACATTTAGGATTGTGTTTATTTTAGGTAATTATATACGAGTTGACTACATAATCTTGTAAGTTGTTAATTATCAACTTGTTTTTGCAACAAACAATCAACCGCTCGCAATTATCTGATTGCTAACACAATACATCAAAAGTTAGTCAACAGGTATATAACTCCCTTATTTTATCTGGAATATCTGGAAGCTGCGTTCCTTATAAAAGTTGTGAATCGTATTGATCAGAATGCCAAGAAAATGCAGCGTGTCACATCGATGAAAATATACCTCACCAATCCTACACTGCGTTGCGCCCTATATACGCCAATCAGTGAAAACGACGATGCGTGCGGAGAAATGGTGGAAACGGCTATCTATGATCAGTGGATACTTGGAGAGAAGACTAGCTTCTATTATGCCAATTGGAGCAAGGGTAGAGATAAAGGAGAGGTTGATATCGTTTGGGTTGACGCTGCTACTCAGAAGGCATTCTCTCTTGACGAAATCAAATGGACGGACAAGTTCTTCGAGGACCCTAGTCAACTCAAATCGCTGAGGAAGTTCTTGGCTGCAAATGATGGAATACGTAAAATAATTGTAACCACAAAATCAAAGCGCAGTAAAGCAATTGTTGATGACAACACGTTCCTCTTTATTCCATCCGCTTTGTATGCTTATTGGGTGTCTCGATATCTTTTCGAAGAGAAAGCAAACCAGATTCTTCTTCCGGAGTGAGATGTATAATAAGTGTAAAAAAATCTCTTATTCTAACATTTACTTGTAAATTATTAAATATCAGTAGGATGGAAGCGTAAAATAAGGGGGGGGGGGACAAAATGTGCATACAAAGGCCTCATCACGTACATTTTCTGTCCAAAAACAATAGGGGACCGGTCTTCCATGTATGAAATAGCCATGCGTACCTAAAGCGCCATTCACTTGACAACCAACGAGTTGGTGTTCCAGGTATAAATATATTCACACACCTAAGAGTCAGTGCCCCCGGTACAGGGCGTTCTATTGGCGTTCCGGACTTCTAGGTGCGAGAAACCATTCGCACCTGAAACGGCATTTACTTGATTGCTAACGAGTTGATGTTCCAGGTATGAATATATTCGCGCACCTGAGCGTTACGGCATATTATGGTATGCCGAGCCTTAGATCCGCACAATATTATGTCTGGTTGGTTTTGAAGGCGCTATATACCATTAACAGATACAGTTACCTTAGTGAGTTTTTTTGTATGCCTGCAAACGCTTGGATGTCGGCACGATACGGAGGAAGATAGTCAACTTGTATATATTTCCTTTAATTTATAGAGAGAACATACACACACCAACTCTTGCCGGTTCTTCACGGCACTTGCCAATCGTGAAAACCCTTGCATATTCAAGATATTTTCACAAACTTTACGCTGCCGGATGGGATTATGTTTCCAATCCGGGGAAAGGCTGCGATATGGCATCCCCGTGCCAAGCTGATTTTTGTAAAACGAACAACGGTGCTCCAAGATTCCAAAGCTTTTTGCAAGGAGCTGAAGTTTCTTTGGAAGACACCTGACAAATTTATTACAACTATGAGACGTAAAATGTTTTTTGCGGCGGCGCTCTGCTGCATTGTTTCCGCGGTGATGGTTTCCTGCGGGAAGGACAATCCTGACACTCCCGAACCGGAACCGACACCCGATCCGGAACCGGAAGTTCCTGTTACACCTAAAGATACCGTTGTCTATGCGGTCGGACAGGAAGCCGTTCCAGGGAAGGGCTACTACTATGCGACAATCTGGAAGGACGGCAAGAGGATCCTCCTCTCCGACGGGAGTTATGACGCTTTCTGCAACGGAGCCTATGCTGACGGCGAGACTATCTACATCGCGGGCTGCGAGGCGACAGGTGACCTTGTGGATGACGGTTACTATGAGCCTTATCACCAGAATGTCGGCGTGATCTGGAAATTCAAGGCAGGTGAGGAAGACAAGGCGGAAAAGACCGTCATCAGCGACGGGAAATATTCCACATCCCCGATTGCGGTGACTGTCGCTGACGGGAAGGTCTATGCCGCGGGATTCGACTCTCCTGACTATGACAGGCGGGCCATCCTTTGGACAGACGGTCAGCCTCAATACCTTACGGACGGTAAGACTGACGCGTTGGCGTACTGCATCTATTCCGATGGCAAGGATGTATATGTCGGTGGATATGTGCAGCCGGCCAGCAACAAGCAGGGTGGCATTGCCACCATCTGGAAAAACGGTGTGGCTCAGAGCCTTACAAGCGGCAACACGGTAGCGAAGGTGAACGCCATCTGCGTCGATGGCGGGAAGGTCTATGCGGCTGGATCCGAGAAAGAGTCAGGCGGAAGATGGAAAGGCGTTCTCTGGATTGACGGTGTGGCACAGGACTTCACCGACTACGTCGGAACAGAGGTCACCGGCCTCTACGTCAAGGACGGAGAATATGTCATCGAAGGGAACATGACCGAGACCAACTCAGCCAAGGACATCTGCCCTTACATCTGGACATCAGCAGGCGCACAGAAAGTCGCCGAAACGACTCTCTGCCAAGGCGTTGGTCTCGCTGTCGCAGGAAATGACATCTATGTGGCCGGTAACGAAAACGCCGGCTATGACTCTGAGTACAACCCGATCAACATCGCCTACCTCTGGAAGAACGGTGTCGAGCAGGAGCTTGAGGTCGAGTACAAAAACGACTTCTCCCTCTGGGGTGTCATCTGCGCCTATGTTGAAAAGAAGTAATCTTTCTGAATATCCTAACTCAGGCTGGCCGGGGGAACTTCTTCGGCCAGTTTTTATTTTAGGGAACCATGTAGGCTGGAAGTATCCAGCTCACCATTCCATTGCCACGGCCAGTTTAGGTTACTATATAGGAGATTGAATCGGGACCTTCGTTGAAAAGGAGATCCATACTCGCCTCGGCCAGTCCTATTTAGGTTTGGTTACTATATGTTTTTTTTTGTTTTATAGTACTGATGTTTAAGTAATTGCGGCCTGTCGACATCCGATGCGATAATTTGTATGTCAAGGGCTTAATTTTCATCGTAGTCATACAATAAACTAACAGACAAGGAAAGGAAGAAGATTTCGGGCCTATTCATCGGGTGAAAAAAGTGGCTTTCTGCACCCGACCCCAATTTGTAATGACTTTTCGGGTGTCAAACGCTCCTTTTTTCACCCGGAACAACAGCCACTTGGATCTGAGTCGATCATACCACACGCCAAGGTTGGTGAATGAGAATCAGGAATGTTGCTTCTTGCCTCTTAGTTCATTTGGCACACCAGAAGAGCACTTCCTATACCATACGGTGTGTCTCGGTATATTTGATAAACAGGAAGGCCTTCGGCCGTATATTTTTCTGTTCAATAAAGCAAATGGAGATCATTCTTCCAAGTATGAAAAATCATACGTACCTAAAACAGCATCCCTCTGACAAATAGATAGTTAGTGTTCTAGGTGCGAGTATATTCACACACCTGTGAGTCGGCGGCCTCGGTGCAAGGCGTTCTATTTGTGTTCAGAACTTCCAGGTGCGAGAAACCAAACGCACCTGAAACACCATCAACTTGATAACCAGGGGATTGTTCTTCTATGTGTGAATATGTTCTCGCACCTAAGCGTTATGGGCATATTATGGAATGGTCCGCAAAGCCACAAAGCCACAGTATATTATGCATAGCTAATCTTAAAGGCACTATATGCCATTAACGACACTGTTATCTTTGTGAATTTGGCTGCTGGCAATCATCTGGACGTTGGTACGATAAGTGGAAAGATAAGTCAACAGATATATAATTTCCCAAGGAGAATGGATGTGTAGTCCAGTTGAACGAACGCTCCTTCACAGGCGTTAACTTGTGTAAATCACGCTTTTAGAAGGACAATGCTCCCTTCACGAGCGTATTCCTGTCATATTCACGCTTTTGGAGGACGTGAGTTTAATTTAGGAAATGATATATGAGCTTGACTGACATTCCACATTATGGAGCTGAGACTCAGACACACACACGAATATTACTTTCAACGGCGATTATGCAACACAGCAATGCACAGCCACAACTTGGCAAAAAGGCAAATTGCATGGCGAAAAGCCACTAATATCCTCATATCCGACTCAGGGAAAGACTTACTCAAAATTTCAAAGCGAGTCCTAAACCGTAATTCTGTACACCAAGGTCAACTTCAATATTTCTCTCGGCAAACCCATTAGCGGAATTGAAACTCCTTATGGATTTCTTTATCATAGACGAACCCACTAAGGAACATGAAAATAATAAGTTGCTTCAGATTAAGAGAAGATTTTCGAGGATAGATCTTTTTTTGAAGAAGGAGTGTGCCGGTGGCACATGACTGATGAGAAAAGAGATCTAGACCGAAAAGATTCCTTAAGATGATGCAGGTTATTTTTTGAATGTTACTAAATCCAGAGGAAGCCCCAATAGAACCAATCCAGCACAGATACCATATACAGTACCGTCTCCATCAAGACCTCCACCTACGGCAGAACCGACAAGCCATCCTAAAGCGAATCCAGCACCAACACCGATCATAATGGAGCCTGTGGTCTCAAATAAGCGTCCAGATTTGTATCGACGGTAATCTTCAGGTGATAAATATCGGCTGGCATCAATGCGGACACCATTTATACTAACGTCTCCCCGCCAACTATTGTATGTCATCTGACCATCAATAAGACTCTCGGATATGTCGTCATTCGCTCTGAAAACTTCTTTCTGACCATTCTCATATGCAATGGAATACACATCTGATTTCGGCGAGGCATAAAACACATCAACGTGTTTGTCCACATCCAAATAACGAATATAATAGAGGCAACAATTTGTTTAACCAACTAAAACTACTATCTTTATGGCTGTTAATGGACAGAATTTATTGTCAAGTGCACTGGACTTGCCCAAGAGTATGTGGAAGCGCTTGCGCAACAAAAGAAGTAATATGACAAGCAAGGATTACAGGGATTTCGCGGTGGAGCAGATGGGGCTGCTTGAGGGGATTTTCACGAAGCCGATGATGGGAGAGTTTCTGCTGTACTGGCAGGGGAAATATTTCGGAGGAATCTACGACAATAGGGTTCTGGTCAAGAAGACCAAGACCAACGAGAGATTCGGGATGCCGGAGGCGATTCCTTACGAGGGGGCCAAGGCGATGTATCAAGTCAACATCGACAACCGGGAGGAAGTGGCGGAGGTCATCAAGGCTACCTGCGAGGGGCTGAAATAGACCGCTGCACAAAAATTGCTGACGGAAAGTTTAACGATTATATTATTAACGAATATTCAGGAATATGTTGGAGATAGGTACAAAGGCACCGGAGTTCGTTGGTGTGGATGAGAATGGCAACGAGGTAAGTCTCAATGATTTCAAGGGAAAGAAGCTTGTGCTTTACTTCTACCCGAAGGACAGCACTCCGGGATGCACGGCGGAGGCTTGCGACCTGCGGGACAACTACCATCGGTATCTTGCGCTTGGGTATCAGGTGCTTGGTGTCAGCAAGGACTCACAGGCCTCGCACCGGAAATTCATAGAGAAATATTCTCTGCCGTTTCATCTGGTGAGCGATCCGGAATGCGCCATTCTGAAAGCTTACGAGGCTTGGGGGCTCAAGAAGCTCTACGGAAAGGAGTCATACGGGACATTGAGGACTACCTATGTGATCGATGAGGACGGAATCATCATCAATGCCATCGGAAAAGTCAACACCAAGGATCATACTACGCAGATTCTCGGTTCGGAGAAATAGCCTACATCACCTCGACGCCGGCAAAGGAGCATTCGGCGATGATGAGGATGGTGTGGGAGCCTGACTGCTGACGGAGGCGGTCGACGGTCTTGTTGTTCACGCCACCGAAGGCGGAATTGGAACGGACATCGACATTGACATCTTTCGGGACATATATTCCCACACCTGCAAAACTTGCCTTCACCCGAACCTCCACATCTTCATTGAATATGGCGTTGCGGAGATCCAAGCGGACTGAGCCGAAAGAGGCTTCTATGTCCGCCCCGTCAAACTCCTCAGCCTCGACACGATGATTCTGCTCGCCAAAAGCCGATGAGATCTTCAGGATATTCCTTCCATCGCGGGAGACGATCGAGCAACCTCCTCTGGAGTCGTGGCAGTTCCAACTCTCCGGACGGCCGCTCTTGGAAAAAATCAACATAATGCCGAAAGCGATGAATATGATCGCGAGGCACAGTTTCCAGAACACCAACCAGTCAATATAGCCTTGCGCTTGAAGCAGCAGTATCGCTCCGAGGGCTATGCCGCTGAAAGATCCCCAGTTAGGATGGGCGATCAGGTGTGCGGTGCAAGGCAGAATAATAAGGAGTGTCCACCAGCCACGGAAGAATATGTCGAAGCCTATCACTCCGGTGACATTCAGAATCCATAGCACGCCTATCGCGGCTATGGAGAATCCCAAGAACTGTTTCGCTAACTTTTTCATACATTAAAATTAGAAGCTGTTTTGAATTGTTTGTTTGAAGGTTTGAAAGTGAAAAACTTCAGTTTCGACCGCTTCTTCCAAGGAAGATAGCGGTGCTATCTGACTGAAGAAGCGGGAAGAAAATGAAGATTTTTCACCTCAAAGAACATTTCAAACAATTCAAAACAGCTTCTTAATAATTCTTATCTGAATCACAGTGGCAAAGGTACTACGGAAAACACTTGTGGCTATGGGTGTGACAAGGACAAAAGGCACATAGTAATTATCTAATGTTCAAGAACATAACAGTCAAGACTATGGACAATGAGGTACTTCGACAAGCTCAGTGAGCGGATAAGAATATATTTTTGTTACTTGAAAGATGAATATTCCGTTACCTTCGTTCAGATAATTCCTTACGAAACGCTTTCAGCACGATGTGACCTGGAAACACTTGCGTTTGGTCTTCGGCTGAAAAACTCGTACTTGGAGTGAGGACTTTTTCAGGCGAAACCTCATCTCGGCTATCTCAGAGGCATTTGACCGTGAAGGAGTTCTGTAAAAATCAGTGGTGACAAGCAAATCCAGTTAGTTCTGAGTCCAGCAGTCACTCGCCAAACAATCAGAACGTGGCGATGAACTCGTCGATGGAGGTGCCTTCCGGGAGGGCGGAGGCGACACGGGCCTTGAGACGCTGTTTGCCCTTCGTGACGGAGGTCGGGGATATTCCCATCATGGCAGCCATCTGCTTGCCGGAAAAACCGAAACGGAGCAGGACGGCGATGCGCAGCTCAGCGGCGGTAAGACCCGGAAACGAAGACTTCAGACGCTCGGTGAAACGGTTGCATACATCATCCAGAATCTTCTCCAGCCTTCCCCACTCGGCATCGGACAGATAGCGCGGGTTCTGCTGGAGCGACATCACCAGCTTGTCCTTGAACATCAGCACCGAACGCAACTCGCTGCGCTCCGACTCGCTCTCGTGAAGCAATGTCTTGCTCGCACCTATCTCGCTGTCCTTCCGCTCGATGGCCTCATCACGGTTCCTCAGACGCCTCCTGAACATACGTACGATCAAGTACAACGCCACAATCAGGGACAACACCGCAGCCACTGCCGTGCCCAAGATACGGCTTCTCGATGAACGGATGTCCGCCTTCCCGGCCTCTACACTGTTCTCGATGATCCTGTCGTTCTGCTGAGACGCTTCCAACTGGCTCTTGATCTCATTATGGATGGTCAGATACTTGACTGCATTCTCTTTATCATCAAGCAGGTCACGATAGACAATGTAAGAAAGCTGTGAACCTGAAAGCTTCGCTATCAGATCCGAAGCCTCCATCTCCTTTGCGGCATAGAACAAAGCCGAATCAGGAATATTCATTTTACGGAAAGCATCCGCAAGGACAGCGTAACGCACACGGGCCTTTCTTTTTCCTTCCCTGAAAAGCCTTTCCTGCGCGCGGACAGCGGTCGAGGCGCATTCCAAAGCCTTATCGAATTGACCATTACGGCTGTAGCACGCTCCGAGATTGTAAAGAGCACGGGCATAGTCATTATCATCTCCCTTGGAGATCTCCGCCGCGCGGTCGGCATATTCAATGGCCTCCGAATAGTCCTTGTTCTCGTCTCCAAGGAACAACGCACGGTGCGACAGATTGATCAGTGCCGTCACCTGAAACGCCAGCGAACCCGCCTTCTCAGCCTCCTCCAAACCTTTCTCCAGATAAGGCAAAGACGCGTCATACCACTTGCGGTCATTAAGCACGACAGCGTAGCGCAGGTTGATCATCGCCGCAAGCATATGATTGCCAGAGCCTTTGACCTCTTTAGTCGCAAGAAGCAGATCATTGGCCCAATCCGCCTGGTTCCCCGATTTGTTGTCCTCGCGGACGACCGCCCTAAGATAATACGCCTGCGCCTTCCGGTCCCGGTTGCCGTATTTCAGGAAATAATCAACCCCGACATTCATCATCCCCTCGTCAATCCCCGGCTTGTAGGCGTTGTACTCCGCGAACGTCTTCAACAGACAGTAGGACGCATAGAGATAGCGGCCGGAGGACTCCGAATAGGAAGCGGAATCCAGAATGATCAAAGAACTGTCAGGCCGGGAGTCCAATAGACTCTCAGCCCGACTTAAATCCTCAGGGAGTCTGGCTCCACGGCCGCACGAAGAGGCCACACAAGCACAGACAATGAATATAATCGCAGGAAACTTTCTCACCATAACTTTTCACAAGCATGTGGTCATCCGCTGGTTAGTCCAATCGGCGTTTGCCTGAACACAAAGTTAAGAATTTTGCGGGAATATTCCTATTTCCCGCCAAGGCCCTTGCCGCCGCCGATTCGGGAGGCTTCATCGATGCTGCCGACTTTGCGGGCGCGGGTCTGCTGGGCTTTGCCGAAGCGCCAGGTAAGGCCGATGTGAGCGACCTGGGAGTAATACTTCTGCCTTATGACCGAGCTGTTCACGTCACCGAGAACGGTGCTGGTGAGCCCGAGACAATCCAGATTCGTACAGGAACTGCGTAGGACATCGTCCAGATTGAGCGTGAGGACAAGACGGTTGTCAAGCATCGTCTTCTTCACTCCGATATTCATAGAATAGAGATCGTGCAGTTTGAAGTAGCCGTATGCCATCGGCGAGCGGTAGAAACCGTCCAGCTGCACTTTCCAGTCTTTCGGGAGGACGAATGTGAAGCAGGTGTAGCAGGAAAGGGTGAATGAATCGTTGCTTTCCCAGTCGGCTGTCTTGGCGGATGAATATAGTCCGGTGGTGCTGAATGTCCAGGCAAGCCACTTGGCCAGAGGCAGTTCCGTCACATTGAAAGTCAGCGCGGTCATATTTTGTCTGCCGTAGTTGGTCCAGATCAGAAGCTGGCCGCCGTTCTCCTTGAGCTCAGGAAGCTGCGAGAACATTCCGCCGGTGTGACTGAACGACGCGGCGAGCGAGAAGTGCCGGCCGAATCCGGCGCTCAGCGAAGCCTTGTCTGAATATGCAGGGCGCAGATCCGGGTCGCCGACATTGTAGGTGTGCGCATCGATGTAGTTCTCAACCGGGTTCAGGGCCATATAGTCAGGGCGTTGGATTCTTCTTGTGTAGGAAAGCGCGAACCTAAGGCTGGCGGACGGGTTGAATCCCACGAACGCTGTCGGGAACAGGTCAAAGTAGCTGCGACGGCTCTCGTCTCCGGCTGAAATCCAATCACCGAACGAGTTGGTATATTCACCCCTTAATCCGGCCTTGGCGGTCCATTTCGGTCCGAACTGCGCGGCAAGGGACAGGTAGGCGGCGCCGATGTTCTCACGGTACTTGAAACGGGTCTCGGCATCACTGGCTGAAGGGCCGGTCTCGGTCCTCAGGGTCGTGTTGTCAGTCTTGGAAAGAGCCCACTTCGCTCCGGCCTCCAACCTTGCGAAGTTGAACACGGTCCCCTCATAGTCAGCTTTCGCGGACCAGATGTTCACCTTGTTGTCGGAGTCGATGTACCTTGTGGAAGGGATCCACTCCGAAGCGCCCATATTCCTCGTGAAGGTCTTCTGGTCGTTTCCTGTCCAGTCGGCATTGTGGTAATAGTCCATATTGACGGTGATCTCGGAATTGGTCGCCTCGTTGAATATGTGGGTGAAGTTCAGATTGCCGTTGGTCTGGCGGCTCTTGTCCTCGTTCCACGTCGCGGACTCGGCACGCTCAAGTTCCTTGTCACCAAGCGTCTGCGTGGTGACATTGTGGTCTCTGTCGGACTTCATTATGTTGCGGGAGCTCGGCATATTCACGATGAATCCCAAGGTGTTTTTCTTGTCGATGAACCAGTCGTTGCCGAAACGCACCTGCCAATTGCGGTACCTGTCCTTCTGGAGGGACCGGGCAAGAATCCGGAACGGAACCCCGTCCTGCGTCAGTTTGTTGTCGATGTTCATATCTATGTCCATATCATAGATTCCCTGATAGGCAGAGACGAATGTGTTTGTCTTGGCCGTCCTGTAGCTTAGGCTTCCGTTGACGTTCTCCCTCATAAGGAAGCGGCCGGTCTCTCCGAAGTACATTCCTCCGTCATCGGTTCCGATCTCGCCGTTGAGCCCGGACAAGGCTCTGAGTGTCCTCGGACATATTCAAAGGCTCGATCTCATTCAGGCCGGTAACGACATTCACATTTTTGTAACTATCCTTGTAACCGATAAGCGAAGCCTTTATAATATATTCACCGGGCGCGGCATGAAGGGAATACGCTCCCTTGTCATCGCAAGTGGCGCCGGCGGCCAGCGTACTGTCCGGTCTCATAAGGGCGACTGTAGTCCATCCGAGAGGCTCGCCGGTGGCCTTGTCCAGCACCGTACCTTTTATCTCGGAAACATTCTGGCGGGCGGCGGAGGCGTTTGCTCCACCGATGACCAGCATCGCAGCAATCAGCAATAATCTAAATCTTCTCATTTTCTTCTTCAATTTTTCACGGTGCAAAGTTACGGCGGGAATCCATAATATATCACATCCAAGGCGGACAGATAAAATCACCAAATAATTGAATATCTGAATATTAAATATGTACAATATGGACAAACGCAATCACCGCCCCTGCTTTGTGGTCTCTTGCCAGACATAACAGACCTCACAAGAGGCGGAACATTATGAATAATGAAATATTCGTTCTGTGAATATTTATCCATTCGTCCCTATTGCACATTTTTCAAAATTTTCCGAAATTGTGTACACTTTAACGAAGTTAACAACACAACAACTTATGACCCGGAGAAAACTTCTCATCTGGACCCTATGCCTGCTATCATTATGGCAGGCCGGAACATCAAGCCCTTTGCTCGCCGGCCCGGCGTACCCGGGACTCATCACTGTGAAACAAAGCGACGGCAGTGAAATCAGAGTCCGTGTGCACGGAGACGAGTTCCGCAATTATGTAACCTCGGAGGAAGGCTACACCCTCGCCGCGGACGCAGACGGAGACTGGGCTTTCGCAAAACTTGACGCCAACGGACTTCTGGTCCCGACATCCGTCAAGGCCAAGAATGCCAGCCGTTTGACCGACTCGGAACGCAAGATTCTTGGCACCTCACTGCGGAAAAACCTGCGACCGCTGCGGATGACCGGCCTGCAAATGAGGCTAAAGGCCGCGCGGACATATTCATTGGCAACCCGCGCCGCGGATGCCGGGGATTGCATTCCTCCGCTTCTGAGAGGCACCACTTGGAAGCCGGTCGGGAACAAGAAAGTGCTGGTGCTCCTCGCTGAATATCCTGACCTTCCTTTCACTAACGGAAGCAATGAGGCGTTCGACAACTTATTGAATTCCAAGAACTACACAAAAGGTGGGGCGACCGGAAGCGTCTGGCAGTACTACTATGACAACTCCAACGGACAGTTCAATCCGGAGTTCACGGTGGCCGGGCCGTACAGACTCTCCAAGAACAGGGCATATTACAAGGACAGACCGGAGGAGATGGTCGCCGAAGTAGCCCGCCTTGCCGACAATGATTTGGATTTCAGCCAGTTCGCGGAGAACGGGGTGGCGCACGACATATTCGTGTTCTATTCCGGGGGAGCGGAAAGCACCGGTGACCCGAACGGAATCTGGCCGCACAGGAGCGGGCTGAAGAACCTGACGCTTGACGGGGTCACGATTCCGGGCTACGCTTGCAGCTCCGAGCTGGAGCCAGGATCTGCGGGAAACAACACACTCGCCGCCATCGGATCGTTCTGCCACGAGTTCGGGCATATTCTCGGATGGCCGGACCTCTACGACACGGTAAACGGCAACGACACGAAATGCGACCTGCCGGGCTGCTTCTCGCTTATGGCCTACGGAACCTACAACAACAGCAGCCGCACTCCCCCGGCGCTCAGCATCCTCGAAAGGTGGATGATGGGTTGGTCGGAACCGGAAATTCTGGAGACGAGCGGGGAATATTCATTGCCGGCGATCACGGAAGGCAAGGGCTACCTCGTCAAGACCGAGGCGGACGAGGACTATTTCCTGCTGGAATGCCGAGGCGCGGGAAAGAACGAGTGGGACAAGAAGGAATATCTCGACTTCTACGGACAGGGCTCCGACTGGGGGCTTCTGATCTATCACGTCCGGAACGAGTACAACAGTTGGATGGGCAACGCCGTGAACATCGTCCACGGGAACGAGCACTACAAGATATTATATTCCAATCCTGCCTCCAGGAACAACTACCTGCCGCAGTATATTCCGGCGCATTGTTTCTTCCCGGGCGGGAAAAATGTGACCTCCATCCACAGCGACAGCCAGTCTAACTTTCTGGCCGTCAACGGCAAGAAGACAATGGTCGAGATCCCTTCGATCAGGCTGGACGCGGCGGATGGTTCCGTGAAATTATCTGTGACAGAGCGCAATGGCAACATCACGGATGTCAAGTCAAGCATATTCCAGCACGACATCATCCTGAGCTGGAAAGACGACCTCTCCTCCGGCTGGACTGTCGAATGGAAGGCCGAGGGTGAAGAGACGGAGTCAATCACCGGGCTCACATCCTCCGAGGTGCATATTCCTCTGCTGAAGGATGCCCAGGACTATGCGATCACCATCACGGGCAACAAGAACAGCAAGACTTCCCTGACCTTGAAGACCGAGAAATCCGGATCCGGCTTCCCGAGAATCCAACTCTCAAAGGCCAACCCGACATCGGAGGACAAGGTTCTGATGATGCTGGTTGACTGCGGCGAGATAGGCGGCATCCAATGGACTGTGGACGGAGCCAAGGCGGACGGCTACACCAATCTGCGCAAGGGTGAGCATTACGTGCAGGCTGTCCTGACAAAGACGGACGGGACCGTTGAATATTTCGCCAGGTACATAAATGTCATCCTATAATATTCATAGACAATGAAAATCG
>ERZ780167.339-NODE-339-length-49242-cov-28.067965_pt1:0-17500 | contig 49242 bp, 34 predicted proteins | sample MGYA00510982_ERZ780167 | MGnify/ENA primary metagenome ERZ780167 (study PRJEB29588, sample SAMEA2146107) | human gut metagenome | biome: human gut; feature: human-associated habitat; material: faeces | place: Denmark | collected 2008/2010 ... | reverse complement strand
GACAGGCTCAGCGACCGACACCGGACCCTGAGCCTATCGAGGGGGCCGGACGGAATGACAAGAAAGAAATGAAAACAAAATAACGATCAATGGAAGAAAAAAGAAATGCTTTACCGGAGAACGCTCAAAGGGAGCTGGCACCGGGCGAGGAGTACAAGCCGCTCTTGGGGGCGGAGAGGAAATGGGCGGAAGTTACGCCATATTCAGTGACCCTTGGATTGCTGATGGTGGTCATCTTCTCCGCGGCGGCGGCCTATCTGGGGCTGCGCGTGGGACAGGTGTTCGAGGCGGCGATCCCGATCGCGATCATCGCGGTGGGTCTGACAAGCGCACTCGGCAAGAAGGAAGGTCTGGGACAGAACGTCATCATCCAGTCGATCGGAGGCTGCTCCGGAGCTGTGGTGGCGGGCGCTATATTCACACTTCCTGCCATCTACATTCTTGGAGTTGATGTCAACTTTATGCAGATGTTCCTCTCGTCGCTGCTCGGCGGTGTTTTAGGAACATTGTTCCTCATCCCTTTCCGGAAATATTTCGTGAAAGAGATGCACGGGAAATATCCTTTCCCTGAGGCCACGGCCACGACACAGATCCTCGTTAGCGGCGAAGGCGGCGGCAAGGGAGCTGGAACGCTTCTGGTGAGCGGTCTCATCGGAGGTCTTTATGACTTCATTGTCAGCACTTTCGGTGCGTGGGCGGATACGGTCAGCACCACCGTGATGGGATTCGGACAGACAATCGCTGACAAGGCGAAGGTCGTTCTGAAACTGAACACCGGAGCGGCTGTGCTGGGCCTCGGCTACATCGTGGGCCTGAAATATGCCTTCATCATCTGCTGCGGCAGTTTCCTGGTGTGGCTGGTGATCATCCCGCTGATGAACCTCATCTGGGGCGGACAGGTGATTGATCTGATGAACACCGGAGTGACAATGACAATCGGAGAGATGAGCCCTGACCAGATATTCAAGGATTATGCAAGGCACATCGGCATCGGTGGCATCGCGACCGCCGGAATCATCGGCATCATCAAGTCGTTCGGTGTGATCAAGTCGGCTGTGGGACTGGCTGTCGGCGAGTTCGGCAAGAAGGGAGGAAATGTTGAGAACACCGAGAGGACACAGGAGGATATTCCTATGAAAACCATTGTGTTCGGCATTGTGCTGACGCTGTTGGCTGTGTTCGCTTTCTTCGCGTTCGGAGGAGTTGTGAACAACATCTGGCAGGCAGTTGTCGGGCTGCTGATCGTGGCGATCATCTCGTTCCTGTTCACTACCGTGGCGGCCAACGCCATCGCCATCGTGGGAACAAACCCAGTGAGCGGAATGACACTTATGACGCTTATCATCGCCGCGCTTATCCTTGTGGCTGTGGGACTTAAGGGCAACGCCGGTATGGCCGCGGCCTTGATCATCGGTGGAGTTGTCTGCACGGCGCTTTCGGTTGCAGGTTCATTCATCACCGACCTCAAAATCGGTTACTGGATCGGAAGCACGCCTAAGAAGCAGGAAGGCTGGAAGTTCATGGGTGTGGCTGTCGCGGCGGCGACAGTCTGCGGCGTGATGCTCGTGCTGAACAAGACCTACGGATTCGTCGGCGACCAGGCTCTCGTGGCTCCTCAGGCCAACGCCATGGCGGCGGTGATCCAGCCGATGATGAACGGCGGAGGCGCTCCGTGGCTGCTTTACGGAATCGGTGCGGTGCTGGCCATCGTGCTGACTTTCTTCAAGATACCGGCATTGGCGTTTGCGCTTGGAATGTTCATTCCTATCGATCTTAACCTGCCGTTGCTGGTCGGCGGCGCGATCTCCTGGTACGTGAGCACACGCTCGAAGGACAAGGCTCTGAACGAGGCGCGTCTGAACAAGGGTACGCTGATCGCTTCGGGATTCATCGCCGGCGGCGCGTTGATGGGTGTCGTGAGCGCGCTGCTGAAGTTCTTCAACGTGGATTGGTTCATGGCGGATTGGAACGCGCAGTATGGCGAGGCCATAGCGATCATTCCGTTCATCGGAATCATCGCCTACACGGTGATCGCTTCTTTGAGGGCTAAGGAATAAACAAACGGCCACTGAGCCTGCCGAAGTGCCGTTATGGAAGTCGCTTCGACAGGCTCGGCGACCAGAAAATAACAACAACATGGAAAAAGTTTTGGACAGGTTCCTGAGGTACGTCAGCGTTGACACTCAGTCGAACGAGGAATCAGAGAGCCAGCCTTCGGCGGAAAAAGAGCTCAATCTGCTGCGGATGCTGCGCGACGAGCTTCAGGCTCTCGGAGTGGAAGCCACTCTGGATGAATATGGTTACGTGATGGGGTCGATCCCTTCGAACATCGAGGCGAAAGTGCCGGCGATCGGCTTCATCGCCCACGTGGACACCGCTCCGGACGCATCAGGCGCGGACATCAAACCTCAGATAATCAATGAATATGACGGCGGGGATATTCCTTTAAAAGGTGTGCCGGGCCTGGCGCTGAAGCCTTCGGAGTTCCCGGAAATGCTTCACTACGTGGGTCAGACGCTGATCACCACGGACGGAACCACGCTGCTTGGCGCGGACGACAAGGCCGGTGTGGCGGAGATTATGGACGCGGTGCAGTACATCGTGGAGCATCCTGAGTTCAAGCACGGTGAGATCAAGATCGGGTTCACGCCAGACGAGGAGATCGGACGCGGAGTCGTTAAGTTCGATGTCAAGAAGTTCGGGGCTGAATATGCCTACACGATGGATGGCGGCGAGATCGGAGAGCTGGAGTTCGAGAATTTCAACGCGGCTTCGGCGAAGATACATATTCAAGGAAGGAATGTGCATCCTGGCTACGCCAAGGGCAAGATGAAGAACGCCATTCTGATAGCGACGGAACTGAACGGACTGCTGCCGGTCCAGCAGAGACCTGAATATACCGAAGGGTACGAAGGGTTCTTCCATATCGTCGGGTTCAACGGAACGGTCGAGGAGGCTGACATCACCTACATCATCCGTGACCACGACCGCAAGGAGTTCGAGAGCAAGAAGGCTATTATGCAGAAGTGCGTGGACTTCATCAATGTAAAGTACGGTGAGGGCACGGCGACGACTGTGATCAAAGATCAGTACTACAATATGCGCGAGCAGGTCAAGCCGCACTATCACGTTGTCGAGAAAGCCGTGAAGGCTATGGAGATGGCAGGAATCAAGCCTAAGATCCAGCCGATCCGTGGCGGTACCGACGGGGCTAACCTCAGTTTCAAGGGCTTGCCTTGCCCGAACATCTTCGCCGGCGGCCTGAACTTCCACGGCAAGATGGAGTTCGTTCCTCTCCAGAGCATCGAGAAGGCCTCTCAGGTCATCCTAAACATCATCTCGCTCTACGCGGAGTAATATTCCGTGGCAGATAACCAACTGGTTATCAACAATAAAAGCATTCTCGTGGTGGACAAAACCGAACCACGAGAATGTTTATTTTATTGGTTACTAAGCAATTAAACGCCACGCAGGCGCACTCCCTCGGTCCCCCCCCCAGACTGTCTGAAAAGTCTCGGCGAGAGTAGAAAAGTCTGTACCCCTATACAGGGGCGACAACGAATTTTCAATCCTCACTGGGGGTACTTTTACTTTTAAGACAGTCTCCCCCTTTGAGACTTCGGCAAGCTCAGCGCACCGTTGGCTCAGGGACTGCCTTGATCTTCAGCTAAAGGTAAGCCAAAAGCCCCGGGCGCTTCGATCGCGGTTGCAGTCGTGGCGTCATTAGTCCTTATAGTACAGCTAAAGGTAAGCCAAAAGCCCCGGGCGCTTCGACTGGCTCAGCGTCCGGGGCTTTGGTTCCAGCTGGTCGCTGAGCCTGTCGAAGCGACGAGGGAGGCTCAGGGAGACCGTCGGGATATTCAAAGAAAGATTATTTGATGACACCGAGTTCCTTGCCGACTTTGATGAAGGCGGAGATGGCTTTGTCGAGGTGCTCGCGCTTGTGGGCGGCTGAGAGCTGGACGCGGATGCGGGCCTGGCCCTTAGGGACAACCGGATAGTAGAAGCCGGTCACGAATATTCCTTCCTCGGCCATCTTGGCGGCGAACTTCTGGGACAGAGGAGCATCGTAGAGCATCACGGCGCAGATGGCGCTCTGGGTCGGCTTGATGTCGAAGCCGGCGGCCAACATCTTGTCACGGAAGTAGTTCACGTTCTCCTGCTGGCGGTCGTGAAGCTCGTTGCTTTCCTTGAGCATCTTGAACATCTCGATGCCGGCGGCCACGATCATAGGCGGCAGAGAGTTGGAGAAGAGATACGGACGGGAGCGCTGGCGGAGCATATCGATGATCTCCTTGCGGCCTGTGGTGAATCCGCCGACGGTGCCACCGAACGCCTTGCCGAGGGTGCCTGTGAATATGTCAATGCGGCCATAGCAGTCATATTGCTCCGCGACTCCGTGGCCGGTCTTGCCGACAACGCCTGCGGAATGGCTCTCATCAACCATCACGAGGGCGTCATACTTCTCGGCCAGCTCGCAAATCTTGTCCATCGGAGCGACGTTGCCATCCATTGAGAAGACTCCATCGGTGCATATGATGCGGAACCTCTGGGCCTGAGCCTCCTGGAGACAACGCTCAAGGTCGGCCATATCAGCGTTGGCGTAACGGTAACGGACAGCCTTGCAAAGACGCACTCCGTCGATGATGGAGGCGTGGTTCAGGGAATCTGAGATGATGGCGTCGTCAGCCGTGAGCAGAGGCTCGAACACCCCACCGTTGGCATCGAAGCATGATGCGTAGAGGATGGTGTCCTCTGTGTGGAAGAAGTCGGAGATGGCAGCCTCAAGCTCTTTGTGAAGATCCTGGGTTCCGCAGATGAAACGGACAGAGGACATTCCGAATCCCCTCTCGTCCATAGCCTTCTTGGCCGCCTCGATGAGCCTCGGGGAATCAGCCAAACCTAAATAGTTGTTGGCGCAGAAGTTAAGAGCCTTGCTGCCGTCCTGGAGAGTGATCTCGGCGGATTGGGCGGAGGCGATGTTTCTCTCGTTCTTGTAGAGTCCGGCTTCCTTGATGGAGGCAAGCTCTGCCTGTAGATGTTCCTGGAATTTTCCGTACATATTGATAAAATTTTAAAACGTTTCGATTTCGCACTGACAAATATATTAATTTTTGACAAAATCGATAATATTTTATTATAAATAAGGGCTCTTGTCAGAAAATAATGTAAATTTGCACTTGCTAATTTAGCAATAAACAAGCGATCCGCAATGAAAAATGTACTAGTGATAGGTTCGACCGGACAGATCGGTTCGGAGCTGACAATGAAAATCAGGAATATGTACCCGGATGGCAACGTTGTCGCCGGCTACATCAAAGGTGCTGAGCCAAAGGGCGTTCTGCTTGAGAGCGGTCCCGCCGAGGAGGCTGATGTCTGCAACGGTGAGCAACTTCTGGGCATCGTGAAGAAGTACAACATCGACACAATCTACAATCTCGCCGCCCTGCTCTCGGCTGTCGCGGAAAGGAAGCCGCAGCTGGCATGGCACATCCAGATAGACGGACTCATGAATATTCTTGAGATCGCGAGGGAGAACAATGTCGCTGTGTTCACACCATCCTCGATCGGTTCGTTCGGCCCTGAGACTCCGCATCAGAACACTCCTCAGGACACGCTCCAGAGGCCTCGTTCGATGTACGGCGTGACCAAGGTGGCCACCGAGTTGCTGAGTGACTATTATCACACCAAATACGGTGTGGACACCCGTTCGGTAAGGTTCCCTGGACTTATCTCCAATGTGACACTTCCTGGAGGCGGCACGACAGACTATGCCGTTGAGATCTACTATGCGGCAGTAAAAGGCGAAGAGTTTGTCTGCCCTATCGCGGCCGGGACATTCATGGACATGATGTACATGCCTGACGCGCTGAAAGCCGCCGTGGACATCATGAACGCGGATCCTTCCAAGCTGAAACACCGCAACTCGTTCAATATCGCCTCCATGAGCTTTGATCCGGAGATTATCTACCACAAGATTCAGGAACATATTCCTGGATTCAAGATGCGCTATGAGGTGGATCCGGTACGTCAGGCGATCGCTGACTCTTGGCCGGACAAGATGGATGATTCCTGCGCCCGCGAGGAGTGGGGATGGACACCGTCCTATGATCTGGAGACCATGACCGTGGACATGATCGACGCCCTCAAGAAGAAACTTCTCTAAAAAAGGATTCTATTATAAAGGATCAAGGACTGGCCTTCAGGTCAGTCCTTATTTTTTACCGGCTTTCCGTGCGGCTTTTCTGGCTTTCTGTTTTTCGTAACGAGCCTTGTAGCGTTCAAGCATCCTCTCTTCCTTAGCACGACGTTTCTCCATCGCCTTCAATGTCTTGAGGGTCCTCTGACGCTTCTTCTTCAACGCTTTCTCCTCCTTGGCCTTAGCCTTGGCGGCATCACGGGCATCAAGTTCAGCCCATCTGGCCTCCTTGGCCGCCTGACGATCTTTTCGCGCCTTCTCTCTCTCAGCCTTTTTGCGTTCTTGCTCAGCCTTCTTTATGGCCGAAGGATCATTGGCCAATGAATCGGCCTTGCTGACCGACAACGAATCTGAAACCACAAGGCTGTCCTGTCGCGCCAAAGAATCACGGCTGGCAAGGCTGTCTCTCAGAGCCAGACTGTCGGCACGGGCAAGGCTGTCCGCCAAAGCAAGGCTGTCGGCGGCGGCAACGATCCTAAGGCTGTCGGCAATCCTGGCAGCCTCAGCCTTGCGCTCGGCCTCAAGCCTTCTGCGCTCAGCGTTACGGACACGTTTCAAGGAATCCTGTCTGGCCAGCATCTTATAGACGCTGTTCATGTGGCCCGGGAAGTAGATGTCCGTCTGCGCGAATTCGGCTCTCGGCACATTCTCATAGACTTTCCTCTGGGACTCTCGCGGCTTATATGGCGTGATGTCCTCCGGTCCCTTGGGACGTTTGTCCGGCTGCCAGTCGAATCCCTTCAGAATCTTCTCGTCCTTTTTCATCTGGACGACCGGGTAGGCATCTGTCTTCACGGCATCGAAGTAGTTCAAGTCCTGAATATTACCGTCCTTCAATGTCGCGGTCAACATCTTTGACTCGAACTTGTTGACGGTGGCCAGACTTCCGTTCTCCTCGATGTAGAAGACTCCGGACGCGCCACCCATCGAGTCGAACCGCCTCAACGCACCGGTACTGTCAAAGTATGCCATCATCTCTGTTCCACGGATCTGGTCATAGGACAAGGTGTCCTCCTGCACTATTATAAAGGCATTGGACATCAAGCTGGCGCGGTCAATGGACCGGTTCTTGACAATGACGGTTATACTGTCGGCACTGTACTGCCGCTTGATCTCATTCCAGACAATCGGGTTTTCATACAACCTTATCAAAGAGTCAAGATCCGTGTAGGCAAGAGAGTCGCATGCGACCTGCATGTCGTTACGGAACACCTTGACGTTACGTATGCCATAGATGAAACTGATCTTCGTGGAATCCTTGGGGGCCAAAGACAAAGAGTCAGTTGGAACATGCAGGGAATCACCCGGCACGGTCAGGGAATCCGTAGGCACGGTCAGGGAATCCGGTGATTGCGGATCGGCCACTTCGGCAGGCTCAGTGACCGAAACAGGTTCAGTGACCGCGGAAAGGGTCTTCGCCGCCAGACTGTCGCTTGGAACACGTACAGTGTCGGGCGACGTTTTCAGGGTGTCCGGCAATTGGAACCGTGGAGGAGCATATTCAATGACATCATCCCATGGAGCGGGAAGGCCTTGATGGCCTTTCGTCACAGGATCGCCGATCATCGCGTCAGCTGACAGTTTTCCGGATTTCGAGATCGCCTTTCCTCCTGAATTATCACCTGTCTTTCCAGCCGTTGTTCCCGCCGTCTTTCCTGTAGCCGTTCCTGTTGCCTTGCCAGCCGGTTTCCCGGTCGGTTTTCCACCTGGCTTGACAGCGGAGGCGCCTCTGTCGGAGGCTCCGGCGGCGTTAGGGTCTTCCTCTTCCCGCTTCTTGCGGGCCTCTTCGGCCGCGGCCTTGGCTGCCTCGTAGGCCTTGCGACGGTACTCCGTGACAGGATCCACGTTTATCTCTTTCAGACGGCTTGCCGAATTGGAAATCTCCGATGAATCCACATCACATTTCGGTATGGAGCGCAGAATCAATGTGTCCGCACCGATGTAAGCTGTATCTCTCTTTTCCCCTTGCCCGCTGATCGCTATCACAGCCGGCTCACGGGTCAACTTTATGAATGACAAGGAATCTATATACTGCACATAACCGGCCACCGCGGCCACATTGCGAGTCGTGTCAAGCAGTTCCACATGGCCAAACATCTCCACATTGTTCGGAACCCGGTAATATACCAAGGTGTCAGCCCATGCCTCCTGGTTCTCGGTAAGAATATGCACGTTCCTGAAGAACGTGAACTTTTCCAAAGTCCGCTCGTAAAAACCGGCCTGAGAAGAAAGCATGTTGTTGTCCCTCCATGCGTTGGTGCCGGTTCCGAAAGTGGCTACGTTCGTGCCTGTGTTGTAGTCCAGATCATCAGTCTTCACGAATATCGAGTCAGTGTACATGTTGACGTTGTTCGTGAAACTGAACGTCTTGAGCTTGGAATAGTAATGGCCGTCATCGCTCTCGATGATCTGGCCGTCCTTGTCGCGCAAGGCACCGCCGTTCCTGAACACGGCCACACTGTCCTTGGTGTTATAGTCCAGGTCAGTGGTACGCAGGGTGTTCCCGTCCTTGTCCCTAAGCTGGACCAGCGCGCCTCTGAACTGAGCGAGGTTCTGGTCGATGAGATAGTCGAGGCTCTCGCTGCTGAGCACTGTGTTGTTCTGAATGATCTGGACGTTGCCGAAAGCGTTTATAACATTCTGGTTGACATTCCACAAGGCGGTGTCGCAGATCAGAAGAGTTGAATTGTGCTCGAATCTGGCATGTCCCAAAGCCTTCCTGTAGCTCTGGCCATATTCCTCGACCTGCTGAAGCTCATCACATCCCAGCAGGCGCACAAGACTGTCCTTCTGCTCGGTGTTCTGGGCGAAAAGGCCGAACGAAACCAGCAGAAGGATCAATGAATATGCCAGACGTCTCGCAAGCATCAGTCTTCAGAGAACTTTGAAGCCCAACCCGGACGACGGAACTCGCAGTCCTTGAACATCGGGTCGATGACAATGTGGGTCTCCTTGATCTTGCCGGCGAGGAAGTCATCGATGGCCTTCATCTGCTTGTCTTGACGGACTTGCTCCTGAAGCTGGCTGAAATCCTCCTCAAACGACGCAGTGTGGGCCGGAATGATCTTGTCAACACGGATGATCTTGTAGATGGTCTTTCCAACGACATAGTCTTTGACCTGATCCTGACGGCCATCATTGTCAGTGGACTCCACAGGCTCGGAGATCTCGCCCTCCTTCAAGTCCTTGATGGCCAGATAGTCCTCCGGCTTGAGCTGGTCAATCTCGAAATATGCCGAGCCGGTGTTCGGATCGGACATCTGACCGCCGTTGGTCCTGGTGGCCGGATCCTGTGAGTAGAAGTTCGCCGCCATCTGGAACGTCACGGCGTTATTGTTGATCTCGGTACGGAGGCTGTCCAGAGTCTTGAACGCCTTATCCCTGTCGTCATCAGTGTATTTAGGCTTCATCAGAATGTGGCGGGCGTTGAACATGTCGCCTTTCTTCTCGATGACCTCGATGATGTGGAATCCGTCAGGAGTCTCGACAATCTGCGAGATAACACCCGGCTTCAGAGCCATAGCGGCATCTGAAAACACAGGCCAGAAGATTGACTTCGAGGCCATTCCCAGCTCGCCACCCTTACGGGCGCTACCCGGATCCTCCGAATATATTCGAGCAAGAGTGGAGAACTTCTCTCCGTTGATGATCCTCTCGCGGAGGTCCAGCAACTTCTCGCGCACGGCCATGTTCGCGGCCTCGCGGTCCGGATAACGGCAGATCTGACTGAGCTGGTACTTGATAGGAACTATCGGAAGGTTCTTGGTGTCAACCGTGTCAAGATATTCCTTTACATCATAAGGTGTCATCTCCGGAATCTTCTTCATGATCTCCTGCTGGGCCTGCTGTGTGAGGCTCATGTCCTCGTACTGCTTGCGCCATTCCTGACGGAGGCGGTAGAGAGGCTTGCCGAAATATTCCTCAACCTTGTCCTCGCCGCCGAGGTAGGTCAGCATCCTGTCCGCCTGCTGGGAAAGGCTTCCCTCAACCATGTCCTGATTGACCGTGAGAGAGTCGATCCTGGCCTGCATCAGGAATATCTTCGATTCGAGAATCGATTCCAGCACCTCGCAGCGGACATTCCTGTCTGATGAAAAGCCCTGGGCGCTGCGGTCCTTGACCGCCCCTTCGATGTCGGAGATCATGATCGCCTCGTTGCCGACAACGGCGACGGTCTTGTCAACGTACTTGTATTTCTGGGCAGAAGCCATCGCGCAGGTCGCTGCGAGGGCGAAGATGGTGATTGCTGTTTTCTTTATCATTTCGAATATATTTCAAAATTCTCCTTAACCTTGGCGTCTTCTATCAAGTCCCGTTCCAAACCGGCCAGGAGCTCGTGCTTTCTTCCGCTGATGATGATGTCCTTTATCCTGTCCTCACAGTATTCCACCGGAGCAATCTCCCCGGCCCTCCGGTAATCCACTATGAACGCGACAGAGATGTTGGCATCCCCGTCCGGCATCTCTATGAAGTTGCCGCTACGCTGTGAGAGCATCTGAACATAGTCCACACCGAACTCGGCGGCCAGTTTCACCGCGTCTATCCAGCCATTGGAATAGTCATGGTAACGCTGGGTCGAATTGAAGGCGATGCTGTCAGCGGCCACCACGTCCTCAACCTTGTCCGAAGACATCAGCTTCTTGATCTTCTGAAGATTCGGAGAATCTTTCGGGATATTCATAAAACGGGCTTTGAGGATCGGCCGCTCCAGCTTGAAGGACTCTTTGTGGGAGCCATAATATTCATCAATCTGCTTTTTTGAGACGGTGGTGTCGAGGCGCTCGTTGATGTAGCGCTGCTCGTAGCGGTACCGCAGAAGCGACTGGCGGTAGGCCTCAAGCTCCTTCGAGACATCCTTTTCCTCCTTGGAGAGACGCTGCTGGGCTATGTCGAGGAAAGCCTTGTCCTTCACCCACGAGTTGATGTAGAGGTTCGCAAGGTTCACGCTGTCCTCCGGAGACGTGCCCTTGGGGATCACATCGTCCAGTTCCGAGCGATAGAGTTTATGGTCTCCCAGCCTGGCGACAACCTCCCCGTCGTGAATCAGCGAGGATATTGCCTTGCAGGACGGAAGGGCGGCAACGGCGACGGCCATCATGAATATGCGGAACCTCCTGAGCATCATTGATTAGCGGGAATAGTTAGGGGCTTCCTTGGTGATGGTCACATCGTGTGGGTGGCTCTCAAGGAAGCCGGCGTTGGTGATGCGCACGAACTGGGCGTTCCTGAGTTCCTCGACAGTATGCGCTCCGCAGTAGCCCATTCCGGCCCTGAGTCCGCCGACAAGCTGATAGACAACCTCTGAGACGGTCCCCTTGTAAGGCACCTGGGCCACGATTCCTTCTGGTACGAGCTTCTTGATGTCGGACTCCATGTCCTGGAAATACCTGTCCTTCGAGCCTTGCTCCATCGCTTCGAGGGATCCCATTCCGCGGTAGGACTTGAAGCGGCGGCCGTTCATGATGATTGTCTCGCCTGGGGATTCCTCCGTTCCGGCGAGCAGGGAGCCTGCCATGATGGTGCTGGCACCGGCGGCAAGCGCCTTGACGATGTCTCCTGAATATCTTATACCGCCGTCAGCGATCACAGGCACGCCCGTTCCCTTGAGGGCATATGCGGCCTCCATTACGGCCGTCAGCTGCGGCACGCCGATTCCGGCGATGATTCTCGTGGTGCAGATCGAGCCCGGGCCGATTCCGACCTTCACGGCCTTGACTCCGGCATCGGCGAGAGCCTTGGCTCCGGCGGCGGTGGCGACGTTTCCGGCTATGATCTGGAAATCCTTATAGGCGTCGCAGGCCTTCTTGATCATCCTGAGCACACCTTCGGAGTGTCCGTGGGCGGTGTCGAGGACAACAGCGTCGGCTCCGGCGTCGATCAGAAGACCGATCCTGTCGAGCGTGTCGGACTTGATTCCGGCGGCGGCGGCGACGAGGAGGCGGCCCTTGCTGTCCTTGGAGGCGATAGGGTTGTCCTTGATCTTCATAAGGTCCTTGTAGGTGATCAGGCCGACGAGCTTGCCGTCATTATCAACAACAGGAAGCTTCTCGACCTTGCTGTGCTGGAGGATCTTCGTGGCGTCGGCCAGGGTGATGCCCTTAGGCGCGGTCACGAGGTTCTCCTTTGTCATAACCTCGGAAATCGGCAGCTGCATATCCTCCTGGAACCTCAAGTCACGGTTAGTGACGATTCCGATGAGGAAGCCGTTGGCGTCCACGACAGGAATGCCGCCGATGTGATGCTTCTTCATCATCGCGAGGGCGTTGCCGACATTCGCGTCCGGGCTGATCGTCACAGGATCGTAGATCATTCCGTTCTCAGCCCTCTTCACGTGACGCACCTGCTCGCACTGCTGCTCGATGGTCATATTCTTGTGAATCACACCGATACCACCGGCCCTCGCCATCGCTATGGCAAGATCGGCTTCTGTGACTGTGTCCATCGCGGCCGACACGATCGGGGTGTGGAGCTTGATGTCAGTCGTGAAATTTGTTGTGACATCCACGTCACGAGGAAGTACATCGGAATGTGCCGGAACCAGCAAAACGTCATCGAAGGTGAGGCCTTCAGGAATCTCTCGGTTTACAAACTTCGCCATTGTAATCAAATAAATTTGACAAATATAAGAATTTTCACGCAATAGTTGGCTTGGCCGGAGGGTTGTTCTGCCTCTATGGCCTCAAAAAATTCGGTTTCCGGCCCGACAGCCGGCCTTCCGGCAAGCGAAAGTTGTGCCAGCCGATTAATCAAGGCTTTGAATATAAACGGCCTTGCCACGTGTCCCGTTCCTCAAGACGTTTGTCCAGAAGGCGGAGGATCTCGAAGTTTCGGACGAGTCCCCAAGGGGTGTCGTTCACGAAGCGGGGCGGGACCTCGCCGGCGACCCGTTCGATGTAAAGGTCGGGGCGCAGGCGTTCGAGGATGTCGATGACAAAGTCAAGATATTCATCAAGACCGGGACGGTAGAAGGCTGAGGGGTCGGCGGCATATTCCTTTTCCATCACTGTGCCTCTGACGATCTGGAGCTGGTGGAATTTGACGGAGCGCAGCGGGAGGGAGGAGATAAGGCCGCATTGGTCGAGGAGCATCTCTCTGGTCTCGCCGGGGAGGCCGAGAATGAAGTGGGCTCCGGTGTCGATGCCTCTTTCGGCGGTCATTTCCACGGCTTTGCGGGCGCACTCGAAGCTGTGGCCGCGGTTGATGTGGCGCAGGGTGCTGTCGTGGCAGGACTCGATGCCGTACTCTACCACCACTATGGGGGCGGTGAGGGTATCCGGAACCGGGGCCTGGACAGTCGGTCCCGGAGCCTGCCGAAGGGATCTTTGCCACCCTGAAAGGACACGCCCCGACGCCAAGCCAGCCAGATAGTCCAGCTTCTTCTCATCGACACAATCCGGACGCGTGCCGATCACGATCCCCACCACCTCCGGATGGCTCAGGACCTCCTCATAAAGAGCCTTCAACCGATCCAACGGACCGTATGTGTTTGAATATGCCTGGAAATATGCCAGGTAGTGCCTCGCCCTCGGATATCGCACCTTTTGGAACTCTATTCCTTCGTCAATCTGTGTCAGAAGCGGCTTCCCCGGAGTACTGTAACCAGGATGGAAAGCGGCGTTGTCGCAGTAGGTACACCCTCCCCGCCCCACGGTTCCGTCCCGGTTAGGGCACGAGAACCCTGCGTCCAGAACAAGTTTCTGGAGCCGCTCACCGTACCTGCGGCGGTAATAACCCACGAACGAATTGTATCTTTTCCCTTCTGAAAAACCAAACATAATGCAGCCGTTACTCCTTCTTCCGATTCATCTTTCCTTCGCGTCCTCTTCAGTTTCACGTTCAATTGTGATTGTCCTATTCCGGGCATTCGGTTTTCAAAGAAATCCATTAAGGAGAACTCCTGTTCCACGTCCGGATGTGATTGCCCTATCCCCTTTTCCCGACACGTGCCACCGAAAAGTACGACATATTCCTTGCAAAACTAATGAATTGTGAATATTTTTACAAGTTGGATCCGTCATTGGTTCCGGAAAGAGAAGGTTTTTGATTGGTTTGAACCACGAAAGGGCATTTCAAGCAGAACAGTTTATTGATTATAAACAGATGTCGATATGAACATATTCCTGAAAATTTTGTCTTCGGCGGCCGCGGTCGCTCTGTCATTCAATTGTGCCGCCTCAGCGCAGGAAACCTCTAAGAAATGGGCTGTGGTTGAGTTTTCCGCCAACTTTATGCGCGAGGCACCGGACTACGCCGCCGAGCTTGGAGACCAGGCGTTGATGGGGACGGTGGTCGAGGTCCTGGATAAGTCAAGCTACTGGGTCAAGATAAAGAGTCCGGAGCCTTACACGGCCTGGGTCAACGAGATGGGGCTCGTGCCGATGAGCGAGGAAGAGCTTCAGGACTACCTTGAGGCTCCGAAATACATCTGCACAGCGGCTTTCTCACACATTTACGAGGAGCCTTCGATGGATTCCAGGATTGTCTCCGATTTCGTGCTCGGAGACATCGTGAGAATCATGTACAGTGTCAGGACGCATGCCGGAGGACGTTACAAAGGCTATGAGGAGGGGCAGGCGGTTCTGAAGAAGAAGTTTGTCGGAGTCGTGCTGCCGTCAGGCAAGACCGGTTATGTTCCCGCTAAAGATGTCGCGGTGTTCTACAAATGGGCCAAAGACCGCAAGGACAGAACCACGGCCGGGAATGATTTCAGGCAGGATCTTCTGACCACGGGTTACAGGTTCCTCGGCGTACCGTACATGTGGGGCGGCACGTCCATCAAGAACGTGGACTGCAGCGGATTCACCCGCAGCGTATATTTCGCCAACGGAGTGCTCCTTCCGCGCAACGCCTCCCAACAGGCAAGGATCGGAGAGGATGTGGGAATATTCAAGGACAACGGGGATGTTGACTGGAGCGGTCTGCTTCCTGGCGACCTTCTGTTCTGGGGCAAGGCCGCGACCGACACCACCAGGGAGCGGATCACGCACGTGGGGATGTACATCGGTGACGGCAAGTTCATCCACTCCGCCCAGGTCGTGCGTGTCAACTCATTGGATTCCAGCGCTGCCGATTTCTACAACCGCAAGCCTGTCCGCGCCCGCCGCATCGTCGGCCACATAGACGCCGATGGCTCCGGAATCATCTCCACCTTACGCAGCCCGTTCTACTTTCCGCGGAATTAGTGCGGTCACAGCCTGTCCGCGCCCGCCGCATCGTCGGCCACATAGACGCTGATGGCTCCGGAATCATCTCCACCTTACGCAGCCCGTTGATTCAGAAAGTTCATCACCTGTTAATCAACTCGTCTCTAGGCTCGTTGAATTAACAAGCGACATTCAACGGCAATTTCATTTTCCGCAAATCGTGGCAATCTATGCTCAACAGGTCTCATATCTCATCCCAGAATATGTATGGTGGGCGAACTCTTTTTACGATACATATTAATAAATTACGGATTTCTGGTCTCCCCAAATGGATGGCAGAGCTTCATAACGCGCTGATCTTCAAGCCATGGGGCACCACACTCCAAGTTCCAACCAATTATGGACTCCTGGCCTCTTTAAATGACCAGCAGGACTTCAGATCTTTCTAAACGCCAGACAATTAAGTGCACGGTTATCATTTTCTACCGTAGCGCCATCTTGAGTGGAGTCCCAAACCAAGTGCTACATAGCGACCTTAGCCGTTTCCAACCAAAAGACCGTAGCGCCATCTTGAGTGGAGTCCCAAACCAAGCCCCAACCGTTGCACTACCTTGAAGGGAGATCCATTCCGAGGAACTTCAGGGCCTGCCACTCATCGGCCATCGTGTCACGGACCAGAATCCGCATAAGGACGTTTTTCTCCTTGATGGGCAGTAGGATGACATCCTTGGCCCTGGTGACGTAGTCATACCTGACAACATAATTCATCATCTGACCGTAGGAGGTGTCCGGATTATGATGCCGTTCCTCCCTGATGTCATATTCACTGCCGGTGTTGGAGTTGATGGCAAGCAACATCTTTTCCGGACTTCCATAATAGGAAGAGAGCCTGTCATATTCAATAACATTATAGGTAATGACAATGAAATCGATAAGTTGGTTTTTCTCTTCAGGTGATAGGCCATCAAACATCCTGTGAAGTTGAGGGTACCTCAGGTAGCTGCCCCGTGAACAACATCCTTCAATCTCCTTGAGGTTTTTACGCATCTTGGTCGAGGCCACTCTACGCGACAGCTTTTCCGAAAACGGATGATCGGAAAACGCATAGGCCAGAAAGTTCCATCGCCACTTGATCGCCTCCTGATGGATATTCCTCTCAACCGGATTGTTATAAAGGTAGGCAATGCTGGTCCTTATCTTTTTGTTTCCGATTTTCGGAGCGCTTCCGAATGGAGACTGGAACAGATGGCCAATGTTCGGGATCGTGACGCTTACAGAACCGGAAGTGATATTCCTATCCGACACAAAGCCCTCAGCCCCCCGCTTCAAGTCACCGTAATATTCATAGGAGAACGTCATATTCACCATTCTTTCGAACCCGCTGAGCGTAGGTAAATCCGGAGCCTCAACCAATTGATGAATATGATCGTACATCTCGCACAGACCCAGAACTGTCACTCCGTACCGTTTGGCGCAGGTGCAGAACACAGTGAAATAAACCAGACAATCCTCCAGACTGTAAAATATCACAGAACCGTTCTGTGACCGTTGATAAATGTGGTTCGGTGAACCGGACAGAAACTTTCGACGCCTCATAGCCTTCCCCTCTTTAAAAGTTTTACATAGTTAACCCACATCATTCTTTCAGGTGGACTGGTTGATTCCAGACCAGAGAACGATGCTTCACAAATATGGGAAATTAATCTATGATTAGCAAGAGTGTGGACCGTAAAACATCATGGGTTCGTTACTTATAAATTACTGGTGGTCAATTCCAGAGAGCAGAACTTCATAATGCACTGACCTTCAACCTGTGGAACGTCACACACTCTGTTCCAATTAATTATGGATTTCTGGTCTCCAAAAATGACTGGCAGGATCTCATAAAGTTCTGAGACTCAAGCCGTGGAGCTTCACGTTCTCTGTTCCAACCAATTATGGATTTCTGGCCTTCCAAAATGACTGGCAGGATCTCATAAAGTTCTGAGACACAAGCCGTGGAGCTTCACGTTCTCTGTTCCAACCAATTACGGATTCCTGGTCTCCTAAAATAGAGGGCAGGATCTCATAACGTACTGAAATTCAGTCTGTGGGGTTTCACACTCTCTGTTCCAACCAATTACGGATTCCTGGTCTCCTAAAATAGAGGGCAGGATCT
>ERZ780167.295-NODE-295-length-52474-cov-26.194796_pt1 | contig 52474 bp, 31 predicted proteins | sample MGYA00510982_ERZ780167 | MGnify/ENA primary metagenome ERZ780167 (study PRJEB29588, sample SAMEA2146107) | human gut metagenome | biome: human gut; feature: human-associated habitat; material: faeces | place: Denmark | collected 2008/2010 ... | reverse complement strand
GAACCCCGCGTCCGCGCCGGTCCGACGCCCTCCGGCATCACGCCAAAGCTTCACGACCACCAGTCTGTTTCGCTTTTGCGGTTGCAAAGGTACTGCCTTTTCCCTTTCCCACCAAACTTTTCCGCATCTTTTTTTGCCCCTTTTTTCAACTTTTTTCACAACATATTGATTCTCCGTCACTTATTTCGGAAACTTTTTTCACCCCGTTTTCCTTCTTTTGCGACAGAAACAAGCCCCAATTATTTACACACATTATTATATATTTAAGAGCAGACATATTTTTATAAACATTCATGGCAAAATATTCTTATAATACGTCAGATTTCCGTAAATTTGTACAAGAATAGAAAAACGAGAACGAATGAACGAGGCTAAACTTAGTCAACTCTACTTGCGCGACACTGCTTTTCAAGATTTGATGCAGCGCCGCATCTACAACGTGCTTCTCATCGCCTCGCCCTACGACGCCTTCATGATGGAGGAAGACGGACGCATCGAAGAGCAGCTGTATTTTGAGTACACATCGCTCAATCTGAGTTCACCCCCTCGCGTGGCACAGGCAAGCAGCTACGAGGACGCCCACGATCTTTTAAGAAGCAAGTCGTTCGATTTAATCATCGCGATGCCTGGCAACGACATCGGACTCACATTCCGCGAAGCCAAAAACATCAAGTCAAGCTATCCCGACATTCCGTTTATCGTATTGACTCCATTCTCACGCGAAGTGTCGCGGCGTCTTGCCAACGAAGACTTCTCCGGCGTCGACTATGTGTTCAGCTGGCTCGGCAACGTCGACCTGCTTCTTGCTATCATCAAATTGATGGAAGACAAAATGAACAGCGACAACGACATTCTTGAAGTTGGCATCCAAACCATACTGCTTGTGGAAGACTCCGTGCGCTTCTACTCATCAGTGTTGCCCCACCTATACAAGTTTCTGCTGAAGCAATCGCTAATTTTCTCAACCGAAGCGCTCAATGAGCACGAGCAGATGCTCCGTATGCGCGGACGCCCAAAAGTCATTTTGGCACGCACATACGAGGAGGCGATGACTTTGTACAACAAGTACAAGAACGAGATTCTCGGCGTAATCACCGACGTGTCGTTCAGCAGAGACGGAGAGAAGGACAAGCACGCCGGCATCCGCCTTGCCAAAGAGATAAAGGGAATCGACCCCTATGTCCCCATCATTATGGAATCGTCAGAGACCGAGAATGCAGTCTACGCCAAAGAAATGGGCATCTCGTTTCTCGACAAGAATTCCAAGAAGTTTCCTGTCGACCTTGGGCGCATCATCACCGACAATTTCGGATTCGGTGATTTCGTGATACGCAACCCAGAGACCGGAGAGGAAGTGATGCGCATAACCGACCTGAAAGAGTTTCAGGACAACCTATTCAAAATTCCAGACGAGTCGCTGCTGTACCACGCCTCACGCAACGACATCTCGCGGTGGCTGTATTCGCGCGCGATGTTTCCCATCGCCGAAATCATTCAAGCCCATCGTTTCCGCGAAATCAGCGAGGCGGCAGAGGTAAAGAAATTCTTCTTCAACCTGATTGTGAAATACCGTAGGATGAAGAACAAAGGAGTCGTTGCCATTTTCAAGAAAAACCGCTTCGACTACTACTCCAATTTCGCCCGCATCGGCCAAGGCTCACTTGGCGGCAAGGGACGCGGCCTGGCTTTCATCGACTCTATCATAAAGAAATATCCGATATGCGACAATTTTGACGGCGTCACAGTGTCAATTCCGCGAACGGTGGTGCTCTGCACCGACATTTTCGACCAATTCATGGAAGAAAACAACCTATATCCCATCGCCCTGTCTGACGCCCCCGACGAGGAGATTCTGCGCTGTTTCATAAACGCAAAACTGCCGTCGCAGCTTAAAGACGACTTTCTTGCCTTGTTTGAGGTTATCGACAAGCCGTTGGCAATACGCAGCTCAAGCCTTCTCGAAGACTCGCATTATCAGCCCTTTGCCGGCATATACTCCACATATATGGTGCCGCGTCTCGACAACAAGGAGGAGATGCTGCATCTGCTCGGTGACGCCATAAAAAGCGTCTATGCGTCAGTGTTCTATGCCGACAGCAAAGCATACATGACCGCCACAAGCAATCTTATCGACCAAGAAAAGATGGCTATAATCATACAAGAGGTGGCTGGCGCGGAGCACGACGGATACTACTACCCATCGTTTGCAGGAGTGGGCCGCTCGCTCAACTATTACCCCATCAACGACGAGATGCCCGAGGACGGAGTGGCAGAAATTGCCGTAGGACTCGGTAAATACATCGTTGACGGAGGTCTGGCACTGCGTTTTTCGCCAAGACATCCCGACAAAGTGCTGCAAACAAGCACTCTCGACCTTGCCCTGCGCGACACACAGACCCAACTCTACGCCCTTGACCTTAAAGACGTTGAAGGCGGATTCAAGGTCGACGACGGGTTCAACATAAAGAGAATACGTGTGCAGGACGCGGCAAAAAATGGCTCATTGCGCTATATGGTGTCGACTTTCGACCCCTACGACCAAGTGATTCGCGACAGCGAGTACGGCAACGGACGCCGCGTGGTTACATTCGCCAACGTGCTGCAGCACAAAGTATTCCCGCTTGCTGAGATTATAGACTTCATGCTTTCCGAAGGAGAAAAAGAGATGCGTCGTCCGGTGGAAATCGAATTTGCCGGATGCATCGACAAGCACGGAGAGACAAAAGGCAACGTATATTGGTTGCAGATACGTCCAATTGTCGACCGCAAAGAAATGCTTGATGAGAAAATCATGCATACATCCGACAGCCAGCTGATCATGAAGACATCCAGCGCTCTCGGACACGGTATGATGGACGGTGTCACCGACGTGGTGTATGTCAAGACGCAGAACTTCTCCTCGTTCAACAACCCTATGGTGGCACGCGAGATAGAGAAGCTCAACAAGTCATACGTAGAAGCCGACAAGGGATATATTCTGATAGGTCCCGGACGATGGGGCTCAAGCGACCCCGCACTGGGCATCCCCGTGAAATGGGCGCACATCTCAGCCGCACGCGTGATTGCAGAAACGGCACTGCCGGGATACCGCATAGAGCCAAGCCAGGGCACGCATTTCTTTCAGAATCTCACATCGTTCGGCGTCGGGTATTTCACCATAAACGACAAGAACGGCGACATCTGCGACATTGAATATCTCGACAGCATGCCTGCCGTCTACGAGTCCGACCATTTGCGCTCCGTGCGTTTCAGCCGACCGCTGCAAATCGGAATAAACGGCAAGACGGGATTAGGAATCATTGTAAAACCAACAACAGAAGATAACTGAATATATGTCAATCATAAACAACCTAAAAGCAATGTTGGGTTTTCCCGACAAAGAAGATATGGGCAACGAGAACTCATCGCAGACAAACTCGCCGTCTTACATCAACCCGTTCAAAAAAGAAAACGAAAAGCCATTGCCACCGCCTGTTCCGGAAGTGGCTAAAATCTCACAGAAGGATGTTGAAGACGCCATAAGCGATGAAGTGGTCGACAAGGTAACCTCTGTGCTCAACACGTCATTGCCGGAATACGTGCGCGAATGCATCGACAAAGACGCGCAAGCCAACTACGTGAGAAGCCTCATCGGATCAACGCTCACCGACTTCCTGCAGCAAATCAAGCAGGAGGCGGAGGAAGCCGCTCGCCAGCAATGGCAAAAAGACCGTATGGACCTTGCCAACAAATCGTCGGAGGCTTCAAAGCAGATGAACGAATACAAGACGAAAAACGAAGAGCTGCGAAACCGCATTCTAAGCCTTGACAGGCAGAAAACCACGCTCAACGACCGCATATCGATATTGGAAAACCGCGCTGCCTCAGCGGAGGCTGAACGCGAGCAGTATCAGCTGGAATGCAAAAGTCTGATGAACAAAATCAAAGTGGCAGCTGTCAACGATGAGGCGCTGCAGGCATTGCGACAGGACAACGATGACTTGCGCGCGGCAAACGAGAATCTGCAAAACGAAATTGCCGAAATCAAAGCCGACGCCGAACGCAAGGCCACCGACTCGGCAGCTCAAATCCTTGCCGCCAAAGCAGACGTGGCGAAGAAGGAGGCGCGCATTGCCGAATTGTCATCACAACCCGACGACACAAACGAGAAGGAGGCGGAAATCGAGCGTCTAAACGCCGAACTCGAGACCATAAAAAGCAACGCCAAAACCGAAGCAGAAGCGCTGACGGCACGCATTACGGCTCTCTCGCAGGCCACCTTAGAGCTGGAAGAGACAAAACGCAAACTCGCCGAAGCCGAAGATGAAAAGTTAGCGCTGAAAAATGCCCCAGCGACAAGCAGCGAGGAACTGGAAAAGCTCCAAAACGAACTTGCCGTGCGCAACAATGAGCTGGCAAGCATGCGGTCCACAATCCAAAGTCAGAACGACGAGCTCTATGCCTTGCACGAGAAACTTAACGAGACCGGCGACACCGCAAAGATGGCTGAAATCGAAGTCACTCGCGCCAAGCTCGAAGACACCGTGGAAAAACTCAACAATGAGCTGTCGCAAAAACAATTGCAAATCGACGACCTCAACAGCACGAAAGACGAGATTTCTTCTGTCTACGAGCAGTTGAAAAAGGAATTGGAACGCAACAAAAAGCACTATGCCGACAAGGAGCAGGAGTTCCGCCAACAGATTGTGGCACTGAAAGACGAGCTGGAATCAGCAAAAAACGAGATTTCAATCCAAAAGGCAGAAAAGAAAGCCAAGAAAAAGGCTCAACACCATGCGGCTCCGCTGTCGGGAATATCTGCCATCGACTACACAACCGAATATTCCGACTGGCTGATGCCCACACCGCCGACAAACGCAATTCCAATCGTTGCCGAAGAGCCTGAAGAACCCGAAATAGAGAATCATAAAGAACCGGAAAAGAGTCACGCGAACCCCAACATTCCAGAGCAAATGGAACTGTTTTCATAACTATGGACTATATTACCTTATCACCGGAACTTGAAGAGCGCGTGCAGCGTGCTGTCGACAATTTTATGCAAGGCTATGGCTGCTGCCAATCAGTGGTGGCGGCTTTCGCCGACATCTACGGACTCAGCGACGACCTCGCAAAACGCATTGCCGCAGGTTTCGGCGGCGGCGTTGGGAGGCTTCGCATGATGTGCGGCGCCGTGTCGGGCATCGTGTCGCTTGCGGGACTCGACTGCGGTCAGACCGACGGAGCCGACCGCGAAGGCAAATCGGCTTGCTACAAGGTTGTACAACAGCTTCTTGAGAAATCGCGCGAGCAAAACGGCTCGCTCATCTGCGCCGAAATTCTCGGACTGAAAGGCCACGACAAAGCAGTGTCGACCTACGAGGCATCGCCTCGCACAGCCGAATACTACAGGTCGCGTCCTTGCGCTGCCAAGGTGGAGAGCGCAGCCCGCATCTTCGCCGAATATCTCCAATCCAAAGCTTCGTTAACATAAAATAACAGTATCAACAACAAAAAATTTTTAGATTTCCCCCCCCCCCCGTATTTGTATTCTTTGTAAATTTGCATCCGCTACTAAAAGCAGGTTAGATTTTAATCAACACATTAACAATTAACATAGGTCTGTCACGACACCATACTTCCCAACTTTAATCAGTGTTTGTGGCATAGGAACAGGTAAAAAAGAGTGAGATATATCAGACTGATAATTACAATAATTATTGGTTTCGCAATGGATATGGCTGCTGAAGGAATAACCGCCGACAGCATCTTTATCCAAAATTCGCGTCCAATAAAATTTGTTGTAAACAGAATCAACATCAGCGACCAAGACAGGGAATGGATTACTGATGTGCTTATCCCAGAGCTTCAAAGGCTGGGAGATAGGGGTATTGTTTTCGGACGTGCCGCCGCTTCTCCAGAAGGCCCATACGACAACAACTGTCGCCTGGCAAACCAACGTCGCGCATCGGTCGACGCTCTGCTTCGAAGCTACGGCATCGGCACCAACCACATCCAATACGACGTTGTGGCTGAGGACTACGACCTGCTCTACACCATGATGATGCTGAAACACGACGCCAAATTCCATGATGTCGACTCCTTAATCACTCTCTACGCCGACGACACCCAACGTCTTAAGGCGGCTATGAAGCGGCACGACGGCGGCAAGCTATGGCGCTACCTGCTGAAAGAATATTTCCCGAAACTGCGCGCAGTGAGAATAATTGTCGTTGACAAAAGGCTTGCCAACATCGACAGCAACGACCTGGCTCCACGACCTATAGCAGCAACCATTCCGGCAACTGTCGCCGACTGCCATCTGCGCATCCAAAATGCCGGCATCACACCGGCATACATCATCCCAGCGACAACACCCGCCTCGGCTTTGCCGCGTCGCGAGGTGCTGAGCGTGAAGACAAACGTGCTGTTTGACTTTGCCTACATGCCGGGCTACGACCGCTTCTGCCCTATTCCAAACGTTGCGTTGGAATATTATCCGCTTCATGGTCATTTCACCTACGGGGCAAGTTTCGACTGCCCGTGGTGGCAGCACTATGATGAGCATAAATATTTTCAGGTCAGAAACTATCAGCTGCACACCCGCTACTATCTACGCAGCGGCGACATCCGCAAACGCAAACCGGGAGAAGGCGCGGCTTTCAGAGGTTTATACCTCAGTCTATACGCGCACGCGTACCTATACAACATCTGCTTCGATGAGAAACGCGGATGGGAAGGCGAAGGCTGGGGCGCTGGTTTGGGTATAGGCTATGTCGTCCCGTTAGGTCGCTCCGGACATTGGAAGCTGGAGTTCGGGCTGCAGGCTGGATATCTCAGCACCAACTACGACCCCTATCAGTGGAAATGCCCCGTAGACCCCGATACCGACAAAGAGCAATATTACTACAAGTGGTACGGCGATGCCAAGGATTTCCAAAAGAGGCAGCACCGCTTCTCGTGGCTTGGCCCTACCAGAGTGGAGATAACGCTCAGCTACGACCTGCTCTACAGACGCAACAACAAGAAAGGCGTAAGTTTCAGAAACCGAGAAACGACAATCAACTATTAGACAAAACATAGCAACAATGCGCAATATAACAAAACTCATATCACGAATCATCCTTGATGCAAGCCGCAAAGCCTGCATCAAGGCTGCCGTCATGTGTTTTGCATTGTTATGCCTTGTCGCAACGGGATGCGTGCGCGAGCCTAAGCTCCATCTCCACCAGGGCGGCGCCGACATCGATATGGAGATACCGACCGTCGACCTCGACTTGAAAGTGATATGGAACTACATTTTCAAGTACGACACCGAATACGACTGGCAAGCGGAGTGGATCTACGGATGGGACAACACCGACGAGGAAATGTTTGGCACTATCGGCTACACAGAGCCTGACGCCTTCGAGGTGCGCCGCTATTTCACCGGCAACGTCCAGTTCGGTGTCCACAATGCCCCTTACAGGCACTCAATCGTCGGCAACCACCTCCAAGCCAAATACGATTTCGGTTTTTGGGACATTCTTGCCTGGAACAACATCAACACTCCCGACGGGGTACAGAGTGTGCGCATCGACGAAAACACCACCTACGACCACGTCACTGCTTACACCGGACAGACAATATACCCGGCGCTCTACAACTCGCCGCAGTTCACGCGCTCCTTCTATCAGCCGGAGGAGTTGTTTGCCGGATACCGTGGAGGAATTGAGATAAACAAGAATCTGGACGGATTCACGTTCGACGAGAACCGCAACTGCTGGGTACGGCAGCTCGAGATGGAGCTGCAGCCAGTGACCTACATCTATTTGGTACAAGTGATTCTGCGCAACAACGACCACAACGGCAGAAAGGTGACAGCCGTAGAGGGGAACGCAAATCTAAGCGGCATGGCTCGCTCCGTAAACCTCAACACAGGCGTGACTGGGGCTGACGCCATCACCGTGAACTTCTTCATGCGGATGAAGCAGGACGTTGCCGACAAGAACGGCGACAAGGTCGACGTGATAGGCGGGAAGGTGCTTACTTTCGGCATCCCGAAACTAAACCCGAGCAAGCTTGACGCGCGAGCATATCTGGAATCGCTGCAGAAAGTGAGGGATGCCGACCTTAACAACCGCCACTATATTGACGTGAAAATGCAGTTCTACAACGGCAAAGACTCCACGTTCGTGTTTGACGTCACCGACCAGGCGCGACGGCTGTTCCGGGGAGGGGTAATCACGGTGGAGCTCGACATGGACAAGGTGCCTGTCCCCAACCGGTCCGGAGGCTCCGGCTTCGATGCTGTGGTGGAGGACTACGAAGAGAAAGAATGGATATTCGACATGTAATCAACAATAAATTTAATATATAATAAACAATACGAACTATTTTAATTTTTTAATTTATGAACAAATTTTTTATCGCAGCCGCTTCGGCATTGGCTCTCGCCAGCTGCTCAAGCGACGATTTCTTGGGAGAAATTCAGGGAAATGAGCAAAATGGAGCCACCTCCGCAATCAACTTCGGTGGCGACACAGGCAAAATCACACGCGCCACGGAGTACGGCGCCACTGCAGCAGGCCTCCTCGAAAACAACTTTGTAGTTGTCGGTTTCAAAGGCAGCAAGACAGACGCAGCCAACAACGAAACGTACGCTTTCGACCACTACAATGTGAACTTCAACAAAGATTCAAAGAACTCGACCGAGTCAAACCGTGCTGGTTGGGAGTATGTAAATCAGGACATGAAAGTAAAGGGCACCAAACCTGCCGCATCTCTCGCACAGAGCGGAGCATCGCAGCAGACCATCAAGTATTGGGACCACTCTTGCAAATCCTACGATTTCATCGCATTCTCAATGGGTAAGGGTGCGGCGTCAGAATACGCCACTCCGACACACGTTGACAAAGACAAACTCGCCACTGCCGCCTACACTCTCACCGGCAACGTAAACACTCTCAGCGAGTGCTACATTTCCGACATGAAGACCGTTACTGAGCCTAACTACAACAAGACTCCTGTATCAATGTCCTTCCGTCACCTTGCCAGCAAGGTACGTATGGCTCTCTTCGAGATTGTCCCTGGTTATGTGATCAGCGACGTGAAGTTCTATACCGACGCAACAAGCCCCACAACCGACAACACGGAAGGCTCACTCATCGGAAAATTCAACAACTCCGGAACATTGACAGTGTACTTCCCTAAAACAGGTACCGTCAACGCTGAAGATAAAGACTACAACAAGGCTCACGTAAGATTCACTAAATCAACAACTGCAGGTGAGGTTGGCGTATTGAATTTTAAAAAATTCGGCGCTGTCAACTACAACAACCAGAAAGAAGGCACTATTAATGCAGGCTCAACATACCTCAGCCAGAATGCAGCGGATCCTTCTTACTGCGGTGCCGGCTATCAGAACGTGCTTCCGTCGGAAGGTGAGGCAAGCGCCATCACTCTGCGCATCGACTACAAGCTCACTTCTGTCGACGGTTCCAACGAGACAATCAACGTGACGGGTGCCACTGCAACCGTTCCTGCCCAATATACTGAATGGAAGTCGGGTTATGCCTACACTTACATCTTCAAGATTTCTCAGGACACCAACGGTTCTACCGGCGGCACAGGCACAAAACCTGGTTTGACTGCCATTTCTTTCGACGCTGTTGTTGTTGACGATGAGGCAAATGGTCTCCAGGAAACAATCACTACTGTTTCTGACAACAGCTTCACTACATACGGCTACAAGGACAACAAAGTTACTACCAACGGCAACGAATATGTTAACGGCACCGACATCTATGCAACAGTATATGTTCCTGCTGCAGGCGAAACCGCTGCAAAAACCGTCGCTCCTCAGAAATTGTACACCGTAACTCTCGAAGACGGTGCCACTCAGACAATCAACGAGGCAAGTGTTGCCAACGCTCTCGTGAAAGGAACAAACGACACTGCTGCCAAGACTTGGACTGTTACCGACTACGCAGGCAAGAAGATGGTTGTAACCGAGACTGAAGGTGTTGCCACTACTGTAGATACTGTTCCAGCAGGTCCTGGCTACACTCTCAACGTAAATGCTCTCAAGTGGACAGGTGTTGTCACCGACCCGGCTAAAGAAACATACTACGCTGTTGAATACGACAATGGAACCAAAAAGTCATACAAGATTGTCAAAGTTGTCAAATAATAATTCTTTTTCCATGGCTCACGCCTTGGATTCTGACTAAAAACATTGTGTCTGAGGTGTGTTTTCACACGCCTCGGACACATTTATATGTCGGACGGGGGTTTCTCCCCCGCCCGTCTTTAAAAAAAACAAGAAGACATGCAGAAACATCGCATCCTAATATTTCCTCTGTTGGGACTTTCCCTATTCTCCTGCTCGCAATCCGAGCCGGACGAACCAATAGTGCCCGAACCGGACAATACACAGACAAGCATCGCCTTCAGCAGCACTAACAACAACTGGCAGGATGCAAAAACAAAAGCAGCGGGCAACGGTCTCGAGACTATCTTCCAGACGTTCCGCACATGGGGATATAAAACCACAACAAACTCCCCGAACCCGTCATCGCCGCAAATTGTGATGGACGGATATAAAATGTCATACAATCAGGGCTCTGCCGGCAGCTCTACGACAAACACTGCCGACTGGGAATATGCTGGCATTGAAAATCCTATAAGTGCCACCCTGCAAACAATAAAATATTGGGACTACTCGGCAACGAGCTACCGCTTTTTCGCATACAGTCCCTTCAATCCAGATGTAAAGACTTCGGTCAGCTCGGGCGACAACGCTACCGCTACCTTGTCTTTTAATTTTGAATATTCTGAAGCAGCAACCGCTACTTCAACACCATACGCAAGCCGCCTTTGGCTTGCCTCCCCTTCGTCGACGTCGCCGGCATACGGGTCGTGCGTCACTCTGACTTTCGCGCCGATAATCGCAAAGGTGCGCTTCCGCTTCACCTATCCTGACGGAACGACCAACGTTGCGATAAGCAACATCAAGTTCCGCGACAGCCGTTTCGTCGACACCCCGGCAAATGCCGACACCCCTCTCCGCGGCACCATCGATGCCGCCTATCCGCTCACCGGAATTCCGGTCGGCACATTTCCGACTCTCACGATGTCGAAGTCGGAAGCGGCTGATGCGTCCGGACTCCTGGTCCTCACCACTCCCTACGAGGAGGCTGGCGACCAGATACACATCCTCAAAGACCCTACTCTCTACAATAAATGGTACTACGTGCCGCCGCTCGCCAACATCCCCTACGAACAGGGAGCATACACCATAACCATCAACATTGGCGGAAAAACGGTGTCGGCTACAGTGCCGGCGCAATACATGCAGTGGAAGGCGGGCTGCCAATACACATACATTTTCAAATTGTCCGACACAGGCGACAGCATCTCTTTCAACGATTTGATGGTGGAGCAATGGCTTCCCGGTGCCGACATAAAAAACAACGGCTCAGGCACTGAAGACTGGTAAAAAGAATTGACTACAAGAATGAAACATATCTCAAAAATAACCGCTATCGCGCTTCTCGCAACGCTTTCTGCCTGCGAGGGTTCCGACATGCCCATACAGCAAGCCGACAACCACGGATACATCTCATTCTCGGCGCAACCGCAAAAAACAGCGACACGCGCCAACCCCTACGAGGCCTACGACCCTACGCGCCATCCCGCAACGATGGGCACGTTCGGATACTACGACATGCCGAAACGCTATGCGTCGGCTGCAAACACCATATTCAACAATGAAACTGCCACCTACAACGTAGCGACATACGGCTGGGACACTGCGACAAAGAAGCGCTGGACTGAATACACCAGGGCTTCGTCGTTCGACTTCTTCGCATATATGCCATATACAGGCGGCGCCACTCTTCTGCGCACCGCCAACAACACATACACCCTCTCGTTTCCGTTCGCCATGAGCGACGGCGGCAACCCTGTGCCGATAATCTACGACACAAAGGCAGCGCCGATCATCTGCGCCGTCCCGAGCAACAAAGGAGCCATCTCCGATAGCAACGGAGGCGGAACGGTCAGTCTGAAATTCGACCAGACACTCACCGGCTACAAGCTGCTCTTCATGCTCGGCACCAAGATGAACGCCATCCGCCACTTCCGCATCAAGAGCGTGACGCTTTCAGGCAGCTTCTCCACATCGTGCACAATATCGCGTTCCTACGTCTGGAATACAACATCAAAAAGTTGGTCTGCCTCTGCAATAACATGGAGCGACATCAAACGTCAGTCGTTTGTAGAGACACCATTCCCTATTGCCTACAAAGGCTACGGCTCCGCGGACTACGACGACAACACCCAGACCGTCATTGTCACATCTGCCGGCTACACGCAATGGGGTGCCGACATCTACACCATACCCGATGCCAAATTCCTGCCTGTCATCAACGTCAAATACGACGTGGAATTCATAGCGGAGGACGGTTCCACCATCGTCACCCGAAAGAACGTAACATCCGGAATAACCATCAACAAGGATAATTTCAGCAGCCTCACAACAGGCAAGACTGCGATGATAAACCCAATACGCATCCTCATACAGCCACGCTACCTGTATGTGCTTGCCGACGAGGATGCCTATACGGGTCAATTATTGATAGACTAACAATAGATAACGACAATAAAGTGTTTGGAAAATGAGAAAACATTCAACACATAGCATATCACGAGTTTTTTTCTCTCTGCTCATGCTTATGATTGCCGGAGTCAATCTGGCCATGGCTCAAGAATTAAGCAGCAACGACATTAAAGCCTCATGGGATTTCAAAAACGGCACGGTCGCATATTCCATCGTTTCCGCCGACATCCCCGCCGGAAGCACATTCGCATGGAACGTGGACTCCAAGAGCGTAACCGACGGCATTTCCGACAGCGGACAGACCATCACGCTGCCGCTGACCAACAAGACTCGGAGCGGCGATGTGACAATCACGTCTGCCGACAACACATCGCAGACCATCGCTTTCAGCATCGAGCCGAAAGCCTATGGCGTGAACTACGACGGCAACCATTTCTATGCCGACTCTTACCAGCTATATCCCGACGGCACCGAGGGCGACGGCTCTAAGGAAAAGCCCTACCTCATCAGCAACGACTTGGAATTGGCAAGACTGGCGCATGAAGTCAACAATGGCGCAGCTCAACAAATGTTTTCTCAGAAATATTTCAAACTCACCAAGGACATCGACCTAAGCAAGGGTCTGTGGACTCCTATCGGCACGGCTCAAGGCATCGCGAAGGCTTCCGACGGACACTTCTTCGCCGGAAAGTTTGACGGCGACGGGCACTCCGTCAGCAACTTGCTCATCAAATGGAGCTTCAACACAGCCAAAGAGGCTTCGTGGGGTCTGTTCGCCCGACTCAACGGCAAGGGCAACAACGAGAATGAATATGCGGCTGTCACAAACCTCATCATCGACAACGCCTTGATAGAGAAGCTCGAGGCACACATGCCTCTCAACAACGCCAACTACACGGTAAAGATGGGCATTGTGGTTGCCGACATGACCCAGAACGCGGAACTCAGCAACATCATAATCCGCAACTCAAAAATCACCGACAACAACGAGAGTTTCTCGACAAAGACCAAATTCAGAATTGGAGGTATAGCCGGATATCTGAACAACTTCGTGAGTCTGAGAATATTCAACATCTCCGCAGACACGGAGATTGATGTGTTCCGGAACGCTGCACTCAACGGTGTGGAAGGACAAGTGACAATTTCATGCGGTTTCGGTGCGGCAAGCAAACTTGCCAACCAAACAGGCTATGTCGTATGGCCGAGAAACATCTATGTGCACGGTGCCGGCTTGAAGACAAGCGCCAACACCACCCAATGCAAAAAAGCCAGCGTGATGGCGTTTATAGCCGCCGACAACTTTGCAAGCAAGGTGAAGGACACATGGTACTACACTCCTGCCAACAAGGCTGCCGACACCTACGCCTACAACCAATACGGCGTTGAAAAAGACATTTCGGCAACCGACGCAACCACAGGAGAGCCGTTCGGAAAGACGTTTGCCGGGCTCAACAACCTGTACATCAACCAAAACAACCTCGACAAGAGGCCGTGGTTATATTCAAACTCTTCCAAACGGTTCTCTTTCAGCTCGATTGCCCTGAAGGCGGAGCGCGGCACGAGCGATGTGCTCACCGTGACAACAGAAGACGGAGAAACCACTTCCGATGTCTACAACTGGTATGCATCGACCGACAACACTGAGGGCGAAAAGGTAAACAGCACTGCCTGCAACCCGTTCACCCTGCCTCGACAAACCTACTCCCAGTATGTCTACGCCATGACCGTCGACGGCAGCCAGCGCACCAACACCGTACTCGTCGAGGCTATCGGCATCACTGCCGAACTCGACTACGACACCAAGCCCGGCACATACATCGTTAATGTGAAAAACGACACGAAAGAGAATTTCACAAACGACGAACTCGGGCTCGACATCACATACGAATGGCACGACAAAGAAACCTTGCTGTCGGAAACGTCCAACGAGTTTGTACGCCCGGAAACTGCCACCAACAAGAACCAATACAACTGTACGGTTACCGTAAAGAGCGGTGGCAACATCATTTTCCACAAAAACATCAAAGTGACTATCGTGGTGTACCTATGTCCTGAGGCGGTGAGCATCAACGGCACAACCTACGCACAGGGCGAAGACAACGACGACGAGGAGTGGGGCTACTCCCCGACACAGGCAATGAAGACGTGGAAAGGCGCCTACAGCAAGCTCGCCAAGACGGGTACTTGGGATGAAAACATCATCGTGCTGATGGGCACAAGCCATACCGACGTGACCAACAATCAATACACGGGTTTCAACATCACCTCAAACAACAGAGGCAAAAGCATTCTGAAGTTTGACGATTGGGCTAACGCAAAGGGAGAGTCCCCTCTTTTCCGCAACGCCACCATCACGGGCGACTGGGACGGCACCGACTACAAGGGCACTATCGAAATTTATGGTGCCGAAAAGGGTCTGCCGATATGGGGCGACACCCGATTTGAATACATCACATTCAACAACGACCCTGTCACAAACAACGGCGGCGATTTCTACAAGATTATCTACTGCCAGTACAACAACCTGGAGATGGGCGAAGGCATACAGATGACCGGTTTCGGTCAGAACTCACCTGACTACGGCACCATCGACGGCGCTGTGACCACTGCATTCCACATCTTCGGCGGTTTCAACAACGACGGCCGTTTCTTTCCGCTGGACAGAAAAGAGAGAATCGAGGCATTCGAGCAATCGATGCCTCACGGCAAGGAGGGTTTCAAAATATCAATCAAATCCGGTTTTTACTCCGCAATCAGCGCGGGCGGTCGTCAGACATCGTCTGAGAAAGACTACAATGGAGTGATGGGAACTCCAAACTTGCCGATAAAGTGCACAATCGAGATGGACATCGACCGCAAATGGAACGATGCCCACAACCCGGAAAGGAAAATCAAGGGAGAAACAAGCAAACGCAAGAGCGACTACGATGCCGGTATCATTCTCGCCGGAAGCCACGAGGGTGCCATGTATGCGGATGTCGACATAATAATCAGAAGCGGAAAAGTGGCGCGTGTCGTAAACGGTTCGCTGGGTGCGCAGCGCGACTTCATCCTCCCCTACAACGGCACTGACTACTACGTGCCAAACAACACCTATATGGGACGTGCAAACATCTTGCTCGACCCGGCGTCTTCAAAACACAACAACGACGAATGGATTGACAACCGTGTTATTGTCACCGAGATGTATGGCGACAGCACCGGTCGTGGACACACCGGCAACGTGATTGTCAACAACCCGTTCTATGGCTACAGCACAATAACCATCAACGGCGGCTTATTCGAGATTCTGCCTGCCGGCAACACTAAGAAAGACAACATCTTCTGCGGAATCTACGGTGCTGGCGCAGGCGGTATGAACGGCATCGGCGAAGGCGACGACAATGCCGACAGCCACACTCCCGATAAAAGCATCGCCTATTGGAATGAATCGGGCGACGTTATGCTCTACGGTCCGTATGCCGTTGCAAAGGATCGTCTGGTGACGTATCACTGCTACAACAACGATGATTTCGAGTCGTTCAAAGATGTCGACCCAACCAACACCAACACCAAGATTGTAATCAACGGTGGAGAGTTCGGCTCTACCACCGACCCTATCGACGGTATCTATGGCGGAGGAAGCGGTTTTATGAGCAAAGGCTTATGGTCGAGCACCGCCGCCACTCCAAACAAATGCGGAGGCAATGTCTACGGAAAGGTTGGCGCCACAGTGGCGTCGATCACCATCAACGGCGGTGAGTTTCATTGCACCAACGGCATTTTCGCCGGCGGACGTGGCACTGACTTTTTCTATTCGCAGAACCCCTACGGTGGCAATTCCGGCAACTACAAAGCCCTCGGCAAGACCTATGGCAACGTGGAGCTGAACATCAACGGCGGCATTTTCTACTGCCCGGTGTTCGGCGGCGGATACGGTGTGGCCGACGCCAAGGAGATGGGCACTTCCAACGTCGAGACGCTTTCCGACATGGCTCGCCTCTACGGACAGTCGAGCGTGAACATCATGGGCGGCACTTTCTACAAAAACATCTATGGCGGAGGCGACATGGCGATTGTAGAATTTGACGGCAACGCCACAAACGTCGTGATCGGCGACAGCGCCGACATCCGCGGCTCGGTGTTTGCCGGCGGCAACGGTCGCCGTCTGCGCCCTGCCTCGCAAGCGTTTGCCGCCGGCGACGACTTCACGCAGCATCCTGAGCTGGTGGGTCTGGTTGCCGGCAACGCCAACGTGTCGTTCGCGGGCAGCACACAGCAAGCTCCTTTCATTTACGGCGACATCTTCGGCGGCGGCAATCTTGCACAGGTTGCCAACGACACGCATGTGAACATTTATGCCGGAAACATCGCCGGAGAGGTGTTCGGAGGCGGAAACGGCGACATCACCGACGGCACGGTCACTTCAGCCGACGTGCTCGGCAACACCAACGTGACCCTGGCGCAGGACGAGGGCGGCACACAAAGCGTAGGCCACGGTCCGATTGACGACAGCTTCTCGATTAATGTGATATGGTTCAAGATGTGGGATCCGGTTGAAAACATATTCTACATCTGGGACCCCGACATCGACGACGCCGGCGACGAGCCTGCCACGGAGGACACTGTATACGAAAAATCAAAATTCTATGCCGACGGCAAGTTTCTGAATCCCCACAACATCTATGGCGGCGGTAATCTTGCCTGCAACGTGGGCACATACAAAGACGCCGACGGCAATGTGACAACAACCCCTGCCGACGGCACCGGCCTTGCCACCGTGATGATGCAGAAAGGCATGACACCTTACGAACTGCTGATAACCGACGAATGGAAACAGTCGTACACCGACAACGAGAATCCTCACTTCAGTGTCTTCGGCGGCGGATACGGACGGCTGACGACCGTTGGCAGCACCGATGTAACCGTCAACGTTGACGGCGACTATGGCAAAAACGGCCCTGGCCCCGACGGCAATATAGACCCAAACGATCCTTCGTTCGACAATTCAATGGGAGCGCCCAACTTCACCGTATGGGCTGTGTTGGGCGGCGGATATGCCGGCACTGTGGCTGGCAACACCAAAGTCACTGTCGACGGAAAAACGTTTATCCGCCGTGTGTTTGGCGGCGGCTTCGGCGACATCGCGTCGACCGAGGACAACACCACAGGTCAGATTGGCGGCAATACGGAGGTATATATGCGCGGTGCCTTCACCCACGGCGACGTGTTTGGAGGAAGTGCCGGACTGAAGCCTGAGACAGCCTCTTCAACCCACTTCATAACCGTGGCGCGTGTCATCGGCACAACCATGGTGGAGGTTGCCGACAACGCCAATATCTACGGCAACGTGTACGGCGGCGGCGACAATGCCAATGTGGGCATTTTCCAAGAGGTGAAACCTTCCGACTACTACTCGCCCGACTTGCTGACAAGCGCTTCGACGCTCAACCAGACCGACGGCTCGTTTATCAGCTACAGTGCCGGTGGCTACCGGTCGTTTGTCAACATCCGCGGCGGCAACATTTTTGGAAACGTGTATGGCGGAGGAGTGGGCTGCAAAAAGGCTGAGGCAAACCAATACTACAACATCGGCCGCATCAACGGCAACACGCTTGTACACGTGGTCAACAGCAATCCGGGCGTTGACAGCGGCATCGACAATGTGGTGCCATGCGTTTGGGGCGACATCTACGGCGGTTGCGAATACGGAACGGTAGACGGCAACACGCTTGTGCACATCGAGGGCGGAATGCTGGGCAAGAACGTGTATGGCGGAGGATATGGCGACATTGACATCGACAGCGAGCTGACTGTCGACAAGGAGGTGCTCGGCAAGAAAGACATAGCCAACACCGGCACGTATGCCGACATCCTTGGCAACACAAAGGTGCAAATCGACGGAGGTTCATGGATATGGAACCGCAAAGCAGACAGCAACGGCAACATCACGACATGGCTTGACGCCGAGTCAGACAGCAGCCCCATCTGCAAGGACAATAACGAATTCCGAAAGATTGCCTATGCCATTGACAGGGCAACGTCGTTAGACAACATCGGCGACCCTCTTGCACAGAATGCCATCGACCGTATCAGAAACAATGAGAATACTAAGAAATTCTTCGATCTGGACAGATTCACCTTCACCAACAACTACAACATCTTTGGCGGAGGAAACAGGGCTTGCCATGTCGGCTCCGCCTCCGTTGCCAACACAGGCAAATCAGTGGTCATAATCAACCACTCCCCCCTCGACGACATAAAGGACTCAAAGGGGAAAACCATCAGTATGTTTGAAAACACCACTTTGCAGGGGCTCTGCTGGTTCATGAACAGCATATACGTTTCCAGCCCTTCATTCTCAGTGTTCGGCGCGGGATATGGTGTCAACACTTCTGTCGGAAAGACCGAAGTCTATGCGCAGCCAGGAGCAAAATTTGACGACGACGGCTTATTAACAATCAACGGCATAAAATACCGCTATCTCTATCAAAACAATGACTTTAAAACATATCTCGACCTTGAAGATGACATCTACAACGACTATCTCAAGTTGTCGAAGGAAGACAAGAAACTCTATTTCGGAAGTTATGATGGCGGCGAGAGCGATCCAAACATATTCCGCCGTTACCACATCAGCCGTCTGGCTTGGAAAATCGGTGAGCCCGGACTCGTGCTGCTTCAGATTCATGGCGGCGGATATGCCGGATATGTAACGGGCGACACATACGTGGAAACCGACTGCCAACTTGGCTGCCACGACATCTTTGGCGCTGGTTTGGGAGCGCGGCCCTACGGCGACTACACCGACGGCAGCGGCTACGACTTCGGTTCGGTGAAAGGCAAGTCGATGGTTTTCATCAAAGGAGGCGATATCAACCATAGTGTCTATGGTGGAGGTTCCGGTGTGGAGTCTGTAAAAAAGAACGGCGGATTCATCGATTTCCCGGACATGGCGCATGTAGAGAAAACCGAAGTGCACATCTATGGCAAAATGTTCAAATACCGTAATGGCCTCGGACTGATTGAACGCACATTGATATTCGGCAGAGTCTACGGCGGCGGTGACTTGGCGAATGTAGGCAGCAAAAAAGCCGACGCTGCGGTGTTCACCCGCGACAACTATCTATCCCCGACAAACCGCACCACTCTCGTAAACATCCGTGGCGGATCCTTGATGTCGCAGGTGTTTGCAGGCGGCAGAGGACGTTCTGTCAGGGAGTGTGCCGACAGCAAGAGTCTCGGAGGCGTTTACGGCAACTCGTGCCTCATCATCGACCGCCCGGTGATGCACTACCCCTATTGGGACGACGCAACGAAAGAATATCTCTCTCCAAACGATGACGCCAACATGGTGCATCCCGTTGACATCGACAACTACCCCACTCTCATGGAACGCATCTATGGCGGCTGCCAGAACGGCACAGTGTATGGCAACACCCTGCTGACAATCTACGACGGATGGTTTGGACAAAGCGCTCACGGAGGTGGTCTGGGAAGCGCCGAAACCATTACTGAGAATGGCAGTGAAAGCGTGGCGGTGACATCTGCCGACGTAACCGGCAACACCAACCTACTGATTCTTGGAGGCAATGTGCAGGCACATGCATTATGGGATGTGCAGGCACGCACATGGAGTCCTGCCAGCATCGTAGGCGGAACGATTTACTCTCCGCAGTACGACCCTAAAGCTCGTAAGTTCAAAGTGGACCACAATATTTACGGTGGCGGAAACATAGCATGCGTTGTGGGCAACAACTCCTATCTCACCATGACAAAGGGACTCCTTTACAACAGCACAGAAATGGTGGCTGGACGTGACACCGGCAAGAATTTCTTTGAAAGCATTGAGTGGAAAGAAATCTACGAAAAAATCGGCACACCGCAATTCAGCGTGTTCGGCGGAGGATTCGGTGAAAATGCCATCGTGATGGGCGACACGTATGTGAACGTGGAAATGGAAGGACGAGGAAGCATTCTCGAAGGCATCGACATCGTGAAAGGCGAAGAATACAAGCACTTTTTCAACGGCTACTCGGTGATGGACATCATCGGTGGCGGATATTCCGGCAAAGTGGTCGGCGACACGCACATCGTGGGCTCCGGTGGCGTATTCTGCCGTCGTGTGTTCGGAGGAGGCACCTACAGTTCAGTCAACTCAACCGACGTGGAGCTGAAGGCCATCGACTGCCACGACATTTTCGGAGGCGGATTTATGGGCGATGTGCTTAAGAGCACGACTGTGAGAATTGGCGACAACAAGCCGGCTACAAGTCCCCATACCTACAGCAATGCCGACATTTTCATTCATGGCAACGTGTATGGCGGCAACGACGTGTCGGGATATGTCAACGTGGGACTGAACAAGAATGGCTACTTCATGGACAACGGCGGCACAGGAACCACCATCAACATCTACGGCGGACATCTGTTTGGCGACGTGTATGGCGCAGGCAACGGAAACTACCTGTATGCCACCGACCGAAACGGAAACAAGAATGTGACGGTCAACGAGTATTATCCCATCAATCCCAACGACCCCGACTCCGAGACGGTGCCGTTGGTCTACACCGTGCCTATGCGCGAGAACATGACGCAGTCCAGAGCCACAAGCGATGCGGTGAAGATGGTGAACATCAACTCATGGCGTCCGCTGACCAACAAAGTGAGCATCAACATCCAGGGTGTGTCGACATCCGACACGGTACGCATCGACGGAAACGTGTATGGCGGCGGCAACTCAGCAACCGTGCAAAAGCTGCTTGCCTACGGGGCGTCGGAAGATACCGACAAGTCTGCCGGCGACATCAGCGTCAACATCGGAAACCACGTACGTATCGGCGGCGTGTTTATGGGATGCAACGGCGAGGAGCTGTTTGTGAAGTCGGAGGACAACGACTTCATGAATATGTTCCAGAAACTGAACGGCGACATCAACGACTACACTCAGGAGCTGGATTTTGCTGAGCCTATCGACTGGATCAACGACTCCGAAAACGCAAACATCAGCACAGTGTATCTCCCTACGGAAAAAAGCAAACGTCCGATTGTGTATCCGTACCTACTCGACCTCTACTTCCAACCGGTGGAGACCAACATACAAGGCTCGCTCAAATGGAACGGCAGCGAGACCGGAGAGGGGCTGACCGACTGCGTAATCGGCACGTTCTGCTGCGGCGGAAACCGCGGTAATATGAACGTTATGCCGAAGACAAGCGGAAAAATCGGAAATGTGCTTGAATACACATTCCCTGAGGGACTGACTATAACCGACAAGATTGTGGGCGGTTGCAACAACACCAACTACGACTACAAAGGCAAGGCCAAGCACATGGGCGGATATCTGCTCGGCGATGCCGACTCTGAATATCCGTTCATCAAACTCAACATCCGCAACAAGTTTATGCCTAAAGAGAAAAACGGCGCATACGTCGGCGGAAATGTGTATGGCGGATGCTTCAAGAGCGGAACAATCGTTGGCGACGTCCTCATCAACCTGCAGAGCGACATGCTGGCTGGAAAGGACAAGGACAAACTGGAGAAGTCGAACGAGCTGCTGGTCAAGTCTGCCGAATATTCCGCACTCAACGTTTACGGTGCCGGATACGGTATGGAAAGCTACATCTACGGAATCGCAAACGTGACAATCGGCGAATCGGTGAAATGCTCCGAGCCAAAAATGGACGGCAACAAGTTTCTGCCTTGCGGCGTGGTCGACCCCGACAGCAATCCTGAAGGTCTGGGCGTCTCTGCCAACTTCGTCTACGGCGGAGGCCAGCAGGGCAACGTGGTGGGCTACTCGACTATCAAGATGCTCAACGGCCACATATTCCGCGCCGTCACGGGCGGCTCGTATTCGGGCTATGTGTATGGCTCCACTCAGGTGATTGTGGGATATCCAACCTACTACTCGACCAACCCACAAAACCATGTCCGAGGCAGATATGAGCTTAAACGCGCCGACCGGAAGAATCTTGGAGTTGAGAACGACAACGGAAAGGAAAAGACACCTGCCATCAAGCAGCACATATATCTGCTTAATGACGAGTGGATATCGCAGGGCGTCTACGAAGACATCGTGGCTATCGACAACGGCAACGGCATGCGCGACACGATTACCGACGCAAACCGCGACCACTACTTCAAGAAGATAGTTTCCGCCGCGCCGTCGGTGGGCTGGGAAAACGTCAACATCACCATTGATGAGGCTGTCTATGGCGGCGGATATTCGGTGGCTCAAGGCTCGGTATTCGCCAACAATACAACCGTGCTGAAACTAACCGACAAATACAATCTCGACTATGCCATAATCGCCAACGGCAACGGCGATGATCTTAACTTGTTGCCCGGCGGCTCTACGGCTGGATTCTGCGGCAACACGCTTGTACTTGTCGGCGACAACAAGGACAGTGAACATGTCACCATCTCCCACCAGGACATCAGACCGGTGCAACTGCCCGACGGCACCGACCTATACGGCTATTACTACAAGCACTATGCCAGCGACGACGATGCCGCCAACGGCATATACACATACCGCTACATCTCGCTGCAGGACAAATATTTCTTCAAATCGGGCGCAACGCCGCCGTCGGGACTTGAGGGAATCAGAGAAAATGAGTTTTACGAATACGACAGCGAGGGAGGCATCTTCGGCGACGGACACCTGTCGTATGCCCAGGGCTTCCGCAGCGCCGACCTGACAGGATATGGATTTGCCGGACACACCATCGACAATCCGAAGATTCTGAACACATTCCAGCGGCTCGACATCATCCGCCTGGAGGACAACTGCTTCTCGCTGCTCGGCGCCCGCGACTATACGGTTAACAATGTCGACAAGACGCCCTACTCCATCGCCCGTGTCGGAGAAATCAAGATGGTGGCAAACGACATCCGATTTGACAGCAATGGAAATCTGGAAGCGAAGCCCGACAACAACACGGACTTCAGATACAGCACGAAAGCCCGCAATTACATGGGATTCTCAAACAATATCCTCTATGTAAGCGCAATCACGTCGAATGTGGATTTCAACAGCGGGATGTGGCGCAACCGCAACGGTCAGCTTGCCGCCGCCTCTACCGACAACACTGCCTTTGCCGGAATGTCGTATCAGGGCGTCAAGCAGCACTACATCGACGACTATAACGCCAACAAGGACAAGGAAGACGCCGAGGATCCGTTCGGAGAGTTCCAGAAACGAAACGACGGAACGGCGATGAATATGATCGGCATCGCTTCGGGATATGCAATGAAGATTCAACTTTGTCATGAAACTTACGACTCCGACCGTAAAAAAGTGGTGGAAAATAAACTGTACGGCCCAATCTACGGTGTTGTGGAAATGAACCTTATCAACGTCCGCGAGGATGAGGGCGGAGGCTATGTGTATGCCGACAACAATCACAAGCGGCATGACGGCGACTCCCACGAGGAGGACTTCCTCGAGACCACCGGCAACTTTGTGTTCCCATACCACAAGGGCCGATACATCGTCGACGACTGTTTCCCGACAGGATACCACGCCATCACCGCACCCGGATCGGACAAGACGGTCGACGACGTGAAGGTTCACTATTGGTATGTCACCGGATTCCATTATTACTACAATGTCAACATCTCCGGATACACGTTCAAGTCGTCGAAAGAGAATCCACTCGAATTCGACAGCGACAACAAGGACGGACTCACCGTTCTCGCCGGATTGAAGAGCACCCAGCCTATAAGCATCTTCAACTGGAAGATGCGCAGCGGCCATCCCGACGACAAGAGCCAATACTCAAGCGACCTGGAATATCGAAACTATCTCACAGGAACCGAGACCAACGAAACCGACAAGACATACTATTCCGACGCGGTTGCCGGAGGCTACAAACTATATGTCGGCGGCGCGGAGAGCAACAACTTCTCAGGCGCAACCTCCATCGACGATCCCGACAAGGCGTCGAAAGGCTTTGCCGCACTGCTGTCGATGAGAGAAAAGGGCGACGACGAAGCCACCCTTTTCAACAACTCGCTGCCCGCAGGGCTGAAGGAGGATGCCAAGATTTCGTTCCGTCTGGTTGACATGGTCGACAACACAAACTACGTTGAGCCCGACTACTTCGACAAGCACCTCGGCAGAAAGAGTATGGCAACGCTCGTGCTGAAGGCGCCAGCCTACGAGGAATATGTCAGTGAGACCGACAACAAGCCGATATACACCAACACGGGTAAATTCTACAAGAAGACCGAAACAGGCTACGAGCTGGTGGAATCGGGCAACCTCGACGCCGACAACACCTACTACCAGCCTCAGACCGAAGAGTTTGTAAAGATTGACAACCTCTTCACATACAACACCGTCAACAAAAAGTATGAAAAGGTTGAAAACATCTCCGATGTAATAATCGACGAGAGCAACCCGACGGTATACTACGTTCAGCGCGAATACACCTACACCATATATCTGACAATCGAATATGTGCAGGGGCCAACCGTCAGCGGACAAATCACTATCGGAAACTGCGCGCTGCCAGGCGAGATGGTGCGCGTAACCAAAGACAACATCGTGGTCAGCGCAGACCAGTCGTTTGCGGTCAACGGCTACTACTGGCGCATCGGAAAGCGGCAAATGGGAGCCGACGGCAAGTGGAAGTTTAAAGACACCACGCCGTGGACTAAAGAAAATATCAGCAACAACGTGGCAACAGGCTACGACACTTTCAACCAAGCCGATGAAAATGGCAAAGGTCTGTTTGCGGGCTGTCACTACGACAAGACCGACGACCTTCTCGACGTCCCTGTTTATTACTATATGAACGGCTACGGCATTCAACTCGGTGTCTCGATAACGGGACTCAACGACATCCTGGAAGTGGGCATGCACGACGCCGACAAGTTTGTCGTGCACAACTACCACCGCATGGATCCCCACAAGGCTAGTATAAACCTGCATCTTGCCGAGGCGATAACCCGCGTCAATGAGGAAAGCCTTGACACTACGGAATCAGACCCGTTGCCGGAACCGCGAATCTACATTTCCGACAAGAGCGACCTCTCTGCATTTGTCGCTTTCGTCGACTCTATCGGAACTGACAGCAACGCTCCGCGCTATGGCGCAAAAGCTCAGTTCTTCCTGCAGAACGACATTGCTCTGGAAGCAACCGACAAGGGCGGATACTACATTTCCGACTTCGCGGGAATACTGCATGGCGACGGTCACGTGATCAGCGGCATCCCTTCGGGAAAATCTCTTTTCAACAACATCGAAAGCTCTGGCAATATCTATAACCTCGGACTTGCTTCCGGAAAAATATCCAACTTGACTGCCGACGGCAAAATCGGAAACTACCACTGCTGCTTCGAGTATGCGCCGGCATCTGGCAAAAGCGGATCGACGCCTGTGGTCTATCGCTGGGACGGCTCTCCCTACAAGGGCTACACCACGGAGGATTTCCGACTTGGACGGGTGGCATACGACCTCAACGAGTATTATCTACGCGCTCGCCACCGCGACGCGGCGACAACATCAAGCACTGAGGCTGACGCCGACAATGAGATTCTGAAATACGTGTCAGCCTACTATGCCAACGGCGACTATCAGTATGCGTGCCGCACGGATGCCATCACCGGCAAAAACACCGGCATCACATATCTGCGTATCGGAAAGGGTGGCGACACCCCCAACTACGAACAGGTGGAGACCCGTCACGACAAGACGCACCCGCTTGACGCGCCGCGCGTAAAATACAACGCCGACGGCAGCATCCCGACGCCTGTTGTCTACACGCCTCTGTTCAACGCCAACAACAGCGGCACCGAGCCGATGAACGACTTCCTCTTCTGGGGGCAGTCGCTTCAGCACAACCCCGACAACTACCCATGCGATATCGCTTCGCACCAGAACAGCTATATGAGCAACCGCGTGTACCGCACCGCCGCCTACTACGGCGATACGTCGCTCGACGCGTTCCACTACAACGCCTACAACAATGGCTCAATCACTATGAGCACCTACGTGCACGATTCCGCGACCACGGCTGTCGACTTCACTTGCCTGCACGACCTTCCTGCAGCGACGGAAACAGTCGATGGCATCTTCTACCCTCCTATGGACGACAACGCCAGCCGTTTCAACGACTTCGTTGTGAAAGAAGACGCCGGCATAACGCAGAATCTACTTGTCTACACCGCCGATAATGACGAGGCAACAGGCAACGAGGCCTACGACGTGGTGGAAAAGGCTCTCAACTACAACGAGACTACAAGAGAGGCTTTGATAAACGGACACCATATAACCAAAGGCATAGACGGCTACAGCACCACTCTGTTACACCTCGTGGAGCGCACTCCCGACAACGAGAACGGAGATGGAGAGACTTGCAACAACAACAATCTCTGCGTGCCCATCGCCTTCAACGTCAACGACCGCGCATGGTATGTGCGCCGGCCATTGCACTATGCCGAGGACAGCAAAGGCGCATGGGAAGGCATCTGCCTGCCGTTCACCGTCGACAAGGTCGCCGCGTCGCTCAACGGCGAGATAACGCATTTCTACGGCTCGCCGTCGGACACGGAAACCGACAACCCAAGTCAGAACATCCACTCGCTACACCATGAATATTGGCTACGCGGACTGACATCGATTGCCTCAGAGGGCAACGTTCCGTCGGCAGTGTTCCAGCGTCCTGGCGCAGCCTTGTTCTCCCCTACCGACGCTTCGGGCAATGCCTTGACAAATGGTGTTTCCTACACTTTCGCAAATACGTTCTTCGTCGACAACTACGCCGACAAACTCTACAACCAGTATGCCAACCCATACTATGCGACAGCCCACAATTACCCCGACTACCTGCGTCTTGCAGGCGAAGTGCCCTACATCGTGCGCTTCCCTGGTGCGCGCTACTATGAGTTCGACCTCTCAAGTGCGTTCTACAACGACACCTTCGGAACGTGGGAAGACGCACAGACCGTGACATTCAACGCCTACGGCGACAACCACACCAGCGACACGTCGTACGGCGCAATAACAATCCCAATCACAAAAGGCATGGCAACTATGGTAGGCGGAAAATACTCTCATCTCGGCACTTTCTCCGCCATCAATGTGAGCAACGGCAATGTGTATGGAATGAACGACAGCGGCACGGCTTTCGACGATGCTTCATCGCTGTCGACAGTGACGCCGTTCCGCACATATATGTCGCCGACGGCAACGAGGTCAAACGCCCGTTACGACTACACTTCGGTGATCAACATCGCCGAACAGAATGCAGACAACATTATGCCCGACATGGAAGAGAACGAGGATGACACACAGACAGAAGACCATATAACCGTCCGCGCAATCGGCAACCAGCGCGTGCGCATCGAGAGCACGACGGCAACAAGACTGAATGTGGTAACGGTAGCGGGTCAACTCTACCGCATCCTTGACGTGCAGCCCGGCATTGCCACATACAGCGACTTCCAGCCCGGGCTCTACATCTTCGGCACCACCAAAGTCATCGTCAGATAACCCCGTGCGCCCAGGAGATAGCACTGCTTATACGGCCTTGATGAATTGCGGCAACGCTGGCTGTTCCAACTGCCAGCGTATGTTCATCGGGAAATCGCCATATGAGTCAAGATAGTTGAGCATGCCCATACAGTAATACGGAGAAGTGTTGCCGAAACCGTCGCGCTTGTTCTCCCTTACAAACAGCATAAAGCGCCGTCCGTTGTTGTGGACATAACGGTCGCCTCTGTTCCCATGTGAATCCCGATTCTGCGACTGCCAATGGAATCTGTCGGCACTGATAAAGTAGTCGTCATACTGGGTCGTTGGCGAGAAATCTTTATCTGATTTGTTGAGCGTGACAAAAAACAACTCCGTATCGCAGTCCTCCACATATTGCAATCCTGCCACATGACCTTTCCTCTGCTTGTTTTCATCCTGCAGGCCAAATATAATGAATATCTCCTCACGGCTGTAGCAACCATGCAATTCAAGAGCTGATGGATAAGCTTCGCTGAGCACAGATGTCCGGAATTCAAGGTTTTCCATAATATAGTCGGTCAACTCCCTTATTTCTTGAACGAACAACGGATAATTTCTTATCGTCTCAAGCGCCTCCTGCATATTTCCGAATCCAAGATTCTTGACAGGTTCTTGAAACAACGCATAATAAAGCATCGTGGCGAAACAGCGTTCTCTATCCGACATCTGCCAGCTGCAGCCGTCGTTCAAGAACCTACGGATAAATCGGATTTGGGAAGCAGAGTTAATATGCGTCAATCGCCCTATCCCCTTTTCAAACAATTTGGTCAGACGGTCTTCGTCATAAGTGCATTTTCCCGCCTCCTTTTTAATTTTTGTCCAGCAATTCTTATTATACAGCACTCGGACATCAAAGCTATTGTCCTTCAGAAACTCAGATATAGTCGGTGTGCCATCACACTTTCTCAACATATCAATCAATATGTTTTTACGGAACGTTGCCTTCTGAATATTTTGCAAGACGTATTCCCGAGCTTTGCGCTCCATAAAAATAGCACAGCCATGCGGTAAATCCGGGAAGTTTTCCTGAATCTGCTTTTTAACGTCAGCCTTTTTTTGAAGCGACAGAGCTCTGAATTTTTCAGAGAAATCATAACGCCTGTTCATTTGAGCGACAAAGTCGAACACCGTCAGACAGTCCTTGCTCTCACACAAGCGCAAGCCTCGTCCCAATTGCTGTAGAAACACCGTCAAACTGTCGGTTGGACGCAGAAACAGAACAGTGTCGATTTCCGGGATATCAACACCCTCATTGAATATGTCGACCACAAACAGATAGTTGATTTCACCTTTTTGTATGGCATAATTGAGCCTTACCCGCTCTTCCGCACTTACATCCGATGTCAGGCATCCCGACCGCAGCCCATTTTCCGCGAATCGCTCCGCCATGAATTGTGCATGCCTCTTGTCGGAGCAGAAACACAATGCCCGGCAATTATGTTCGTCGGGCAGATATCGTCCCAGTGTCTTAACTATCAAGTTTACACGCTCCCCGTCACACAGTTTGTCGCTAAGCTTATCGACAATCAGCTTGTCGCCACGCATCAATCCATCTTCTCTCAAATCTACAGTGTCCGAAATACAGAAATATTGGAACGGTGTCAGCAAACCCTCGTCAAGAGCCTGTGGCAAACGGATTTCAGCACTTATCCTGCCTCCGAAATCCGGCAACAAACTTTGACCATCCATTCTCTCCGGTGTAGCCGTAAGTCCGAGAAGAATTTTCGGTTTAAAGAACGAGATAATATTCTTATAACTGTCGGCCGCGGCATGATGCACCTCGTCAATAACTATATAGTCATAATAATCGGCGCCTAATTCTTTGAACGTGTCGTCCATCCGGTTATTCAGCATTGTTATCGAAATAAACAAATGATCCAAACCTGCGACGGGTTTAGACTCCCCATCCCATCGTTCTCCGAAGTTCTGGTCACACATCACGCTCCGGAATGTACGTTCCGACTGTTTCAAAATCTCTTTACGATGAGCCACAAACAACAATCGGCTTCTATTGCGGTTGTGTTCGTGGAAACGCTTATAGTCGAATGCCGCAACTACAGTCTTTCCTGTTCCCGTAGCCGCAACAACCAGATTGCGCCAAATATCGTTCTCCTCACGTTCCACCTGCAGTCGGTCAAGTATTTGTTTCTGATGCGGAAGCACTTGATAACGATTAAACATCTCAAACTGCTTTTGCGGATCTTTGGCATCACGTTGTCTCTTCAACTCTCTGTTGAATTTCTCAATCCCCCCAATTCCGAAATCCTCAAAATTTTCACTGTTCCAATACATATCAAATGTGGCAAGAGCAGATTTGATGATATGCGGATTTTCTACATTCGTCACCCTTAGATTCCACTCCAAACCATCTGTCTGAGCCGACTTGGAAAGATTTGATGACCCTATATAAGCCGTGCTCAAGCCTGAATTTCTGACAAAAATATAAGCCTTGGCATGCAACCGCTCTATCTCGGTGTTATAGGAAATCCTTATCTCCGTATTTGGCAATGACGCCAGTTGCTCCACCGCCTTTGCCTCTGTTATCCCACAATAAGTAGTCGTTATTATCTGCAGTCTATGTCCATCAACCTCACAAAACCGCCTTAAATCTTCAAGCAGCATCCTTATACCCGACAATCTAAGAAACGACACAATAATGCATATTCTGTCGGCGGATGCAATGTCTCTGACAATCTCTTGTCCAAGTTGCACAGCCGATTGCCCTCCCGTGAAAAGATTGCTGACACGGAAACCCGTGCGCGGCCGAAGCGCCTCCCTCTTGACAGCTTTACGCTCTGCCGCTTCCCGCCTGTCCATGACTTCCGTAAGAAGATTGGTCTCGACAATCGCAGATTTGTCGCCAGCAAAGATTTCCGTATCAAGGATTGCATTAACCAAATCTTTTTTATCCTCCAACGACTTTTCGCTGTCATCCAATTTTCTTCTGACTGCCTCCGCAAGATATTCTGCAAGCATCCTTGACGATTCCGCAGAATCCATCGCATCTTTGCTGCAAATCAGTCCATTCTCTTCACTAACTTTTATGTCGGCAGCCAATTTGCTGTCTATCAAATTTTCATATATCCCTTTTTCAAGCTTCATAGCATTATATTTAATCCATTTACAATCAACTTTTTCTTCAAGAACCTCACTCCACCACCGACGTTCGCTCGCCGTCGGCAAAGCGGGTGACGAGACTGTCACCGGCACGGAGCGACGAGGCAGAGGTGACCACATGTCCGTCGCGAAGCGTCAGCGAATAGCCACGGCGCAACACGCGGTCGGGCGACAGCAGCTCGACCTGCTTCTCAAGCCCCGTCACGCGCTGCCGCTCGTTAGCCACACACTGCCGTGCCGCCATTGCCACCCGTTGTGAGGCAAACACCAAATCCTTGCCCGCGCCGTCGATGCGCCGTGCCGCCACAACAGGTATCGCCGTGGCAATCTGCTGAAGGCGGGCGCGGTGGCGCACCACGATGTTGTCGGCCATCAACGGAATGCCGCTTGTGAAATATGCCAGCTGCTGACGCGCGCCCGAAAGCATCTGCGTGGCAGAGTCGACCACCATATCTGTGAGTGCGTTGACATGGTCGAGAGCCGACTGCGCTCGGTCGAGCAGCCATTCTGCGGCAGCCGTGGGCGTCTTCACCCTCACCGACGCCACCGAGTCGACCACCGTATTGTCGCGGTCGTGCCCGATGCCGCATATCACCGGCAACGGAAACTGCGCTACGTTGGCAGCAAGGTCATAGTTGTCGAACGAATTCAAATCGCTCGTCGAGCCGCCACCACGGATTATCACCACACAGTCGAAAAGATCGGCATAGTCGTTGATGCGCTCCAAAGCGGCGATGACCGATGTCACCGTGCTCTGCCCCTGCATCACCGCCGGGAAAAGACACGTGTAGAACTTGATGCCCGACGGGTTGTTGTGAAGCTGATTCATAAAATCGCCATATCCGGCAGCGCCAGCGGCAGAAATCACAGCGACACGCTGAGCGACGTCGGCCCACGGCAACTGCTTGTTCATATCGATTATGCCCTCGCTCCTCAGCCGGTTGAGTATCTCCAGTCGCTGACGGGCCATGTCGCCGAGCGTATAAGTGGGATTGATGCCGGTTATCACCACCGACAGCCCGTACTGCTCATGGAAATTGGCACTGACCTCAACCATCACATTCATTCCCGACGCAAACGGCTGCCCCGTGGCTCTCTCAAACTCACAACGCAGACGGGCATACACACTCGCCCAGACAATGCCACGCATACGGGCAAGCGTCTGCCCCGTCTGTGCATTCTTCTGCACCAACTCAAGATAGCAGTGACCGCCGCTCTGACGCACGTCGCTTGTCTCAGCCACAACCCAGCACCGCTGCACCGACGCATCGTGCAGCAAGCCGCCGATGCGCCGATTGAACTCCACCAATGATATCGCAGTTTCTCCCATATCCTTATTTTTCACCATAAGACAGTGCAAATCGAGCGCAAAGCATCCATACTTGATTGGGCCTGCTCTGCCGAGATGCATATGCAAACATACTTAAAATTTGCCGCATTGCAAAACTCCGCAACCACAACGTTCCGCAACCACCGCTGACAGACAACGACTTGCATATATTGTGAAAAATAACTGCAAAAAAACATCCCAAAAAATTTGGCAGACTGAAATATCTGATATATCTTTGCACTCGCAAAAGCGAACCACTGGAGAGGTGGGTGAGTGGCTGAAACCAACAGTTTGCTAAACTGTCGTAGGGGTTATTCTCTACCACGAGTTCGAATCTCGTCCTCTCCGCGGAAGAAATACAGAAAATCGTCCGACTAAAGCCGGACGGATTTTCGGAGAGATGGCAGAGTGGTCGATTGCGGCGGTCTTGAAAACCGTTGAGGGTCAAACCTCCGGGGGTTCGAATCCCTCTCTCTCCGCTGAAACAAAAACGAAGGACTTCACAAAAGCCTTCAAAAACAGCATTAAAGCACCGTATATCAATAGATTACGGTGCTTTTTCTATATAGGCACCCCAACAAGGTGAAGGCTTGTATGTAGGGTTTGGCAGTCAAAGTTCGGGTCAGTAGAAATTTAGTGGGGATAAATTTCTACTGACCCATAATCTTTCCTTTCAAGCACAAAGGTAATTCCGGTTTTTACAAGTTAAGGATAAACCGTTTGACGGCACCGGGGAGAAATCTCCACACTCACAAGGTAGTATTTCTCCCCATGTCCTTGCCCTCATGGTAAGAGCCGTGTCATTGGACGCGCCTCTTGAAACAAAGATTATATGCTCCAGCATAACACCATTAAAATTTGGCTTATGAATACAGAAAACGCTTACATTCCAGTCGAACCGACAAGAGGACGAGGAGGAATCCCTTTATAAATCTCCATTCCAAAATCGCCTATCGGTCAATTTCATGATATAATTGCATTTTCTTTTTCAGGTATTCATCTTTGCCGATAAAATTTTGAGAGCCTATAGCTCCTCCGGCATATTCAAACACTACGAAAGGTGAGTAAACAATAGAGGCTTCAGATTCATTGATTTTCTTTTGTTCATCAGAGGAGAGCGGTATATGATATATCTGATAGTAATACTTTCCCATACCGATGCGACGGAATCCGATACAAAAAGGAGCGTCAGGAATAGCCTGCAAGGAAATAGAAATACAGCCTATTTCATCCAACTCTTTCTTCAGCCATATTAACGAATTTCTGTCGAGACCACTTTGGATCAGTAATGAATCTATCTTTTCCTCGCTCGGATCCCAATTGGATTTCATCTCACCACTGCTGTTTGAGAAATGAAAGATAGAAACATCGCCATGCTCAAATTCAATATCTACGGAACATCCGGGAGTCATTTTATTGTAAAGATTACGATATATCTGCTCCATGCGTCTGCCATATTCTGTATAATGACTTTCCATAATATCGGCATCACATCTGTTGAACGGATTGAGAAATATGAACGAAATCAAAAGAATATTTACACCATTCAACCCCAACAATATTTTCTTATGTTTGCTATTGCACCTTAGCGAACAGACAAATGATATGCAGGCAACAATAAATGCAGGAATGAATAACCAAAAGAACATGGCAATCACCCATACGAATATCAAATCGCTTACAATGAGTCCTAAAAGACACACGGAAAGGAACAATACACAAATGTATTGTATTGTTATCAATAATGGTTTATCGGTCAGTTTCATAGTTCAAAAAAATAAGATTGCGAATGAATAGATATAGAGTGTAACTACGAAAATCCACATGCCGATTTTCCATCTAAGTCTTGTTTTATCGGGTAAATTCCCGAAACGGATATAATATCGTTCACTCCGTTTTCCAAAGTCCATGAACCACCCGCATATAAAATAAACTGCAAGTGTAATCCACGCCAACGTACAATTATGCCAATGGAATATGATTGAAAAGCATAATGCCATCACAATGCCACCATCCAAAAGCCTGATATCATAAACGCTGGGAAGGATGTCTTTCTTGTTGTTTCTACCCAGAGCCATCAATGCGTATGCACGTATCTGAACAATGTTGTTGAAAATGTATGCAAATACATTTCTTATTCGAATGGTTACTTGTTCACGGTTGCACCAACGGCGGATATATGTGTAGCTATCGCTAAACATTCCGCTCTGAAAAATACATCTATGTTTATTCTTGCGGGCTTCTTTGATAATTGCCAAAGCATCTTCCTCTTTGCCATTATGAATAAGAGTCATAAGATATAGCAGTCGGTCGGGGTCATAATCCATTTTTGACTCGTCAGGGAAAAATGAGTCTGCATTAGGATTGACAATTATGAATTTTGATATTGCATCCGTTGCATTTTTGAACATTCCATCAATTATATCAGTGAGTTCCTCCTTGTCTGTAACTTTCGTTATCTCGTCTGAAGTTAGGATTTGCCCTGATAGAGAGTAAGCTCCTGTTCCACGCAAGCTCAAAGGTTCTTTCTTGTTATCCGAGGCATCCCATATATTCCACCACAAATCATCGGCATACATAGGCTTGACAGTAAGCCGGGCTTCATCGGAAAGAAAATAAAGACAGAAAAAATAGTCGCCCTCAACCTTGAAGTTGATATAAGAGCTTTGGCGAAAACCATATTTACGGCTCACGCTACGTCTGGCATCGGCTATCATTTTCTGGTATTCTTTGTCGGTCATCTCACTATCAATCCAGTTCTTATCCACAAAATTAATACAATTTTCGCTAAAGCCGTTACGTTACCATACGTAAAGTGTTTGAACTGAGTGGAAAACATGAAATCTTATCCCTCTTTTATGTGATTCTGCGGTTTCAGCCTCATTTCCCTGCTTTTCCTTCTGTTTTGGCTACTATTTTATGTAGTTTGTGTCTCTTACATTGTACGAATATCATTATCAAGTTCTTTTCTCCATACTATAATTCCTATAGTCGGAGAAATAATCGTGAAAAGTAAAGCGGCTTGAGCAGAACCAATAGGCAAGTAATCATCTTCAAAAAAGAGATAATCTGTTTTTGAAGAATAATACAGCTTAGGTATTTTTCCTGCCTTTATTTTGTCCAATATCCGATCTCCTGTATGTAATGTATATTGTTTAGAGTTGTATGTTATATAAATTTGATTTGAACTTTTATAGTGCCTCTTTTCCAAATATCCATTATATGTATAGTCAGTAATAGGATTTTGAGTTTGTTCTATATATCTGCCATATAAATTGAACAGATATAGAACAAGAGATATTTCGATTATGAAAGGTTTGCCCGTGACCTTTTTATGTGCAATTACTGGTTTGATGACGGGTTTGTATTCCGGGTGGCTTAAACGACTATTCGGGCTGGGTTAAAACCCTGCCCGAATAAACAGAGAAAAGAACCTAATCGGCAAGCGTTGCGAGTGCATTTTTACGGGCTTAATGGCAACAGGCGTTATCGAGGACACAGAAGAAAACGAACACACCATAGTGGTAAAAGTCCGTTTCGACCAACCGCACCAATGGGGCGATGATTTGTATAACGATGTGTGGGCGTGGGGTCGCAAGACTGACGAGTTCGGCACGTTGCACCACCTGCAACTGTTGGAGGACAAACCGGATTTTCAGATAATGACGGTAGTTTTCGGCGAGCCAATCAGCGAAATAGACCGCAGTGTTTTTGAAGATGTGGACACGTGGGGTGTCTGTTCCCTGCAAGGCTGGATAAACAGCTACGAGAGCGTTCGGTTTGTAGCCATAAACGACCATACGGCGATCATAACAGGCGAATACAGCATGGAGCAAAAGGTGTGGTTAGAGAAAAATGCACCAATACGGAGCCTTAAAATTAGTTGATACAAAGGCGGAAGAAATGCCGCTGCTACTTTCTTTCATGAGTGCCGGAAAATAAAGTAGAAACCCGGTTTATATTTCGCAAGCTATCTCTTATTAATTAGGCAAATCTAATTCGAAAAAGTCTTTATTATGTTGTTCCCATACTTCTTTCTCAATAGAAAAAAAGTCTCCGGGATGTATACCAAAATATTCAAAATAATAGGGTATATTTTTTATAAGTCGAAATCGTGCTATTAAACACATTTTTTCAATTTTCCGTTTATCAATAGAGCGTATCCAACTATTTCCCATTATAGATAATGAATTATAATATAATAATGCCTGCTCAAAATCTGAAAGTTGAGCACGAACCATTTTTGCATAATTATATTTTTGATTTTCTTTTAAATCCTTGTCATCAGCAATATATCGTATTGTTTGATATAAATGCCTGAAGTAATGTCCTAAAACAGAGTTATGAGGGCTGGCAAATAAGTCTTTAGAGGTTCTATTTGCTACTAAAATAGCTGTAATATCTACTTTAATATCAAATCTGATATCCTGTTTATCTTTTGTGAGATAATAATTTTGAACACCATAAAAGAAATATCCATACGATAAGTCATGTAAAAGTTTTAGTTTATATGTAGGGTCAGATAAGTATCTTTTCATTTTGCTAAATCTTTCAGTTTCTTCTGGGTCATGCATTGGTAAAGGTACATTTTCGATTTCATTTGCCGCTGCTTCTACTATTTTATATATATCACGCAATTGATAGAAGAGAAATTCTATAGCTTTTCGTCCTTTTTTATCATTAACTTGAATTTCATTTACATTTTCTTTATGTAAATGAAGCATTTCGTAGAATTTTGTTTCAAATGACTCTATTTTATTTTGCTTAGATTGCTCTTTAAATGTTAGAACCATTAGCAAAGTTCCAGCAAAAGTAAACAATGTGCCAACAACCCCTCCTAAATAATCCCCAAATTGTCCTGTAACTTCATAATTGATATTACTTTCGCCACATACTTGATATCCGTCTAAATGCACATTATAAATAAAACATAAAGAAATAGTAGCGCCCAATATCAGCATACCCCATGCAACCCAAAGAATTATTTTTCTCATATATATTCCATAAAAATTGGGAACAAAAATATAACAAAATAAGCACTCTACAAAATGGAGAATGCTTATTTGGTTCATAGTTAATAAGTTGTCATTCTTTACCACTATCATTATTGAATGACAATGATAATTGTTGCATCTGCCCGAAGTTGTCGATGATATAGATGACAATCGTCTGCTGGTCTATCGATGCCGAAGTGTAGTAGAGCCAGAACGTTTCATTCTCCAGCGGGTACAGGTCATTGGGCAGGAACACCGTACCATTATCCATTTCCAGCTTTCCTTTACCGTCAGGCTGGAACTAGCGTATCTGGTAGATCGTAGGCTGGTAGTCGCTGCCACGCACCAACTGGCAGCGTATTTCGGCTGTTTCGCCCACTTTCAGTTTCTTGGGTACAGGCAGCGTTTCCACCGTGAACGGGTAAGCCTGCTGAATGTCCAAGCTGTCATTACAGGCGGTTACAAGCACGAAGGCGGCCACGATGTAGCAGCCCACGATGATTTTATGCATTACATTCTTCATATACATTATTATATAGCGGTCAGTTGATAATGAATTTCAGTCCCATGCCTACCTGCGTGTGGAACTTGCCGATGTCCGAGCCTAACAGCATACGTTCCCTCGCATTGACGAGCAGCACCACCCGGTCGGTCAGGTAGGTTTCCAGTTCCAGCGTGAGCACACCGCCGTAGATGAAACAGTCCTTGTCCAGCAGCGTAGCCCCGTCCGGCAGCAGCTTGTCGCCCCGGTTGCTGGTTTCATACCCGGCGAGAGCCGACAGCCCCAGCGAGAGGAAAAAGGTCTTTCTCAGAGAGAAACTAATACCTAAATATCAAACTGGAAAAGACATATTACCAATAGATTGGCGACCTCGTTCTGAATTAGATTCTAAGTATAACTTAGGTTCTAAATCTTATGATAAAACAGGGCAAGTATCGGGTCAGTAGAAATTATTTGAATCCTGGATATAAAAACAATATAAATCCATCTGTTGCAAGAAAAGAAGCATCCGCCACAAAAAGTGACGGATGCCGATATCAACTCAGTTTCATAGGAGCCACGCCTGCAAGCGTGGTTCCGGTCACAAATAATGTGCGAGTCTCGTCAATCCTACTCGTTGATGAGCGACATACCCTTGCGGATAGCCTCCTCATTGAGAGGAATCAATTTATGATGGCGCTCAGGCAACGACTTCTTCAAGCCTTTTATCACACTTTCCAATGTAACCATCGGGCACACCTTCAAGAGCGCGCCGAGCACAATCATATTGTACGTTTTTGAATTTTTCATCTCCAACGTGGCGTCCATAGCCGCAACATTGTAGACCTTTATGTCCTTGCGCGTTGGAGCGCGATGAATGCCGTAGTTGTCATAGATGAGTATGCCGCCAGGCTTCACCTTGCTCTCAAACTTGTCAAGGCTCTGCTGGTTGAGCACCACAGCGATGTCGAAAGCGTTAAGAATCGGCGAGCTTATCTTCTCATCACTTAGAATCACGGTCACATTCGCCGTGCCGCCACGCTGTTCAGGGCCGTAAGCCGGCATCCATGTCACTTCCTTGTCTTCCATCAAGCCCGAATATGCAAGAATCTTGCCCATCGACAGCACACCTTGTCCGCCGAATCCGGCTATAATAATTTCGTGTTTCATCGTCTACTCATTTTTTAGGTCGCCCATAGGGTAATTGGCAAACATATTCTCTTCCATCCACTTGTTGGCATCTACCGGACTCATTTTCCAGCCAGAGTTGCAAGTGCTGACAATCTCCACCACCGAGGTGCCCTTCTTGTCGAGCGTGTTCTGGAACGCCTTCTTGATGGCAGCCTTAGCCTTGCGCACGGCAGCAGGAGTGTGCACGCTCTGACGCGTCACGTAGCAAGTGCCGTCGAGCAGCGACAGGACGTTGCTGATTTTAAACGGATATCCATTCAGGTCGACACGTCGTCCGTAAGGCGTTGTGGCAGTCTTCATGCCGAGCAGCGTCGTCGGAGCCATCTGTCCGCCAGTCATGCCGTAGATTGCATTGTTGATGAAGATGATTGTAATGTTCTCACCGCGGTTGGCGGCATGGATAGTCTCGGCAGTACCGATGGCAGCCAAGTCGCCGTCGCCTTGATATGTGAAAACGAGGTTACCTGGATACAAGCGGTTTACGGCAGTAGCGATAGCAGGCGCACGTCCGTGGGCAGCTTCAATCCAGTCGATGTCAATATAATTATAGGCGAAGACGGCACAACCCACAGGCGCAATGCCCACAGCGCGGTCTCCGAGTCCCATTTCTTCAATCAGTTCGGCTACGAGTTTATGAACAACACCGTGGCTGCAGCCAGGGCAATAGTGCATGTGATTGTCGTTCATCAAAGCCGGTTTCTTATAAACCAGATTCTCAGGTTTGATAATATCGTTGATGTCCATGACGGGAATGCTTTAGTTATTTCTGATAGATTTTTTGTTTGAACGCTTCGAGAATCTCGTCGGGCGTAGGCACGATGCCACCCAAACGTCCGAAGTGTTCCACTTTCACTGCGCCGTCGACAGCGAGACGCACGTCCTCAACCATCTGTCCGGCATTGATTTCCACTGTCAGCACGCCTTTTGTGCGTTCTGCCAAACGCTTAACCTCTGCATACGGGAAAGGCCACAACGTGATTGGACGGAGGATTCCGATTTTGATTCCTTCCTTGCGTGCCATCTCCACTGCTTTCTGGCTGATACGCGCGATTGAGCCGTATGCCACGATGAGATAATCGCAATCGTCAACGGCATACTCTTCGAAACGCACTTCGTTTTCCTCAATTTTCTTGTATGTTGCCTGGAATCGAAGGTTGTTCTCCTCCATCTTTGCAGAGTCAAGTTCAAGCGACGTGATTACGTTGCGCGCACGTCCCGGTGTGCGTCCTGTGGCTGCCCATGGGCAACGTTTGCGCACTTCCTCGTCGGTCAGACGCGGACGCTGCGGCGGAAGCACCACCTTCTCCATCATCTGTCCGACAACACCGTCGGCAAGAATCATCGCCGGGGTGCGGTATTTGAACGCCAAGTCCCATCCGAGACCAACGAAATCACACATTTCCTGCACCGACGACGGAGCCAGCACGATGAAATGATAGTCACCGTGTCCACCACCTTTTGTTGCCTGGAAATAGTCAGCCTGCGACGGCTGGATAGTTCCAAGTCCAGGTCCGCCACGGCTCACGTTGATAACCAAGGCTGGCAATTCCGATGCTGCGATATACGACAAACCCTCGCACATCAAACTGATGCCTGGACTCGACGACGACGTCAGCACCACTTTGCCTGTTCCTGCCGCGCCATAGACCATATTGATCGACGCCACCTCACTCTCTGCCTGAAGCACAACCATACCCGTGGTTTCCCACGGCTGTTCTGCCATCAGCGTTTCAAGCACCTCCGACTGCGGAGTGATTGGATATCCGAAATAGGCATCGGCTCCATAGCGGATAGCCGCGATGGCAAGAGCCTCGTTGCCTTTCATCAATCTTATTTCTTTTTCCATAGTGAAATTCGTTTTTCGATTTGTTAATCTACGCGTACTTTATAAACTTCAATACAAGCGTCGGGACAAACCAACGCACAACTTGCGCATCCGATGCAAGCGTCGGGATTAGACATGTAGGCAAAGTGGTAGCCACGGTCGTTCACCTCCTTTGCCTGTAACGACAAAGTTTTTGTGGGGCATGCCACCACACATAGGTTGCACCCCTTGCACCGTTCTTCGTTAACCACTACTGCTCCTCTGATTTTAGCCATAGTTCTTGTGTTTAATTGCTACAAATTTAAAGTAAAATATGTAATCTTTTTAAGGATTTAGTTCTATTTAATTTTTGGCACAACCGACCTTTTTTTGTGTAATTCCGACTACTCAGAATCGCCTTTTTTGTGCAATCGCGCCCCATATTGCGCACACTCCATCATTGAGTGTGCAATTCTTCAAATGCATAATTCAAAAAATCGTTGAACGGTTTTGCCAATTGAGCGTCTTTTGCAACTTGCTTCTGCCAATTTCCGGCTGCAAACAATGATTTTTTATATTTTTTTTGCACAAGAAATTCTTTCATTTTGAAAATTTCAGGGCGCGGACAGTCTTTCGGATAGCCTTTTGGCAACGTCTTCAGGCTTTCTCCTATCAGACCGGGATATTCCGATTTGAAAGCAGGACTGTCTATAATCTCAAGAAATTCGTCAAGATTATCGTAGATGTTGCGCCGCAGAAAGCGCAGCACAGGCATTTCCGGAAACCATACGCCACTGAAAAACGCGCAGCCGTCGGGATCAATATGCAGATAGTAGGCGGCTTCCTTGCATTTCTTACCTCCGTGACCAAGCACCACTCCAAAATGGGTCTTATACGGCGATTTGTCGGCTGAAAAACGGATGTCGCGATAGATGCGATACACGCATTGCTCTGGCGCGACTCCGGCAAGATGCGGGTCGAAACGCTCTATTTCGGCAATCAGCACGCCTACCTCTTCCAAACATTGACGGCGGATGTCGTTATACTCTTCTTTATGCACACCAAACCACTGGCGGTCATTGTTAACCTTCAGCGCGGTCAAAAAGTCGAGCATTCTGCTTATTCCAGTCATAGCGAGTTAGATTTGTGGTTGCTAATTTAGAAATAAAAAATGTGGTTTCAAAATTTTCGACCGAAAATCTTAAAACCACATTATCAATTTTTTGCGCCGCTACTGCTTCACATTTATAGCTTCCCCGGCAGCACTTTCATTGTTTGCACGGTCGAGCACCGTAACCACATAGGTGAAATGGCCATGGTCGGCGCCAAGAGCGTATTCCGGCTTGTAAGTGACACACTGTATCGCCTCTGCGTTGTCGATGTTAACGTCAACGCCCTTGTCAAAACGATAGACCACATAGGCACGCGCCTCCTGCATAGGGTCGGCGGTCGACGGAGCCTTCCAAAGAAGGCGGTCGCCGTCGCGGCGGAGCGAAGTGACCTCGCCCGGCTTCACGTCGTCGATCCACGGATAGTTGGGCACGAGAGCCACTGTGCGCTGCTGATTCATCGCAAGCGAGTCGGCCACGCCCTTATAGTTGGCTGTGATCATATACCCAGGCCACCAGCAGTTACCCTGAATATTGGGCAGCTCACGCGACAGGCGGATTTTGTGATCAAGTTGCGTGGGGTCGGTAGACGGGGCGAGATCTGGAGTGTCCATCGTAGTCTTCACGTTTTGTCCGATGTACATGTGGCGACCGTTGGCGTTGTCGTTCCACCAATACGCCAGTTTCTCCGACGATGCCACCTTCCTCTCAAGCGTCCAGTAAAGCTGGGGAAGCATATAGTCCACCCATCCTTTTTCCGTCCAAAGCAACACGTCGGCATAGAGGCCGTCGTAGTTTTGAAATCCGTTTGTATCGCTGCCACGCGGGTCGCTCGTCTTGTTGCGCCAGATTCCGAACGGACTTATGCCCAAACGCACCCACGGCTTCTGCGCCTCAATCACCTTGTGCAATCCCTCGATGAGCAAGTCGACATTATGACGGCGCCAGTCGCCGCGGTCCATCCCCTCTCCATATTTCTTATACGACTTGCTGTCGGGGAAATCCAATCCATCCACAGGATAAGGATAGAAATAGTCGTCCATATGGATGGCGTCAAAGTCGTAGCGCGTAATCAAGTCTTTGACCACACTCTCAATAAAACTGCGGTTTTCAGGCAAGCCTGGATCGAAATAAAGTTTGCCGTCGTAAGCGACGAAACGCTCGGGATGCTTGTAATAGATATGATTTTTCGGAAGTTTCTCATTTTTCGATGTTGTCACACGATACGGGTTAAGCCATGCGTGAAGCTCCATGCCGCGCGCATGAGATTCCTCAATCATAAACTGCAGCGGGTCCCAATAAGGCGACGGGGCCTTGCCGGCAGTGCCAGTCAGGAAACGGCTCCACGGCTCCAGTTCCGACGGATAGAAGGCGTCGGCGCTCGGACGCACCTGGAAAAGCACGGCGTTGCAGCCTGCGGCTTTAAGTTTGTCGAGTTGGTCGCAGAGGTATGCCTTTGTCTCATCTGTTGTCATTTTGGCATATTGGCTCTGATGCACTGTGTGGATCCATGCTCCACGGAATTCTTGTTTCGGATTTTCGGTATGCGCCATCGGCAGCGTCAACACCGCCGCGCACAAAGCCGTCAAAATTTTTTTCTTCATTCGAATAAGATATGTTTGTTTGTTGATTTGCCCACGAAGTTACAACGCATCGCCGGAATATGCAAATTTTAGTCTAAACGCTCCATAAATTGTTCCGTAACCCCACATTCGCTTTCGGCAATAGAAAGAAAACATTAAATTTGCGTCTATGATTAAGAAAGTTTTTTTACAAGCGACAATATGCCTGCTGCTTGCGGCATGCAGCAACGACCCAAACCCATTGGTGACCGGATACGGCAATGTGCGGTTTCTGCTGTCGGTCGACCCCTCCGTCACTCCTGTGGCGGGAGCGGCTGGCATCGACGTCGACGCCCCTTCTGCCGACGCTTTGGCTCTCTCTGCCATGAATTGCCGCACGGCGACGGTGAAGTCGTGGGCTTCTCTTGCCAAATTCGAGAGCGGATCGCAGAAATTGCCTGTGGGTGAATATATCTTTTCCGCCAGCTACGGCGACAAGGACCAAGAGGGATTCATTGCCCCGACATTTTTTGCCGAGCAACTAAACTGCGTGAAAGAGGATGAAGAAACCACGGTCGACATAAAATGCGGTGTGGCTCAGACTCTTGTGTCGGTTTCGTTTACCGATGCGGCTAAAAATTTGGCGGACAACATTATGATGCGCGCAAAGACTGCATCCGGAGAATATGTGGACTTCACGACCAGCGAAAAGCGGACAGCCTGTCTGCGTCCCGGCAACATGCGCTGCGAGCTTGCCATCTCCGACGCTTCGGGGCGCAAAGTGGCTCTGCAGCCATTCGATGCTTTCGCCGCCGATGCCGCGACACACCATCAATTCCGCTTCAATGCCGACGGCAACATCCTGACATGCGTGTACGATGAACACACGGCATCTACGCCTTACCGGCTGACGGTCGACGACGCTCTGTTCTCCACCCAGTCGCCTACTACCACTGCCGTGGGCTTCGACAACGGCAACAGCTACAGCATGCTTGAATACAACAGTCCGGACAAACGGCTCGGTGTTGACATCAACGTGGCTGGAGGATTGAGAAATTTGTATCTTACAGTCATATCCAACAATATGGATGACAACTACTGGACTGCCGAGACCGACATTGCCGCCACCGACGCCGCCACCCTTGCGTCGCAGGGCATCACTGCCACAGGACTTGAAAAGGGGGCGATAAACGCATCGCTCGACCTGTCGGCAATCGTGGCCCGAATGCACGCTTCCGAAAGCGGGGCTGCCACCGTGCACAAAATCATTCTGCAGGCACGCGACGAGGCTGGACGCGTAGCGCTGTCGCCAATGGTGCTGACAGTGGAGATACGCCCAGTAAAAATCGCATTGATACAGCCCGCCGCCATACGCCCTTCCGCCGACAAAGTCGCGCTGGAGATTGAATGCAGCGGCGACCTGCCTGCCGACAAACTAACTTTTGAAACGAAAGGTCCGTCAAGCCTTGACCAATGGCAAGAAGTGACAGCCGCAAACGTCAAACGCGTAGCCGTGGGCAGATACACCGCCACCCTGCCTCTCGCTCCTGGCATAAGTGCCACTCTCGTGAGAGCCTCTTACAACGACGGCCTGAAATATACGGAGCCTGTCGCCGTGGAGCGCAACGTGCCCGAATACAAAGTGATGTGCAGCCAAGAAAACATCTGGTCGTCGCAAGTCGACCTGATGTTCGAGGGCGACGACCTTAGCGAAGTTGTTCCTTATATCAGCGTCCTTGTGAAACCAAACGGAGGCGGATGGCATCCTGCCGTGACCGAACGCAACGTGGCCGACCGCCGCGTCACGGTAAAAACGCTCACCCCGTCTACTTCCTACGAAATCGCCGTAATCTCAGGCAGCAACGACTCCCATGGGTTCGGAGTGACGACAGAGTCGGCTCTCGAACTGCCCAACGCCGACTTTGAAGACATTGACGAAACCATCAGTATGAAGCACGTGAACTGTGGCGGCAAATATTCCAACCTGTCGAGCTGGATGCCAATCTACAACAAAGCCGACATCATCGTCAGTGAACCGAAGAAGTGGGCAAGCGTAAACAAAAAAACGTGCGCGAAGTTTGCCTCAACCTCAAACACATGGTTCCAAGTGCCTACAACAGAAATCATTCCGTCAACTGGCTCAGGGCAATGGGCCGTGCGGCTGCGCAACGCCGCATGGAGCTGGCACGGAGTGGAACCGGCGCGCGACGCGCGCACCGACAGGCAGTACTACAGCTCCTATGCTCCCGACCTGGCAAACCGCTCTGCCGGCAAACTGTTTCTCGGCAGTTACTCGGTCGACAAATCCGGCTTGGAGACATATAATGAAGGTATAGCCTTCCGCTCCCGTCCAACCGCCGTCAGCGGCATATACACATTCGTGCAGGACTATCACGACACCTCGGAAACAGGGCTTGTGGTCATCTCGCTTGTCAACGACGAGGGCGGGAAAGAAGTGGAAATTGGCCGTGGTGTGGGCTATCTGAAACCATCAACGTCGTTCACGCGCTTCAACGTGCCTGTGGTCTACTCAATACGCAACAAGCGCGCAACGCGCCTGAAACTGATGGTGGCATCGTCAAACCACGCATCCTATTCAATCGAAGAGGAGTCGCGCAACATCAAGACTTCCGACTATCTGGAAACTGCAGTGTCGACCGGCGCGGAACTGACCGTCGACCAGTTGTCACTACTATACGAATAGTCCGCCTTCCGATAGAAATGCATAGACTGGTTGGAATTCAACCTTGCCCTATGCCGACGTTTCTTGAATATGGATGGTCTATTGGCTATAGCTATCGATCCGAGCTACATCAGCAAGTCGGGCAAGAAGACTCCGCATATCGGTACTTTCTGGTCAGGTTGTGCAAGTTCCATGAAGCATGGACTTGAAATCATGGGATTGGCTCTTGTCGATGTCTATGCCAACAGTTGCATGATGCTGCGCGCCCATCAGACTCCATCTACAGGAGAGTTGAAACTGCGCAACATAACTCTCGTGCAACATTACATAGCGGTCATCAAGCGTTACAAGAAGGATTTGTTGAAGGTCACCGATATCGTTTCGCTGATGCTTTCTTCTCTATCCGTCCGTTTGTGGATGGAATCAAAGAGTACGGGTCCCATCTTGTCAGCCGCTTCAGCTCCGAAGGACGTCCAGATAGCCGAGGTGCTGGTACTTGCCACACACCAAGCCAACGGAAATGTCATTCACAGAGAAGCATAAACTAAATGTAGAGATTACCCCATCACAACATCCAGCACCATCATCAACACGAAACCTATGGCGAAGCCGATGGTGCTGAGATTGCTGTGTTGGCCGCTTGAGGCTTCTGGTATCAGTTCTTCCACCACTACGTAGAACATGGCTCCTGCTGCAAAGGCGAGCATGTAGGGGAGGGCGGGCATAATGAGTGAGGCAAGCAGCAGAACGGCTATGGCTCCTATTGGCTCTACCACTCCGCTCAGCGATCCTAACACGAAGGACTTCCATCGGCTGTTGCCTGCCGCACGCATGGGCATTGAGATGATAGCGCCTTCGGGAATGTTCTGAATGGCAATGCCCAATGACACAGAAATGGCTCCGGCTAACGAGATATGCGAAGCGCCGTTTTCGGCTCCTGCAAACACCACGCCTACAGCCATTCCTTCGGGTAGATTGTGGATGGTTACGGCAAGTGCAAGCATAGCTGTCTTTGACAGGTGTGAGCGTATGCCCTCAGGCTCGTCGGTTCCGATATGGAGGTGGGGTGTCAGCTCGTCAATAAGCAGCAGGAAACCTATGCCCATCATGAATCCCACAGCTGCCGGCACTACCGACCATGCGCCGCTGTCAGCCTTCATCTCCATAGCGGGAATGAGCAACGACCATACGGACGCTGCTACCATCACTCCAGAGGCAAAGCCCAATAACGACTTTTGCAATCGCGCAGACATCTCGTCTTTCATCATGAAGACGAAAGCCGAACCAAGCATCGTTCCCAATAGCGGAATCAGAAGTCCAATGATTATTGTTGTTGTCATTCCTGTCATAATCTTTTATCTGTTAGTTACGATGTAAAGATACAATTTCGTTGTGAGTCGGGCAATACCTAAAAGTGATGTCTTCGCCAAAGTGTTTAGTATTCATGCTCTTGCGTCTCCATCCCGAGCAACCATATAAGCAAAATATTTCTAGAAACAAACAATATCTAAGTTATGATAGATGTTCTAAACATCATCTATGTGTTTGACGCAGATCATGCCTGAAAGTTTAATCCCGTAAGAAAACTATATTCATCGTTATGCAATATCATACTTACATATAGGTATTTTCTGCTAAATACCTATTTTTGAGGATGCTCTGAATTTGGTGGTTTCCCTTATGATTACTATTTTTACACCCGTAAATAAATCGTATTTATGCGCCCCGTGTTGTGTTCATGCGGTTTATATAAAGTTTTATAAAGTTAAATATATTATTGTATTATGATTATCGAAAAAGTTCATGCAAGAGAAATCTTGGATTCTCGTGGCAATCCTACAGTAGAGGTTGAGGTTTCATTAAAGTCTGGCGTTGCTGGCCGTGCATCAGTTCCGTCTGGTGCCTCAACAGGTGAGAATGAGGCTTTGGAGCTTCGTGATGGCGACAAGAGCCGCTATTGTGGCAAGGGAGTATTAAAGGCAGTAGAGAATGTGAATAACGTGATTGCACCGGCTTTGGTCGGTTTCTCAGCCTTGGAGCAGCGTGCTGTCGACAATAAGATGTTGGAGCTGGATGGCACTAAGACCAAGTCAAACTTGGGTGCCAATGCTATTCTTGGCGTATCGCTTGCTGTGGCTCATGCAGCAGCCGAGTATCTCCATATCCCGTTGTATCGCTATATCGGTGGCTGCAACACTTACACCCTCCCCGTTCCTATGATGAACATCATCAACGGTGGTGCTCACTCTGATGCGCCCATCGCTTTCCAGGAGTTTATGATTCGTCCTGTGGGCGCTCCTAATGAGAAGGAGGCCATCCGTATGGGTGCAGAGGTGTTCCATGCCTTGGCAAAGCTCCTGAAGAGTCGCGGCCTTTCTACTGCCGTCGGCGACGAGGGCGGTTTCGCTCCTGCGCTTAATGGCATAGAGGATGCGCTTGAGAGCATCTGCCAGGCAATCAAGGATGCCGGTTATGAGCCGGGAAAGGATGTCAAGATAGCCATGGACTGCGCTGCCAGCGAGTTTGCTGTTCAGGAGAACGGTGAGTGGTATTATGATTATCGACAGCTGAAAGACGGTAAGAAAAAGGATCCTAACGGCAAGAAGCTCACGGCTGCAGAGCAGATAAAGTACTTGGAAGAACTGATTACCAAATATCCTATCGATTCCATCGAGGACGGTCTTGACGAGAACGATTGGGACAACTGGGTGAAGCTTACGTCTGCCATCGGTGACCGTTGCCAGTTGGTCGGCGACGACCTCTTTGTTACCAACGTGAAGTTCTTGGAGAAGGGCATCAGAATGGGTGCTGCTAACTCCATACTTATCAAGGTGAACCAGATTGGCTCGCTTACTGAGACTTTGGATGCTATAGAGATGGCTCATCGTCATGGCTACACAACTGTTACATCACACCGTTCTGGTGAAACAGAGGACACCACCATCGCTGATATCGCTGTGGCTACAAACTCTGGTCAAATCAAGACCGGTTCGATGAGCCGCACCGACCGTATGGCTAAGTATAACCAGCTTATCCGTATCGAAGAGCAGTTGGGAAATAACGCGGCTTACGGTTACAGAAAACTGAAATAGACGGGATTATGGGTCAGTAGAAATTTATCCCCACTAAATTTCTACTGACCCGTCTAAAGCTTTACTATGCCAATCGTAACTTTAAGCACAATCCCTACAATGGTAGATTGTTGCAGTTGCGATTGGCTTTATTTGTTTTTTGGAGAGGGCTGAGCGTATAATCAAAAATATAGTTATGGTTGTCGTCTAAATTCCCTTGATACTTCTCTTTGCAGAAGGTGCTTGCTCAAACCAATGTATATAACTTACAGTTGTTGACAACGAAGATAGTTATGAGTATTAAAAGTTGTAGAGTGTTAAAAATGACTTTTTGCGTCATTTTTACGCAAATCTATTTGTTTGCGTCATTTTTACGCAGTATATTTGCAGCATCAAATTGAAAATTCTCATTTTATGTACACATACAAATATCCACATCCTGCTGTTACCACAGATTGTGTAATCTTTGGTTTTGATGGCACAAGTATCAACATACTTCTCATAGAACGTGGCATAGAACCATACATAGGCACATGGGCCCTGCCTGGTGGCTTCCTGAATATGGACGAAACCGTTGAAGAGGGCGCAAAGAGGGAGTTACATGAAGAGACCAACGTAGAGGATGTCTATCTGGAGCAATTCCATGTATTCAGCACAGTTGACAGAGATCCTCGTGAGCGTGTGCTCACGAGGATCTCTTTGCTCTAGTTAGTAAGGACAAGTTTGAGATAATAGCCGGTAACGATGCTAACAATGCACAGTGGTATGAATGGAATAATCTGCCTCCTCTCGCATTCGACCATGCTGAAATCATAAGAATGGCAAGGGAAAAGCTTCAGGAAAAACTTCGCATTTCTCCTATAGCCTTCAAACTTTTGGACAAAGTATTTAAGATGGACGAACTGCAACGTATCTATGAGCTCATACATGAGCGAAAATACGACAGACGTAATTTTATGCGTAAAATGGAAGCTTCTGGTTTTCTTACGAAAATGGAGGTGGAAGATGGACGTTGTTGTGCAATCTCACAGTCTATAGAAAAAGCCTCTTCTGCAACAAGGTCTCTATGTATATTCGTTTAATGAAATAGCATTCAATGAAGCCAAAGCTTCTAAAGAATGGCGCAAATATCCCTTTGATTTTTAATCTTTAAAGACAGTAGAAATGATAACATTATTACGCACATCAGACCTGAACTTGCCATATTCGGTACGTTCATATATAGACAGTTGTGCATACGAATACACTGAACAAGACGCTTGGTCAAAAATTGCTGATATTGCTTACCGATTAAAGCGAGGTGCAGACCTGCTGCCAGATTTCATAGAGGACATAAATCGTCACATGGAAAATCTGGCATATAGTGATTATGAACATACAGCCAAAAGAAGCATAGCCTACTACATAGAATTACTGAGAACAAATAATGAAGAGACAATATCGTATGAAGTTCTCCATGAAAAAATGAGCTTTGCTGCTTTGTTCCAACTGTTTACAGAGGAAATCCTGTATCGTTACTGGGAGCATGAAACATCAGGAGGTAAGGTGGAATGTTATTTCGACGAGGTGCATTATGACTACAATGAAATAGCTTCTCGTTATACAGGAGCTAATGCCACACGAGATTTTGTCAAGTACATATCTACATCAAAGGAAACTCTTCGCAATATTGAAGTGAGTGAAAGTAGCATCAAGCTAAAGAATGGATGGAGTATGCTTGCTGACAAAATGAATGGTTGTCCTATCTGGTCAGATAAAGAGGAGGATGAACTCATCTATCCTGGTGATAATACCTTTATTCATGCTTTTAATAATAAAGTAGAATCTGATTATAGATTTGTTGTAGGTGTCCCACCTATGCCCTTTTCAGGCAACTTGCTCAAATCAAAAGTTGTGATTTTGACTCTCAACCCTGGTTATGTCGAGACAGTAAACAAGGATTTGTGCTTGAAGATGTCAGATACACAAAAGGGTCAATTGCTCAGTCTAATGAGAGATGCGCTTAAGTTGAATGGTGATGCCATTTATGACGAGCATGAATGTTCAAGGGAACAAGGAGATCACTATTGGCAAAAGTCTTTTTCTAGGCTTGCCATTGATGCCTACGGGAAGCCATCAGAAGAAATTAGGCATCCAATCTATGAGGATATTTCATTCTTGCAGTTAATAGGCTATCATTCCAAAAAGTTCAAGTATTCTGTTGGTATTAAACATTTGCCTTCAACGATATTCACCAGCCTTTTGGTAAAACACCTTGCTGTAGAAACAAACAAGACTTTCCTCGTCTTACGTTCAGAAACGCTTTGGCAAGATGTTTTCGGAGAAAAACTTTGGATGAAACTTGAATCCGAAGGTCGTATCATAACCAAGGGGCATAAAGGAATGTCACAAGCCATTACACCAGGAAATATCAAAAAAGATAATGGATATGATAAACTTGTCAACATCCTAAAACATTAAGAATATGAGCAAGAATAGAACAGAAAACCCCAATATAGCTTCGGGTAGAATAGATTCACTTGAAAAGGATGAAATCTTCGTCTTTGGTAGTAATCTCGAAGGTAAACATCTTGGTGGTGCAGCAAAAGCAGCACACAATAGATTTGGAGCTCAATGGGGTGTCGGTGTGGGATTAACCGGCAAGTCGTATGCCATACCAACCATGCAAGGAGGTATCGAAACTATATGTAGATCAATTTATAGAATATGCTAAGGAACATCAGGAGAAGAAGTTCCTCGTTACTCGTATAGGTTGTGGCATAGCAGGTTTTAAGGATGAAGAGATAGCCCCACTTTTCAAGAAGGCTACTTCTTTGAAGAATGTGTATTTACCTATTAGTTTTTTGAAGGCTAATAAAAATTAGAAAACAATTTTATGACGGAAAAAGAAATATTTGAAATAGAAAATACGCGACCTCATGTCGTAATTCTAGGAGCTGGGGCTACCTACTCTCAACCGGCAACTGCAAAATTATTAATTTGTCGGAAGAAAACATCATTTGGGGTTTCAAAATTTAGTTTTTTACGTGGCCTGCGGTTGATTTTGTGCTGAA
>ERZ780167.294-NODE-294-length-52582-cov-6.079407_pt1 | contig 52582 bp, 47 predicted proteins | sample MGYA00510982_ERZ780167 | MGnify/ENA primary metagenome ERZ780167 (study PRJEB29588, sample SAMEA2146107) | human gut metagenome | biome: human gut; feature: human-associated habitat; material: faeces | place: Denmark | collected 2008/2010 ... | reverse complement strand
TTGGCATAAAGAAAAGAGCGCTGTTACCAACTTTTTAGAGTTTTCGACAGCGCTCAATAGCAAAGGGGGAACAGTTTATTTTGGCGTAGAGGATAATCCAGTTGAAGTTACAGGATGCAATCGAAACTATGACGGGCAGCGTATGATAGAGGGTATTTATGATAAGACGATACCACCATTATTTTCAGAAATATCAGCTTTTGAGTATGAAGGAAAACTTGTTATCGCAGTATCAGTCAAAGCGGATGGGAAAACATACACAACAACAGATGGAAGATGTTTGAAACGTCTAGGAAAAAACTCAAAGCCAGCATACCCAGATGAGTTGAACAATGTATATTCTTCTACTCAAAACCCAGATTTTTCAGCGAGAATCATGAGCGATAGCACTCTAGGTGATATAAATAAATTGGAAGTATACAACTTGAAGGAAAAACTAAGAGTTAGAGATTCTAAATCAACTTTGCCAGATTTGGATGACATAGATTTTTTAAGAGATTTGCAACTTATAAAATTTGATGGAGATATAGAAAAATTGACAATTGCAGGTTTACTCTTTGTTGGAAAAGAAACATCTATTCAAAGGTTGCTGCCACAAGCAGAAGTTATCTATTTGCATTATTCAACCAATAATTTAGAAGAGTATGATGCAAGAATTGACTTGAAGCTGCCATTAATAAGTGTTATTGATAAATTGACGGAGAGAGTACAAGCATACAGTAAGATAGAGAATATTCAGGTTGGATTATTTAGACTTGAAGTTGAAGATTTTCCAGAAAGAGTATTTCAAGAAGCACTATTAAATGCGTTGTCCCACAGAGACTATCAAAGTAATGCGGCAGTTTATGTAAAACAATATCCAGATCGAATAGTTATAGAAAATCCAGGCGGATTTCTTGATGGAATTACAGAAAATAATATCATTACTCATCCATCGATACCGAGGAACAAACTGATAGCAGAGACACTTCAAAATTTAAAATATGTTCAGAGAACGGGACAAGGGGTAGATATTATCTTTAAAGACATGGTTTCGATGGGGAAACCTTATCCAAAATACAGATCGTTTAATGATGCTGTTTCACTTACTATCTTTAGCGCAATTGACAATATTGAATTTGTTAAATTTATTACTGAAATACAAGATAAAAGTAACAAGATTATGCCTTTAGCTGAAATGATGATATTAAGAACTCTTTTGGATAACAGGAAAGAACAATTGTCAGAATTATCCAAAAAAGTTCAAAAATCTTTAGATGAAACGAAAAAATTGTGCAATGAACTAGTTAATAGTGGATTGATAGAAATTGTTGGAAAAGAATATATGTTGACAGCTAAAGTTTATGAGGCTCTAAAATCGGATGTTGAATATACTAGAGATAAAACGATTCAATACATTAAAGCTAAAAGTATGATTCTAGAATACTTACAAACAAATGATCAGATAACATCCGCCAAGATACAAGAAATGTGCGGATTTACAAAACAACAAGCAAGAATTGTTATTGATAAAATGAGAAGTGGAAAGTTAATTGCTTTAAAAGGTAAAGGACCTGCAGCTAGATATGTTTTGATTAATGGATTGAGTGATAATTGAGTTTTTATAAAATAAAACTCAATAAAAAACTCGATTTCTGTTAATAGCAATTATTAGAATGGTAAATAAGCCGAAATTTGATTGCGTTTATTTTTTACGAAGACTCGATTAAAACTCGTTGAAAATTATTTGTACAACGTTAATTATTCGTTAAACATCTGTACAGCACTTATTAAGATGATGGAAAATATTTTTACTTTTGATTAGTTACTGATATCAGCATTGATACCAGTAAAAACTGCGTACATAAAAATAGTAGACATCATTTCAAAATCTATTCTAACATTGTGGAAGAAATATGAACGTTTAGTCATAGAAGAATAATGAAAAAAAGATGACGTCGACGTCATCTTTTTCGCTAATTAAATGTTACAAATTCATCTTCTGGCTTATGATAGTTAGAAATACGGTTTGCATATAGAACACATGTTTTACCACCATTTTCCATAGGAATTGTTTTGAGATGCCCTTGTACTTCATACCAGTTGCCTTTTGTCATTTCCTGGATCTTTACACCTGTAACTGTAATACCACATTCAGATGTATCTGCTGCGCAGCAAACCATTGCACGTCTAGCCATAATAAATGTCTGATGATAGCCTGGAATACTTTCAGCATAGTATCCACGAAGAATAACTTCTTTTTCATCATATTTATCTGGATTTTCTACAGCATCCATATACCATAATCCATAGTCATCATCTTTGATGTCAATGATGGGAGCATTGATATCAAATGGCAGACCACCATCTTTTAATTCAATTGCTTCACCAAAATTTCCTTCATAGAAGATTTGTGCCCTGCGGTTAATTGCTTTGATATTTCCTCTTAGCATGCTTCCGGATGTTTCTTCTGTGCATCGATTACAGATAACAGTATCAGAATAACGAATCTGTTCATACATCATTTGACGTAATGGTCCCATGAATGTAGCAAATGTTGAAGCATCTACTGGTGTTAGAATCTGTACAAGTGGCCAGAAATCAGGCATGTTAGAAATGATACTTTCAGGAATTGCCAGTGTACCATTCCATTCAATGAATACCTGATCTGGATGATAGATTGTATCTAATTCATGCATCTTTTCTGGTGTAAATGTTTCCACATCATCAACATATTCAATAAATGCATGATGATCATTCAGCCAGTCTTCTTCATATTCTTCTTCGCCTTGTTCAAAGCAGACAATTAAAGTTCTAGATACACCTTCCATGAAGTTTGGATCACTTAATGTATCTTTAATTAATGTTGTTTTTCCTGAATCTAGAAAACCAGTGAATAAATATACAGGTGTTGCCATATTACTTCACCTTAAATAATGTCTTAATGTTTTCTACATCAACATGTTCACCAATGACAGTAATCAATCCAGTATAGGCAGCTTTACCTGTACGGATATCTACATCACCAGGAACATAGTCAAAGAATAACCAGGATCCATCTGTTGCAGGAACGATACCTTTCGCACGAACGATATTTTCGCCAAGGCCTTTGAGCGCTTCACGAATGTCGTCTTCTGTATAACGGTTAACTGTTTCAATACCAATAGAATCAAATACATCATCTGCATCTAATCCGTGATGGTGATGATGGTGGTGATGGTGTTCATGTTCACCTCCACCAATATGTACTTTATTTCCTTCACTTAAGCCTTCATTTGCATGTTCAATTTCTTCGGAATGATCATGATGGTGGCAACATTCATGTTCTTCTTCGTCATGGTGATGATGACATTCATGCTCTTCCTCATGATGGTGTCCACAACAACATTCATGTTCGTCCTCATCATGGTGATGATGTTCATGTTCCTCTTCATCAAAATCCAATTCTTCCAGCCCTTCAGGGAAGCCGTTACTGGAACCAGTCATTGCTTCATAGATACTTTCCCCATTGAGATCATCCCATGGTGTTGTGATGATTCTTACATCAGGATTCAGTTCACGAATGATAGAAACATCTTCATTCAACTTATCTTCACTTACCAGCTGTGTTCTACTTAAAATAACACAACAAGCTGTAGAAATCTGATCATCAAAGAATTCTTTGAAGTTTTTGTGATAGATCTTGCATCTTTTCGCATCTACGACAGCACTATAGCTGTTGAGCTCCAATCCTTCTACAGATTTAACGATAGAAAGAATATCTGATAATTTACCTACACCACTTGGTTCAATGATGATATGGTCAGGATGGTATGTATTTTCGACTTTTTCCAAAGCATCATGGAAATCACCCTGCAATGTGCAGCAGACACATCCACCATTAATTTCATTGATTGTGATACCAGCTTCCTGTAAGAAACCGCCATCAATACCAATTTCACCAAATTCATTTTCTACTAATACTACTTTTTTGCCCGCAAATACATCTTTGATTAATTTCTGAATCAATGTTGTTTTACCAGCACCTAAGAATCCACTAATGACATCTACTTTACTCATTTTTTTATCCTCACTTTCACGTGCTTTATCATTATAACAAAGTCGTCAAATATTGGTTGTAAAGTGATTTTTGAAATATTCAGAATTATTTGAAGATAATGGAGTGAATGTTGTAAAATCTATAAGTGTTATTAATATGAACCAGGAGGAAATGAGTAATATGAATACGAACAAGTTAATGAAAATAGGACTATCCGCATTGATATCTACGAGTATGCTGGCTGGTTGTACAAAAAAAGAAATATCTAAAACTTCTGAAGAACAAACGTCTACTGTTGAAGAAGAATCCTTAAGTGCGACGCTAAAAGTCTGGGCACCTGAAGAAGAAGTTGGAAAAGACAGCTGGATGGAAAAAGAAATCAAAGCATTTAAAAAAGCACATCCAAAATGTGATTTAACAATTGAAACAGAAGCAGTTGCTTTTGCGGATGTGAAAAATAAACTGGCAGAAAATGCAGAAAATTTACCTGATGTATATTTATATGATTCAAATGATCTTCCAAGTCTTATCGAAACAAATGCTATTGCAGAGCTTGGTGGTGAAACTTTAAATACAATTGAAAATGAGAATAGCTCTACAATTGTAAATACAGTGACATATGATGGTGCAGTGTATGGTGTTCCGTATACATCTAGTGATACGTGGTGCATGTATTATGACAAGAGTGTGTTTGGTGAAGATGTTGTTAAGAATATTGATGCAATGCTAAAAAAAGGAAAAGTAGGCTTTTCTTTACTGGATGGAAAATATATTTCAGCATTCTATTTTGGTGCTGGAATGAATAGTGCAGTTGATTTTGCCAGTGAAAATGCAACGGCAGTGACAGACTATCTGGTTGATTTGAAAAATTCTAAAAACTTTGTGAATTCCAAAGAAGATCCCGCAACACTTTTAAAGAACGGTACAGTGAATGCGGTATTTGCTTCCACAAGTGATTATGCATCCATGGAAGAAGCACTTGGAAAAGAAAACATTGCGGTATGTGCAATGCCTGAATATACATTGAACGGAAAAGAAGTACAGTTAAAAACAACAGTTTCTACAAAAGCAGCTGCAGTTGTTCCAACAAGCAAAAGTATTAAGGCAGCCGTAGCATTTGCAGGCTTTTTAGGTAGTGCACAGTCACAATTGAATCACTATGACAAGTGGCATGTACTTCCAGTCAATATGAGTATTGAAACAGATGATGCTGTAATCAAAACACAGATCGATGCTTTGCAGAATACATCTATTGTTTTGACATCACAGAATAGTGATGTTTCTCGTTTTGAAAAAATGGGAAATGATATTGCAAGTGGTGTTGTAAAACATACTGTAGTAGAACAGCCAACAGAAGAAAATACTACATCCAGCTAGTCATATAATTTTATTAAAAGCAGTTTTTTGTATATAATCATTTCGATGTGAGGGAATGATTATGAAAGCTGCTTTTTTTGATATTGATGGTACGTTAAAACCATTTAATGAAATTGAATTACGAGATACAACGATTGCAATGCTACATGCATTACAGGAAAAAGGAATTAAAGTGTTTCTGGCGAGTGGCAGACCACCTGTACAATTACCATTGCTTGGAAAGAAATTGAATGCTTTTCCATGGGATGGGTATGTCCTTTTGAATGGTCAATACGTCATGGATAAAGACAAGCATTGTTTTTATAAACTGCCGATTTGTAAAGAAGCGTTGCATTCTTTGGTTCCATGGCTCAAAGAGAATGCGGATTATGCTTGTACATTCATGGAAGAAAATGATTCTTATGATATTACATTTAATAAAGCACATTATGAATATTTAAAAAGTATTGGAAAAGAAGATTATATGTTAAGAGTAGAAGATCCGGTTCGCTCATATACACATGATACGTATCAGATCTGTCCACGTATTCCAAGCAAGGATGATGCGGAATGGGTAAAACATGCACCAGGTATGAAATCTGCAAGATGGACAGAAGAATTTGCGGACATGATTCCATTAGAAGGTGGAAAACCTGTAGGAATGCAGAAAATACTGGATTACTATGGTATTGATCAGAAAGATACGATTGCCTTTGGTGATGGTGGAAATGATATGACAATGCTTGAATTTGCGGCTATAGGTGTTGCGATGGGAAATGCGAATGATGAAGTGAAATCACATGCAGACTACGTTACAGATACAAGTGAAAACGATGGTATCCTGAAAGCATTCCAGCATTTTGGTATTTTATAATATTCGAGTTTTGTTCACTTAAAGAAGAAAAAAATGTTGTATTCTAGATAGGCAAAAAAGTGGGGAAAAGAACATGTTTAATTTCTTGAGAAAACTGAAAAAAGAGAAAAAAGAAGAAAACAGAACAGAAGAAAAAAGCACTGCCGCAAAACAAGACCTCAGTAATGGGATTGCTAGAGGAATGTATTGTGAATTGTGTGGATATATGGAAGTAAATGAAGATAGTAACGAACTTCCAATGGAAGGCTATGCTATTTGCCCAAATTGTGGAGGTACTTTAAAAATTGGCTGGTTTATGAAAACAGAAGATGGATATCACCTGGCTGAAAATGCTGCACCAGTTGCATTGGAAAAGAAGAAAGCAAGTGGTGGACATTATCGTGTGAGAAAACCTGGTCCAAATAGAAGCAGAAGAAAAGGAAATCGAAATCATTGATCATTGAGATTGATGATTTTTTTGATGGCTCTTTCGAAATTGCTTTGGTGTCATGCCTGTATATTCTTTGAAGTTCCTTGAAAAATGGGAACGATCATGATACCCATTGAATTCTGCAATTTCTTGAATTGTCATTTCTGTTGTGAGTAGAAGATGCATGGATTCTTCCATTCGGATAGATAATAGTTTTTTTGAAAATGACATGCCTGTAATCTTTTTGAAGCGATAGGAAAGGTAGTCTGGGTGATAATTGAATTCTTTTGCGACCTGATCTAACGTAACATCGCGATAGTGATCTCCAATATATTTCATGATTTTACCAAAGATATGATTCTGGATCATTGTGGATCTTGGAATGAGTAAAGTTTCTGAATGATTTCGATCTAAGAATGAAAATAAGCCTACAAGTAATAAACGGATTATTTTTTCATGATATATATCATCTCTTGGAAATTCGTTGAAAATGAGTTCAAGTGTATAGAGTGCATCATTGCCAATATTAGAAAAATATAAATGTTCTCCACTTGCATCTGGTGCATGTAGAAAATCATACAGGATCCTGCAGTCTGAAATCTGGGAATCAAATAGACTGTCAAAAAAGGATGCTTGAAAATCATAGACAAGAAGTGATTCTGTTGCCTGATATTGCATGTCTTCTCTTGAAAATATTAAATCATGAGACAGTGCATGATATGTTGTTCCGTCTAATGTAATTTCACATTCATTTTGCGGAATGATCATTGTGAAATATGTACTGATACCTTCCGTGGTAATCGATGCTTGAATATCTTTCATGATCAATAGTATATCATTCGAGTATAAGAATCGGCCACGTTTTAAATTGGAACTGTCCATTGTTCACAAATTCACAACCTCGTACACTAGTAGCACTGAAAGGGTAGAGGAAATGAAAAAGAAATTATTAACATGCATGCTTGCCTGTGTAATGAGTGTTTCTCTTTTTGGATGTTCCAGTACTTCTAATAGTACAGCGGCAGAAGCAAAAGATGGCACTTACACAGCAACAGCACAAGGATTTGAAAAGGGTGATGTTAAAGTCACAATTACAGTGAAAGATGGAAAGATTACAGATGCTGAAGTAGATTCTAGCAGCCAGTCGAAAGGATTTGGAGCAGACGCTGCGGAAGGGTTAGCAAAGGAAATCGTAGAAGCACAGTCTGGTGATATTGATGTTGTATCTGGTGCGACTGCTACACGTGATGCGGTAAGCGAAGCTGTAGAAGATTGTATGAAGCAGGCTGGTTTATCCACAGAAACAAAGAAGGGTGAAGATGAAACATTAGAAGCAGATGTTGTCGTTGTAGGTATGGGTGCATCTGGTACAACTGCTGCTTTAAGAGCAAGTGAAGGTGGTGCTTCTGTCATTGGTATTGAAGCAACGGAATCTATTGGTGGATTTGGAAATGCAGCGCAGGGTATGTTCGCAGTTGGATCTGTTGAACAAAAAGCACGTTATGCTGATGGTGAAACAACAGATGAAGAATACTGGTATGATCACTTCCAGGAACGTAACAACAACATGGGAAATTCTAAGCTGATCCGTGAATTTATTGCAGAAGCTAAGAATACAGTTTCTTATATGTTAAATCATGGAGTTGGATTCTTCCTGTCTGAAACAGCACAGCAGATTGCACACTTTGATACAGAAGTTGTATACCACAGATGGAACAATGCAAACCCATTTGAATATTTAGGGGATGCATTGGATAAAGCTGGTGTGGATGTGCATTATGCTACTACAGCGAATTCAATCATTGTTGACAAGGATGGAAATGCAACTGGTGTAAAGTGCACAAAGAAAGATGGCGGCACATTAACGGTCAATGCAAAATCCGTTGTAATTTCTACAGGTTCTTTCGCAAATAATGAAGAACTTATGAAGGAAACATTAGGTGAAGATGTATATGCAAACTGCAATGTTTTAGCTGGATCATATGCCCCTGGTGTGGATATGATGTGGGACATTGGCGCTGACAAGGGTGAATTGTTAACAATGAACCATGGTGTTACAACACAGGGATGTGATGATGAAGTTGTATCTCAGTTAACACTCAACTCTCCAATTTTATGGGTCAATAACCAAGGCAAGAGATTTATGAATGAAGATTTATTGAAAGATACTGTTGAATTTACATCTGCTGTACTTTCTCAAGGTGGCTATGCGTATACAATCGTTGATCAGGCTACAGTGGATAGATGGACAGATATGTCTCAGGAAAATACAGGTACCTGGATACATTACTGGGATCGATTTGGTATCGTTGACGAAAATGGCAATCCAACAATCTATCATGCGCCTATCAGCAGTGATGATTGGAAGAGTGGCTTTGATCAGTTGACAGAAGCAAATGAAGGTGGTGTATTTGATACACTTGAAGAAGCTGCAGCATTCATTGGGTGTGATGTAGAAGATCTGCAGGAAACAGTAGATAACTATAATAGCTATGTGAAGAGCGGCAAGGATGAAGAATTCTTCAAGTCTAAGGAATCTTTGAAGTATTCTGTTTCTGAAGGACCTTACTATGTAACGAAGGGACATGCAGGTGTATTAGGTGCTCTCGGTGGAGTAAACACAAACGAAAAACTGCAGGTATTGAATGAAGAACACGAAGTAATCAAGAATCTCTATGCAACGGGTAATAACGTTTCTGGTATCTCTTATGGTACATATCAGGATGTTGAAGGTGTTGGTTTAGGTTTCTCATTGACATCAGGCAGACTTGCAGGTATTCAAGCCGCAAGAAATGCTGGATATGAAGTTGAAGATGATACAACAGCATTAACAGAAACTGGTAAAGAAACGATGCAGACAGCTACAGAACGCGGCATGGATGGAAATTTAGAAAGTCATTAATTCTTTAGGAGTTTTATGGAACATAAACAGCTTTAAACGGCATCTATAAGCCTTTTAGAGCTGTTTTGTGTTTTGTTGATGTTTATCGTATTTTTTGCTTTTTATATGAGATATATTTGTTTTTCTTTTTTGGATAGAAGTGAAAAAATCTTTTCTAATTTGTTGGAATTTCACTTGAACTATACCCGTTCTCAATTTATATTATTTTTACCAGATATATCCTTGATGGAAAGGAGCCTTGTGTGAGACACTATGTAAATAATGAAACAGACTCCGCATTGTATAAGGAGTTGAAATACTCACAATTATTACAAGAAAAAAATGACAGTGAGCAATTTTTAAAATTAATCGCACCTAAGTATCTAGGTGTTTATGTTGTAGATAAACAAACAGATCAATTTAGAGAGATCATTACACCGGAATTTTTCCCAACACTACTGAAAGATAAAGAGTGGAAGTTTTCAACGATGATAGATGAATATCGGAAGCATTTTGTAAAGGAATCTTATCGTAGTGTATTTGATGCGGTGATGGATTATGGCTATGTGTATTCTGTTTTAAAAGAAAAGTCAGAACTATGTTATCTTTACCGCAAGATGGATGGTGATTTAGTAAAGCTTCAAATTAAATCATATTCAAAACAGGATGAGAATTTATCTATCTGGATTTTTACGAGCGAAGAGAGTGATGAAGCAATTTATGAATCATTAGGCACTGCGAGATGGAAGATCGTGTTTGACGAAAATGAAAATCCACTTGTATATCAAGGAAATAATGCATTATGTCGTATGTTCCATTATGCATATGAAGATTTTTCGAGTGGCTTTCGTTCTTTCTTGTCTTATGTACATCCAGATGATGTCAATAAAGTAAAACAATCCATTGATAAATTTAAAACATTACAAAATCTAAATGAACAACATGATGATGAATTTCGATTGAGAAACTCTGATGGAGAATATCAATGGGTACATTCCATTGGAAAAACAATTTGGCAGGAAAATGGAAAAATCAATAATGTCTGTGGAATTTTTATTGATATTAACAAGAGAAAACAAAAAGAAGAGAAACAGAGAAGAATCATTGATGGGCTTGCGAATGAGTATGTAACGATGTGGCTGGTCCACCCTGATCAGACTTGTGAGCTTTGCCGTTATAAATATGCGGAATGGGTCATTCAGGAAGCCATCGAGATGTTTGGAAAAATCAATCACTATACAAAATCTATGCGTGATTATGCTGAACGTTATATTGACGAAGAAAATCGTGCAGCATTTTTAAAAGACACAGCATATGAAAGAGTATTGAAAGAAATACAGGAAAATCCAATCTATCAGGTAATTTATCAAAGAAATACATATGGACAGCGGGCATACTATCAGATTTCGTTTGCAAAACTGGATAAAAATGATAATTCTTTCGTCATGGGATTTAAAGATGTGAACGAAGTTGTTCTGGAAGAAATTAAAAAGAACAATCAACTCGAAGCTGCATTACATAAAATTGAAAAAGAAAAAGATATTCTAGATAAGTTATGTTCTGACTTTACGGCAGTTTATTTTGTTGAATTAAATTCTAAAACATTTGAATCTGTACATATTTCTTCAAATACAAACGCAGAAGATATTTTAAGAAAGCAAGTGTTCTATAATTTTGATAGTTATTGTATGCGTTATGCATCCTCTTATATTTCTGAAAGTGATAAAAAAGATTTTCTGGAGTGGTTTAAATGCGAAAATTTAAAGAAAAATTTAACTGAAAATAACCGTATAACATATCACTATCAAAGTTTTTCTAACAAGAGTCATCAAAAATACTTTGAAGCACAGGCAATTAAGGTTAAAGAAGATGAAAAACATTGTTATGCACTTTTAGGTTTTAGATATATTGACGATATCATGGAGAAAGAAAAAGCAATCCAGGAACAAATTCAAAAGGCATATGAAGAAGTGATTGAAAGTAATGAAATCATTTCTGCAATTGCGAAATCATATTGTCATATTTATTTAATCAATCTTGAAAAAGATGAATTTGAAGAGATATCGCATGATAGTACAGTACATCATTTCACAGGAAATAAAGGTTGTGCTTCAAAACGATTTAAAGAGAGATGTGAAGAGAGTGTTGAGTTAGAATATCGAGAGATGTTTTATGAATTCACAAATTTTGAAACCATTCAAAATCATTTAGCAAAGGATGATGAAACTGTCACGGAATATAAGATGCTTGATGGAAACTGGCATCGTCTTGTGTTTATTGCGAAAAATCGTGATGAAAATGGGAAAGTGATTGAAATCATCTGTACAATACGTAGTATCAGTGAAGTGAAGAGAAGGGAATTGAATTTGCATTATGAAGCAGAAGAAGCAAGACATGAAGTTGAAGCGAAAAATCGATTCCTTTCAAATATGTCTCATGATATCCGCACACCATTAAATGGCATGATTGGAATGTTGCGTATGGCAGAACAATATCCAGATGATTTGAAAATGCGTCAATCATTAAAAGCGAAAGTAAATGAATCATTGGATTATCTAGTTACATTGATCAACAATATTCTTGAGCTTAATAAGCTGGAAACAGATAAAACGGAAATTGTATGTATGCCATTTAATATGATTGAAGTCATTCAAGATGCATGTTTCCGTTCATACAGAAAAGCAAAAGAAAAGAATATTACTTTCCATATGGATGTAGATAAAAAAAGCATTCAATATCCATATGTAGTAAGTAACGCTACATATATTGATAGAATCTTTGCAAACTTAACTGAAAATGCGGTAAAGTTCACGGAAGAAAATGGAAATATCGATGTGTATTACAGAGAAATTCATCATGATGATACACATGTGACAGTTGAATTTGGATGTAAGGATGATGGAATCGGTATGTCTGAAGAGTTTATGAAATATGCTTTTGATGCATTTTCACAAGAAAAAAAGACAAGCCGTTCTAAGTATGAAGGAAGTGGTTTAGGTTTATCGATTGTAAAGAAACTTGTAGATAAGTTAAATGGAACCATTGAAGTAGCCAGCAAGAAAAATGTTGGTACAGATATAAAGATCTGCATGACATTTGAAATTGGAGAAGAAGTAAATTCTAACAGTATTCTAGAAAATTATTCTGATTTGAAAGGATTAAGAGCACTTGTTGTAGAAGATAATGAATTAAATACAGAAGTTGTGAAATTCTTGCTTGAAAAGAATGGAATCATTGTAGATTGTGTTGGAGATGGTGTGCAGGCTTTGGAAAGTTTTGAAAAATCCAGTCTTGGATATTATGCGATGATATTAATGGATATTCTGATGCCAAGAATGAATGGGTTAGAAGCTACAAGAAGAATTCGAACTCTACAAAGGAAAGATGCTTCTTTGATTACGATTATTGCGATGAGTGCAAATGCTTTTTCGGATGATATCATGCGTGGAAAGATGGCTGGTATGAATGAATATCTTGCGAAACCATTAGATGAAGAAATGTTGATTCGTGCAATTAGAAAATGCTTAAAATAAATATGCAAAATGCAGTCATTGACTGCATTTTTACTTGAGGCTGAATGTAATAGATGCTTGATGGTGTTTGTAATGTAAATTGAGGATTGCACCATTGATCATTGTGAAATGTGGATTTGTGTGACCGATATCTGCATCATAGATCACAGGAATATCTTCACATGAAGTTGTGAGTGCTTCTTGATAGCTCATGCCAGTTTCACTGGATTCAAACAGTGTTCTGCCCACAATGATTGCTTTTGTGCTTTCAAACCATCCAGCATAACGCATCTGAATGAGGGTACGGTAGAGTACTTCTGCACTGAGTGAGAAGTTATCGAAATACCAGATGATTCCGTCATCTGCATACTTTTCAATAAACTTCTTTGTGCCATCAAACTTTGTACCAATTAAATCTTTTAATACATCAATACATCCACCAATACATCTGCCAAATGTTGTGAGTTCTTCTTGTGTACAGTTCCATTGTACTTTTGTATCTGGAACAAATCCTTCAACATCCCATGGCAATGCTTTCTGGTATTCTGGATAGTTTGTCTGTTCAATGAGATTTCCTTTGATGATTTCGAGGTTGTTTTTGACAAATTGTGGTAATGGTTGCAGGTCATAGCTGGATCCTCCATTGAAACCGTAGATCGTAGCGACATCACATAGTGTTGTGTATGGATATAGGACACCTGTTGGATCACTTGCACCCATAATGAACTTTGGGTGCTTTTTTAATGTTTCAAATGAAATGTATGGAATCATTTCGTTTAAGAAATCTCCGCCTTTTGCACACATTACAAAATCTACTTCTGGATCTTGAAAGAGTTGATTTAATTCATCTCCTCTTTGTTTTGCGCTTCCTCCTCGTGGATCATTGACTCTAACGTGCTGTGTTTCTTTGATTTTGTAACCTTGTTGTTTTAGTGTATCTAAACAGGCATCAAAGCTTTCTAGATCTTTTCCTGCACCTGCACTTGGTGCACAGATTCCTATTGTTGAACCGTTTGTTAAAAATGATGGATAAATCATGTGTAACTCCTTTTGGAAATATTATAGAGGAAAATGTGGAGGATGGGGAAGAGGATATACTTAAGTATATTGTGATAAAATAGTTATCAAAGGAATTGGATCGTATGGATAAGACACTGGAATACTATAATCAAAATGCAAAGCAATTTACTTCAACAACACAAACATTAGAGTTCTCTCAAACACAGGATAAATTTTTGAACTATTTAAAAAGTGATGCGAAGATCCTGGATTTTGGATGTGGCGCTGGTAGAGATACAAAGTACTTTCTGGAACATGGATATGATGTAGATGCAAGTGACGGGTCCATTGAAATGGTCAAAGCTGCATCAAAATTGACAGGATTGGATGTTAAATTGTTATTGTTTGAAGATTTGAATGAAAAAGATATGTACGATGGTATTTGGGCGTGTTCTTCTATCCTGCATTGTAAAAAGGAACAATTGATCATTGTATTTCAAAAGATGGCAGATGCATTAAAAGAGAATGGAATTGTATATACTTCTTTCAAATATGGGAATGATTCTTGTGAAAGAAATGGTAGATATTTCACAGATTTCACAAGTGAATCATTTCATGATTTCATGCTGAAGATCCCATTTGCACTTGTGGAAGAATGGCAATCAAGTGATATTCGACCAGGCAGAGAAAATGAAAAGTGGCTGAATCTGATTCTGAGAAAAAAATAATATGAATGAAGCAGAATTCTTAGAAAAGTATCAAATGTGCAGGAAAGAAAAAGTAATGTATCCAAATGGTGGATACAGTATTTTCTATGCAAAAGATGATATTTCCATCATCATTGATATCGATATATGTAAACAGGATACAAAAGCATTTTCGTATTCTCTTTTGACGGATAAGCAGAATGCATATATGAAAGAATATATGCATGTGTATCGCTTTCTTGGGTATGATGAAAATAGAATTGATGCATGTATGTGTGGTCAAATGGATTGTGAAGAAAATTATCTGAAAATCAATGATCGTTCAAATCATGCAGAAGCATCGCCTTTAGAAATGAAATTTGAAGATAGTTTTGCTTCTGTCTATGGAATGTCTTCTTTAAAGTATTTGAATAAAGAATATGCGATTACAACACAACAGGGAAATCATTTTTACCTGGATTACTATATTTCAAGTGAGAATGGAAATATCGCAATTGAAGAAAATGGTATTCACTATCATCATCCAATGATCATCCGTGAAAAGAATTATATTCAACAATTAGATAAGCAAAATGCATGTTCCGCACAGAACATTAAACTTTATCGATTTTCCAGTGAGGATTGTCTGTTTGAAAATCGTATTGAAGATGATATAAAAACATATATTGGTGAAAATACATCTTCTTTTAAAGAAGCAGGTATTTTAGCTGAAAGAAAGTTCAAACTGTATGAACATCAGGAGATCACATTAGAGGAAATTCATCATCAAAGAAATAATGGCGTGAAATCATTTCTTGTAGTACTTCCTACAGCGAGTGGAAAATCTAAGATCATTGAAGAAGATATCCAGTCATATGCGAAATCTTTTGTGGATTTGAAAGTGTTGATTCTTGTTCCTACAGTGCGTGTGAAAGAGGATTGGGAAAATCGTGTGAATGCATCATTGAAGGGTATGCATGTGGATGTGAAAACATACGCATCACTGATTCGCCGTATTTCTCAATATGATCCACATTCTTATGACTATATTGTGGTGGATGAAGCGCATCATGCGGTTGCACCTGTATTAAAGAGAACGATACAGTTTTTTGATCCTTCATTTTTAATTGGATTGACCGCAACAGATCAAAGACCGGATAAAAAGAAACTGGAATCTATTTTTGGCAGCTATTCTACACATCTTTCTTTGAAAGAAGCAATGGATAAAGGAATTATTGCGAAAGCAAATGTGTATCGTTTGAAAACCAATCTGGATTTAAGTAAGATTCGATTTAATGGAAAAGATTATGTGAATGCAGATCTTGAAAAGACAATCAGCATTACATCTAGAAATGAATTAATTGGACAAGTTTTAAGTGAATATTTTAGTGATGGTCAATGCAAAGAGTATCAAGGTGTCATCTTTTGTGTGAATACAAGGCATGCATCTAAGATGGCGGAGATACTGAATAAACAATTTGGTATTTCGGCAAAAAGCTATACAAGAGAAAGCAAACATCCAGAAGAAATCATGCAGGATTTTAAGAATCATAAGATTCGTTTCTTGTGTGCCTGTAATATGATTTCTGAAGGATGGGATTATCCTGAATTGCGTATTATTGTGATGGCTAGACCAACATTGTCAAAAGTTCTTTACCAGCAGCAGATTGGAAGAGGCCTCCGAAAAACAGATACAAAGAAAAATGTTTTTATCATTGATGTTGTAGATGAATATGGTGCTGCTTTGAAAGCTTGTAATATGCATGTGCTGTTTGATAATCCTTGCTATGTTCCTTTTGGAGATATTTCTCAAACATACAATGTTGGTGATGTTATTGAAGTGGATGGAATTCATGAAGAAATCGAAAGGATTGAACGGGTAGATATTCATTCGTTTGAAGAAGAATATGGTTCGTATTTGAGTAAAGAACAGGTTGCGCGTGAATATTTCGTGGATACAAAAACAATTTCATCATGGATCAAAAAGAAAACGATCCTTCCAACAAAAGAATTTATGTTTGGAAGCAAATCCATTCCACTATTTTCGAAAGAAGATGTTGAGAAATATCGAACACAGTTAAAGATTCCAATGCATACAGATGAAACAATCAAAGAAGACTTTTTTTCGTTCTTGAAAGAAAGAGATTATTCCTATTCGTATAAAATGGTGTTTTTATTGTCCTTTATTCATCATATGAATGAAATTGGAGATGTGAATATTGATGAAGTATTAGATTCTTATCGCATGTTTTATGAGGATCGTATTGATCATGGTTTGAAAGTTGATCGAAACGGGTGTCCATATACAACTGATACATTAAATGATATCTCTTATGTGAAAAGGAGTATGTTGACAAATCCATTTGAAAAGTTTGAAAGAAAAAGATTTATGTATTACTCCAAAGATTTAAAGATGTTTTCTATCAATCATGCTTTATTTTCTAAAATGAATGCTGAAGACTGGAAGGTGGTTGAAAATCAAATGCGAGAAGACTTAAACAATTATTATCAAAACATATAAAAGGATCCAATGCGGATCCTTTTAACCTTCTTCGATTGCTTTATCGTATGCTTTCTTTGTCTTTTCATCAAAGCATACCCATACAATTTCCTCAAATGCATCTGGTAGAGCATCTGTAAATTCCTTTACTGCTTGATACGCTATATGTGCAGCTTCATCCAGTGGATAGCTATAGACACCTGTAGAAATAGATGGAAATGCAATTTTTCGAATTCCATTGATCGAAGCAAGCTTTAAAGAATTTACATAACAATTTTTTAACAGTTGTGCTTCATTACCATTTCCATAATAGACAGGCCCTACTGTATGAATGATATATTCACAAGGAATACGATAGGCAGAAGTAATCTTTGCTTCACCTGTAGGACAGCCATGCAGCTTTCTACATTCTTCTAATAAGAGTGGTCCAGCTGCTCTATGGATTGCGCCATCCACACCACCTCCACCAAGTAAAGATTCATTTGCGGCATTGACAATGGCATCCATGCCTTTGATTCTTGTAATGTCTCCTAAGACTGTAGTAATCTTTGTCATCGGATGTAATGTGCTCCTTTGATTTCTAGATTTAATAATCGTTTTCTTTCTTCTTCTGGTAATACACTTGTGTATAGCTGGGTGGCTTGAAATTCTATATCACGATATGACTTTGGAATTTCTGCAAACTTTGAAGCAATATGTACTTCTTCTTTGCGTTTTGAATGCAGCCATTCTCTACCTTTGTTATTAAATGCCAGGATACGGAGTGTATCTAGCTTTGGCAAGTTCTTTACGTCTTCTTTTGTAATCTGCATCATGATCTGTACAAGACATCTTCTGATCTTGCTTGCGGTATAGCGATAGTTCACGCACTCCTGTATGAATTCCTGGTATGTTGCGCATTTCTCTGCGTTTTTCTTTAAGTGATTTTCAATGCCTTCACTGATCAAGAAATATTCAGATAACTTAGAAGATGGCGTCATCATTAAATATGTTCGAATATATGGATAGAACATATCCATTGTGACATAAGATGAGTGCAACAGTTCTTCTTTCATTGGTGTAGTGATTTCAATGTCTTTCTTCTGCATGCATGCATTTCTAATGGCATATGCACTTGCAAGTGGTTGAATCGTTTCATCGAAGTATCCTGTATTTCTTTGAATCAATACTGGTTTGATCTTTGTATCTTTGATGGCTTTTAAATAACATACAGCTAAGATGTCATTTGGTTCCATTTGTGATGTGAGTAATGAATATGCTTTTGGAAAGGACACACCTGTATCCATGATTTCTTTGATGTGATTGAGATTGACAGGGGTATCTGCAATCTCTGACAGGTTTTCAATATTTCCACATTCACTGCCAAATGAAATGTAATCTACATCTGCCAGTTTCAATAGATCTACACCACCTTGTGCAAATTGATGAGCAGCTTGCGTTGCGTAGATGTATGGTAATTCAATAACAACGTCAATTCCATTTTTTACTGCTGCTTCTGCTCTTTTCCATTTATCAATAAATGCGGGTTCTCCTCGCTGCATAAAATGAGATGACATGATGGCAATCATGACATCTGCGTTTGTTTTTTTTCTTGCTTGTTCAATCTGATATTGATGTCCATTATGAAATGGATTGTATTCGCAAATAATTCCACATGTTTTCATGTCTCTATTGTATATGAAAAAAAGTTGAAAGCCAAAACTTTCAACTTTTGTGAATTAAAGAATACCGAATGGAGTGTCAGCTACGACCCAGTCAAGAAGAATTTCTTCATTTGGATTGAGCTTGCCAACGAGGTTGTATTCATTGGATACTTCAATATCATGACATACGACCCAGAGTTCACCACGGTAATGTTCCAGGTTGTCGTTAACAATCAATAGATCACCACGATGTGCTGTAAAGCCTTCGTTTGATCTTGGTGGAATGGACTGTCCTTTGAAGACAACACGTGTTCCTGAGCTTCTCAGGATGTCATCGTTGCAGTCACCACGCTGGTTGTGCTTGTCGTAATATACAATTTGTTTTTCAAGTGGTGTGATGTCATCAACAAGTGTAGCTTTCATTGTGATCTTTGTAAGATCAGTATCAGCCATTGCCTTGAGTTCTTCGTCACTTGCATATGCATTACCAACTAAGATATCCTGACATAGATTCATCGCGATTAAGTGTCTTAGCTGAAGATCAATTGGAAGATCTCTATGCATTTCCAGTGTTGGCAAGCCATCAAATACTGGCCATGGACCAAATGTGTTCTTTTCGTTAGAAGAAACGAAAGATGCAACTCTGAAACCTGCATTCTTGTATCTAGATGTTAATTCTAGATATCTCTTTAATCCCATACCTGTATGGCGCTGTGGGAAGAAGTTGGAACAGAAACACATATTTTCCTGATCTGCACCTGTTTCAATCAAATTTCTGAAAGCAATGTTGCCAGATGCGTTGTATTCGATCTTGATACCATATGGGTTTCTTGTGATTGCGGCATCTTCTTGAGAAGAGAAATGACCATCTAAACGGATGATATCAAGTCCAATCTCATGGAAAACGGACAAATCATAAGGTGTTGCACCAATGTGTGCGAATACTTCTGGGTTTGTATCCGCAGATACTGTTAAACCACATTCGTGTGCGACCTGACAGAACTTTGAGAAGTTTTTAACGAGTTCCTCTTTGGACTCCTTTACTGATAGGAAACATGTAAAAACTCTCTTGAAGCCTAGTTCTCCTGCTTTTTTCATGTAAGCAAATACGTCTTCGTAAGTGCTGTGCTCTGGATAAACAGATATACCTAATGTTTTCATAACTCCATTGTAAAGGAGGAAAAAAAATAATCAATATGGTAGATTTTAGAATATGCATTAAAATATAGAAAAAGACCTGAGGAATCATCATGAATGAATTTATTTATGGGAAAGAAGAGATGGACTATCTTTGTCAAAAGGATGGAAAGATGAAAGAAGTGATTGAAACACTTGGGATGATTCATCGAGAAGTGGATGAGGATTTGTTTACAAGTGTGATCCACCATATTGTTGGCCAACAGATTTCTACAAAAGCACAGAAAACCATTTATCAAAGAATGAAAGATGGATTAGGTGTAATTGATGAAGATACGATATGTGAAGCAAGTGATGCATATTTACAGAGCTTTGGTTTAACATTTCGAAAAGTTTCGTATATGAAAGACTTTGCTTTGAAAGTTAGAAATCATGAGATTGATCTAGATGGATTGTATGAAAAGAGTGATGAAGAAGTAATCGAAATTTTGCAGTCATTGAAAGGCATTGGCAGATGGACTGCGGAAATGATCCTTTTATTCTGCATGCAGAGAAAGAATGTATTTGCGTATGATGATTTAGCAATTCAAAGAGGGTTGCGTATGGTTTATCATCATCGTAAGATTACAAAACAGCTGTTTGAGAAATATCGAAGAAGATTTTCACCATATTGTTCCATTGCGAGCTTATATCTTTGGGCAGTATCTGGTGGAAAGATAGAGGGAATGAAAGATTATGGCAAATAATATCATGTATTATGATTCACCAATTGGTAGAATGGTGCTTGTTTCAGATGGGGAAGGACTTTGTGGTGTGTATTTTGTTGGGCAGAAGTATGATCGTGCTGGAGTTGATGATGTCATTGAACAGGAAGATGAATACTTATTGGATGCGAAGCGATGGCTGGATATTTATTTCCAGGGAAAAGTACCTGACTTTCTTCCAAAACTTCATATGATTGGAAGTGAATTTCAATTAGAAGTATGGAATCAGTTATTACAGATTCCTTATGGTCAAACAACAACGTATGGTTCTATTGCGTCTCACTGTAAAAAAGAACATATGTCTGCGCAGGCAGTTGGCGGTGCGGTTGGCAGAAATAAAATTTCTATTATTGTGCCTTGTCATAGAGTCATCGGCAGTGATGGATCATTAACAGGATATGCTTCTGGATTGGATAAGAAAAAGCAATTGTTGCGTCTAGAGGGTATAAAAAACAAGGAGATTCCTGTAAAATACTAAACTATGAATGAAATAACAATTGATGAATTAAAGAAGTTAGATGCCAGTACATATGTATTGGTGGATATTAGAGAAGAAGAGAAAGTATTAAAGAATCCGATTGACCATAGTGTTGTTCTATCAATGGATGAAGTTGAAAAGCATGCATTTGATCGTGACAAGAAGATCGTTGTTGTGTGTGATCGTGGAAAATTGAGTATTCCTGTTGTACTTGCTTTGTGCGATCAAGGATATGATGCGGTGAGTCTGCATGGTGGATATGTTTCCATTGTCATGGATAAAATGAAAGAAAATAATTCCATACAATTTGCGGAAAAAGTGGAAAGAAGTATCATTAAAACATATCGTAAACAGATCTGGTCAAAGTTTACAAAGGCGTTACGTGATTATGAATTGATCAAAGAAGGGGATCGGATTGCGGTTTGTATTTCTGGTGGAAAAGATTCGATGCTGATGGCAAAGTGCTTTCAGGAATTGCATAAGTATTCTGAGATCCATTTTGATGTGAAGTTTGTGGTCATGGATCCTGGATATTCAAAAGAGAATCGCTTGATCATTGAAGATAATGCAAGAAAGTTGAATATTCCTATTGAAATCTTTGAAACGGATATCTTTGAGAATGTATTCCATATTGATAAGAATCCTTGTTATATCTGTGCAAGAATGCGTAGAGGACATTTGTATAACTATGCTAAAAATATAGGATGTAATAAGATTGCATTAGGTCATCATTTTGATGATGTGATTGAAACAATTGTGATGTCTATGTTATATGGTGCACAGATTCAGACAATGATGCCTAAATTACATTCCAATCATTTTGAAGGTATGGAAGTCATTCGTCCTTTATATCTTGTAAGAGAAGATGATATTAAAGCATGGGCAAAACATAATAACCTGTACTTTATCCAATGTGCATGTAAATTTACAGACACATGTTCTTCAGAGGCGTGCTTAACGCGTCCTCGTTCAAAACGTGTTGAAGTAAAGAATCTGATTCGTGACTTAAAAAAGACAAATCCATATGTGGAACAGAATATCTTCAAGAGTGTTGAAAATGTCAGTTTGAAGACAATCATTGCCTATAAAGATGATAAAGAAAAGCATCATTTCTTAGATACATATGATGATGTGAAATGAAACTTATGAAACAAAACTTGATTTCATAAGTTTTTTTCTTTAGAAATGTATCAATACATGCATAATATGACAGGATCATTATGATAAGATACGTGCATTGAATCGAGGAAAAAATATGAATTTAGAAGAAATGAAAAGAAAGTACGCATATACATTGGCTCGTGTTGGTTTAAACGTACAAAAAGGACAGACAGTTCTTGTGGAAGCGGCAATTGAAGGAAGTGCATTTACACCGGTATTTTGTGAAGAGTGTTACAAGCTTGGAGCGAGTAATGTAGTAGTGCATTATCTGGATCAGGCGAATTTAAAAGTTGCATCTTTATATCGTAGTAAAGAAGATGTTGAAAAAGTAGAAGACTGGGAAGTTTTACAGAATCAAAAATATCTTGATGAAGGTGCATGTTATGTACGTCTTGAAGGAGTGAATCCAAAATTGATGGAAGATCTTCCAGAAGAAAAGGCAAATGCGGTATTTGCACATGTGGATGCAGTGAGAAATATTATGCGTAAGGCAAGTCGTGATAAGCATTGTCAATGGCTGATTGCGATGATTCCTACAAAAGAGTGGGCAGACTATATTATGCCAGATGTAGAGGAAAGCAAACGTTTAGAGGAATTATGGAAGCTGTTATTGAAGCTTTGTTATATCGATGAAACAAATGATGTTGTTAAGACATGGCAAGAAAAGCAAGCTAGAAACCATGAAAGAGGAAAGAAGATTGATGCGTATCATTTTACAAAATTCCACTATACTGCATCCAATGGAACAGATCTGGTTGTGGAATTGACACCGGATTCTAAATTCTCTTATGAAAGAAAAGAAGATGGTATCTCTTTTACACCAAATATTCCGACAGAAGAAATCTGTACAACACCGGAAAAGTTTGGGACAAATGGTGTCGTATATGCTTCTAGACCACTTGTGCTTGGAGGGAAGAGTGTAGAAAATTTTGGCTTTCGCTTTGAAAATGGAAAAGTTGTAGAAGTCATTGCGAATGAAGGAAAAGAAATGTTAGAAGCATTGGTTCGGATGGATGAAAATGCTTGTTATTTGGGAGAGTGTGCTTTAGTGGAATATCATTCTCCAATCTCTATGAGTCAACGTGTGTATTATACAACATTGATTGATGAGAATGCTTCTTGTCATTTAGCACTTGGTAGAGGTTTGAATGTGCAGCAGCCAAAAGATTCTAGATATACCTTCAATGACTCAAAGATTCATATTGATTTTATGATTGGTACAAGTGATATGCATATTGTTGGTACGACAGAAGATGGAAAAGAAGTTGTGATATTTGATCAGGGTGATTTTATGCTGTAAGGGCATAATATTGCCCTTTTTTTGATTTTCTTGAACGGAATGGTATTCATACACAAAGAGCTGGTAATGGAAAAGAATGTGTAGATATATTGGAAAATAGTGAGGAACATGCATTTGATTTTGTGTTTATGGATATTCAGATGCCGATAATGAATGGCTATGAAGCAACAAAACTCATTCGTAAATCGCAGAGAAAAGATATCCAGAATATTCCTGTTGTTGCGATGAGTGCGGATGCATTTGCGGAAGATGTTGAAGCTTGTTTGAAAGCTGGCATGAATGGTTATATTTCAAAAACAAATGATTTTAAAGAAGTGATGAAAGTAATTGAAAAGTATTGTTCAACAAATCAATGAGACGCTATAATAGTTGCGTTATGAAACGATATCTGAATGTAGTATTAGGCTCTGTGTTATTGAGCATTGGTATCTGGCTGTTTGTGACTCCAAATGGAATTAACTTTGGAGGAATGATTGGTACAGCGCAGTTAATTGAACGTTTGCTTCGAATGGTGATTCATATTCCAGCAAATATCAATGTGCTTGGTATTATTAACTTTTGCTTGAATATTCCTTTATTCTTTTTTGCATTGAAAATCATGCATAAAGATTTCTGCGTAAAAACAATTCTTTCTTTGGTGATTCAAACAGTGTTGTTATCTGTTTTGCCGCCATTAAAACAGCCCTTAGTGAATGATATGATACTGAATACGATCTTTGCTTCAGCAATTTGTGGTATTGGGGTTGGAACTGCATTGAGTGGCAGTGGATGTTGCGGTGGTATTGATATTGCTACGATGTGTATTGTGAAAAAACATCCTGATTTTAAAACAGGACAGTTATCTATTTATTTCAATATTGTATTGTTTGGTATTTGTCTGTTCTTTGATGATTTGAAGACAATTATGTATTCTGTTTTGTTTGTTGCATTGTTATATACGATTGCTGATCGTTGTCATGCGCAGAATATTAATGTAACTGCTTTGATTTTTACAAAAAATCACGATTTGAAGAAGACAATTATGTCGACGATGGGACGTGGCGTTACGTATTGGAATGGGAAAGGTGCATATACAGAAACAGATACTGAAATCTTGTATGTTGCCATTAACAAATATGAAGTGCAGCAATTGAATGAATTGATTCATGAAGCTGATCCACATGCATTTGTGACTTTATCACAAGGATCTATGATTCATGGAGGGTTTGAAAAACGATTATAGAAGACATGGAATGATCTGTGTCTTTTTTATTTTGAAGATAAATAGTTGGCTCAAAAGTTCGCTCGAAAAAAGAAAAAACAAAAAAACCGCATCAATAAGCGGTTTTTAGAGCTTAGTACAGTGCCGACTATAGGACTTGAACCTACGACCTATGCGTTACGAGTGCATTGCTCTACCAACTAAGCTAAGTCGGCAGTGCAAATATTATAACTGATTTTTTCTTAATGTACAAATTTATCACATGGATGTTTGCGATAGGCTAAAGGTGTACAGCCATACTCTTTCTTAAACATGCGATTGAAATATGATTGTTGATCAAAACCGCAGGAAGAAGAGATTTGAGAAATGGACTGCTCTGTACTTCTTAAAAGATTTGATGCAATTTCTAAGCGATATAGATTTAAGAAATCAATGGGTGAATGTTTTGTATATAGATTAAACATTCTTGAACATTTTGATATTGATACATTTCCGTATTCTGCAATATCACGCAATGATATCTTATCTGCATAATTCTTGTATATGTATGAAGTCATTTTATTTAACAGTTCCATATCATCTAAATGATGTGGATCAACTTCTGGAATATGTGTTTCTAATCGTTCATAAATCAATTGCAGGATTGTATATGCATCAGACATCATGCCAAGCATGTATGCACTTGATCGCATAGCGTCTAACTGCTGGATGTGATGAAATGCATTGATGAGTGAAGAATGCTGATCAAAGATCATATAGTCAATGCTTGTGTTTTCAACAATTGGTTTTGCATAATTGGCATAAATCAATGGATCATTGGAATAAATAGATGGATGAATCAATACAACATTAAATTTACAATATTCTGATTCGTTTAATGTTGATGAGTGTAATTGATTTGCATTCACAAATATGATTTGACCTTTTGTTACTTTTACCTGTTCATCATTAATGTTGTAATAGAGATATCCATCTAATATTTCCATCATTTCAATTTCTTCATGAATATGCTGGATGGAATGAAAGTTAGAATCTGGAAGCATTTCTTCTTGTTTTACAAAAATCTTTAAGTTGTCGTCTGTGTAATGGACGTTTGATGTGTAGTTTCTATATAAATTCAGTGTCATGACAAAATTATACAAAAAATAAAGCAAAAATCTACTATTATTTATCTAACAATGCTAATATTATATTACCAACAAGTCAAAGAGGAGGACTTACATATGACAAATAAATACGCAGGTACAAAAACTGAAAAGAATTTACGTGAAGCATTTGCTGGCGAATCTCAGGCTAGAAATAAATATACATACTTCGCTAGCGTTGCTAAGAAGGCTGGCTATGAACAGATTGCTGCTTTGTTCTTGAAGACAGCTGAAAACGAAAAAGAACATGCGAAACTATGGTTTAAGGCCTTAGGCGAATTAGGTGATACAGAAGCTAACTTGAAGGCTGCTGCTGAAGGCGAAAACTATGAGTGGACAGATATGTATGATCGTATGGCACAGGAAGCTGATGAAGAAGGTTTCCATGAACTTGCTGAACAGTTCAGAGGCGTAGGTGCTATTGAAAAGCATCATGAAGAAAGATATAGAAAACTTCTTGCAAATGTAGAAGAAAAGAAAGTATTTGAAAAGAGTGGCGTTACAGTTTGGGAATGCAGAAACTGTGGTCATATCGTAATTGGTACAAAGGCACCAGATGTTTGCCCAGTATGCAAGCATCCACAGTCTTACTTCGAAGTGCATGAAGAAAACTATTAACAGGTGAGAATATGAAATTTTATAAGTGCGAAGGATGCGGTAATTTTATTACATTCTTAAATGAAAAGAGTGGCTGTACTCCAAAATGTTGTGGAGAAACAATGAATGAAGTGATTCCTAACACAACAGATGCTGCAAATGAAAAACACGTTCCTGTGATTGAAAAGAATGGGAATGTTGTAAAAGTAACTGTTGGTTCTGTAGAACATCCAATGGTTGAAAAACACTACATCCAATGGATCATTCTTGAAACAAAGAACGGTTTCATGAAGCATGATCTTCATCCAGAAGAAAAGCCAGAAGCTACATTCACATTGAATGATGGTGATGAAGTCGTTGCAGCATATGAACTATGCAACCTGCATGGACTTTGGAAAGCTGAATAAAACAAACAAAACCACCGAAAGGTGGTTTTTACTTTTGTCTAGTCTGTTGCCAGTATGCTGCCATGGATTGATTTGGCTGATTTGTTACATCATCATTGAGATAGTCACTCAGATCAACCTGCTTTGGATCAAATGCATTTGCTTCTTCTTCACTCTTGAATTCAATTTCAGCATAATAGAATTCTGAAGGCAGTCCTTCATCAACATGACTGACTTCTAAGTGGTGTCCATCTTTTAATAAATATGTGTTTCGTAGTTTATTGATGAGTGGTAAGCCAATGAGATCTTCTAATTCTTCAAACTTTTCTTCTGGAATTTCCATTTCGATTTCTTTTCTTGTGAGTAATCCTGAAGATTTGAAGCAAAGAATGAATTCATCTTTTAATGGCTGATCTTTGGATGAATAAATCATTTTTTCTTCGCGGATGCGTACAGTTGGATGTGTTGCAATATATCCTTGACGCATTTGCTGAGAGAATAGCAATGGTAGATCAGGAAAACCATTTACCATCCATTTTCTTTCAATTTCTAATGGTGTTTTATTTGTCATATTTATATTTTATCCTGTTTTCGATAACGAATGAAGAAAAAAACACAAATCAGAATTTGAATGATTCCTCCCATTGGTGCAGCTAGCCCCATAGGGAATAGTGTATCTGGATAGTAAATAGAAGCAAGATAAGCACCTGGTACTCTACATATAATAATACTGATAACATTGTTCAAGAAGGAAATAAATGGATAGCCACTTGCTACAAAAAAACCTGACAGACAGAAATGAATGCCCGCAATAGCACAATCAAATACATAGGAATGCATATAGGAAGTACCTAGTGAAATAACAGTTGCATCGTTTGTGAATAAAGATAGAACATTCTGAGAAATAAACTGGAAACATATCGCTATGACAATTCCAAATGTAAAAGCAATGCTGGAACAAATGGATAGTGTTTTTCTTGCGAGTGGTTTGTTGTTGGCACCGATTGCCTGAGAAACAATTGTGGAAACAGTAGACATCATTGCGGAAGGAACTAGAAATAAGAAAGAAATGATTTTTTCTACGATACCTACTGCGGCAGATACTTCAACACCTCTGCTGTTTGCGATAATTGTGATGATTAGAAATGAGACTTGAATGAATCCATCTTGTAAAGAAACAGGTACACCGATCTTTAGAATGTTTTGTAGTGTTTCTTGTTGTATTTTGAGATCAGTTTTATGAATGTGAATGAGTTTTTTGCTTTTGATTGCGAGTAATGAGATAACTACACTGACTGCCTGAGCGATAATGGTTGCCAGTGCTGCGCCTGTTGCGTGCATATGAAAAAATCCGACAAATACATAATCTAATACAATATTGGAAAGACAGGCAATGAAGATGAAATACATTGGTGTTTTAGAATCACCAAGTCCTCTGAAGATAGAAGAAACAACATTGTATGCAATGATAAAAGGAATGCCTAGAAAACAGATCGTTAAGTAATTTTTTGTTTCCTGGATTGCTTCTATTGGCGTATTCATGATTGTGGTAATCATTGTTCTACAGCAAAGCAATGCAATAAGCAAGATGAGTGATAGAAAGGAAAAGAGTGTAATACTGTTTCCGATAACTGTATTGACTTGTTTTTCGTTGTGACTGCCTACATAACGGCCTATCATAACAACAGAGCCTAAAGATAAGCTGACGAGCATGACAGTAACCATATGCATGAACTGTGAACCAATGGAAACGCCCGAGATAGAGGATGCACCATTGTATTGTCCAACAATAAATAGATCTGCCATACCATAGAGTGTCTGTAGAAAATAAGACAATAAAAATGGAAGTGAGAATGTAATAATATTTTTAATTAGGTTGCCTTGTGTGAGATCTTTTGTCATTGTGCAGTCCTTTCTGTTATGAATATAAAAAACCTATCCGAAGATAAGTTTTAGAATTTTGTGAAGTCTGTTTTTTCACCATTAAGCCATCTTCTATGAGAAATTGTACGTTTTACAGCTAATGGGCGAGGTTCTTCAGGAAAAGTAACCATGTTTTTAGCACCATTTTTCCATAAATCATAAATGTCTTCTGCATCTTCAATGAAAGACTGTGCTGGCATTAAACCATATAGACGTGGAGGAATGATCGTTACGGGAATTGTATATTTTGGCGCGTCTTTGCGTACCTGCATCTCCATATGCGGACAAACCATCGCTACATCAACTTCATTCATACGGTCTAATAAATGTAGAATAGGAATAAAAATAAACGTTGCTCTTTCTTTTAATCCTTTTTCTTCGGATTCTTTTTCCAGGTGAGCGGCTAAAGCGCTGGAAGAAAAACCGCCACCACAACAAATTGCAATTCTTAACATTTTGAAAACTCCTTAATTGAATAAAGAAATTGTATATAATTCATCAAAAAAATGTAAGAAAAATATAAAAAAAGTTCAGCATTTGCTGAACTATCGTGCACCAGACAAGACTTGAACTTGCACGGATCTCTCCATACGCCCCTCAAGCGTACGTGTCTGCCATTCCACCACTGGTGCATCACGCTCAAGTATTTTACATCATAATAGGTAGATACGTCAATGCATTTTTTAAGAACTATGATAAAATATTCCACGGAGATAGATGGGATGAGTGTTTTAAGCATTTTTATTATTTCTTTTGAATTCGTTGCATTCATTATAAGCTTGATCATTTTAAGTATTTTGTGTCTGCAGAAAAACAAGAATCAGAAAGATAAAGATATTTTATGGATCGTATTTTTAGGCGCATTGTTATTAATAAGTGATTGTCTTGCGGAATTCTATAAAGGAAATACGAGTGAATTTGGATATGTAATGACACATTTATGCAATCCTCTTGTATTTATGTTTAATTATCTTGAAATGGGAATGCTTGCTAAGTATTTATATGATTCTTTAACAAACGTATTAAAACGTAAAAAAATACTATTTCATTTCATCTGGTTTTAGTAGGAATTTCTGTTGCGTTTGTTGTTCTATCACAATACTTTGAAATCTATTATTATTTTGATGCAAATAACGTTTATCATCGAACAAAATATTTTCCGATTTGTCAGATTCCAACAATCATAGGAATATTGATATTTATCTATCTTTTATATTATTTTAGAAATGATCTGCGTAGAAATGAACTTCTGTCTGCGATTTCTTATGTGTGTTTACCTACAATTTCTACGATCATTCAGATTTTTTTCTATGGATTGCCATTGCAGGCAGTATCTATTGTGATTTCTGGCTGGCTGTTATTTCTAGCAAGAGAATTTGATGTTAGAAATCAGCTGGAAGAAGCAATGAAAGTGAAAACGGATTTCTTGAATCGTATGTCTCATGATATACGTACACCACTCAATGGAATTCTTGGACTGATTGAAATTGATTCTAGACATCCACAAGAGTATGAATTGCTGAAAATGAATCGTACAAAAGCAAGAGTTGCGGCGAATTATCTGTTATCTTTATTGAATGATATGCTGCAGTTGAGCAAACTGGAAAGTCAGGAAATTAAAATTGTCTGTGAACCATTAAATATTGAAAAGCTGTTTGATGAAGTATTTCTGATTGCGAAGATGAAAGCTGAGAATTGCGGGATTACTCTGCAATGTCAGAAAGATGATATTCAACATCCATATTTAATGGGATCTTCTTTATATATGAAGCAGATTCTATTGAATGTGTTAGATAATTCAATTAAATATAACAAGAAAAATGGCAGTATTGCTTTCAGTATTAAAGAATGTGAAATGAATGATGGAAAAGCAATGATTCAATTTGATATCCAGGATACAGGTATCGGAATGAGTGAAGAATTTATTCAACACATTTTTGAGCCATTTGTACAGGAACATGAAAATAGATCTTCTTATCAAGGCAGTGGTCTTGGAATGGCGATTGTTCTACAAATGATCAATATGATGCATGGAACCATTGATATTCAAAGTGCATTAAATGTTGGCAGTCACTTTATGATTCGTATTCCGTTTGAAATTGCTGAAAAACAATATGAGATTTCTCAAATTGATACATCTAAAAATGTTTCCATTACTGGTGTGAAAGTATTGCTTGCGGAAGATAATGCATTGAATCGTGAGATTGCGAAAACATTATTGGAAGATAATGGTGCAGTTGTATATGAAGCAGTGGATGGCAAAGATGTTGTTACACAATTTATGCAGCATGAAGAATATTTCTTTGACATTATTTTGATGGATATCATGATGCCTGTTATGAATGGATATGAAGCTTGTAAAGCATTACGAAATCTAGATCGAAAAGATGCGAAAGATATTCCTGTTGTTGCCTGCAGTGCGAATGCATTTGAAGAAGATATTGCAAAGTCAAAAGAATCTGGAATGGCTGCGCATTTAACAAAGCCATTAAAAGTAGATGAATTGATTCAGACAATCGCAAAATTCAACAAAAAAATATTGAACCCTCTACAGTAGAAGTATAAAATGCTTTTGGGGTTTTTTAAGATGTTAGAAAAAATTAAAACATTTAAAGAATCCAATCCAAAACTCAGAAAAATCATGCTTGCCGTGATGAGTTTGCTTGTGATTGGATCATTATTTTCTTTCTTTACAGGTTTCAAAAAACTAAATGCCAATTATGGGGATATCCATTTTATTCAAAGTTTAGAAATGGATCGTGATACAGAAGCAGAAGATTATGATGAAGATTCAACTGTTTGTGATGTTACCTTTGTAAATGGTGATGCAAAGTTGATTGTTTCATATTCTTATGAAGAATATGAGGATCTAGATATTGATTCTATTACTGGCTATGAATATCAGACAGATAATGGAACAATGTTGTATTTTGATCATCAGGATCCTACTGCACAGGAAGTTCAATATGTATTTCATCAGACAGAAGCCAATGCTTTAATGCCTGTGTTTAATTTAGGTATTGCATTATTGATCTTGTTTGTATCTGTATGGATCATGTATACATTCGCAAAAGCTTTTACAACATATGAAAAGTGCTGGTTCTTAACAATCATGGTGCTTGCAACAATTGTTGCTGTAGCATTCCCTGAAGACAGCGCAAATGGTGTAAATGGCATCATTATCATGTTGTTGTATCTGTTAGATACGTTCTTGAATATCCTTTGTGAATTGTTGATTTCTAAACAGTCTAGATACAACTTCCTTGTATCTGTACTTGTAGAGATTACAGAAATTGCAACATGTCTTGTATTGATGTATCGTTTTGCGACAATTGCAACAACATTATTCTTCTGGCTGCCAATTGATATCTTGAGCTATATTAACTGGAGTAAGCATAAGGATGACGAAAGTGATGAATTGACAGCTGTTAGAAGATTAAAAGGCTATCAGGAAGTATTGATTATTCTAGCAATCATCGTATGGACTTTTGTTGTTGGTTACTTCTTAAGTGGATTGGATATTCGAACAGATTTCTTAGGTGGTAATGAGCAGTTAGAAACAGCTATTACGTATATTGATGCCTGTGCTTCTGCAGTTGGTGTCGCAAATGGTTTGTTCATCTTCTTTAGACTCAGAGAGCAGTGGATTGCGTGGTATATTTGCGCTGCATTAGAAGCAATCATCAATATCCTGTCTGGTCAGTATGTATTGCTTGTATTGAAACTTGGATACTTTACAAATACAACATATGGCTATATCAAGTGGAGCAAGTATATTAAATCTCACCAGGAAGAAAAGAAGTCACTTTTCTAAAAATATTGATAAATAATAGTGTTATTGGTAAAATGACAGAGGAATTATAAATAAAAAAAAGGTGGTAATAAATTATGGCAATTGAAGCTGGAGATTTTAAAACTGGATTAACAGTCATGGTTGATGGTGATCCATGGCAAGTCATTGACTTTATGCATGTAAAACCTGGTAAGGGTGCAGCAATTCTGAAAACAAAGATGAAGAACTTGAAAACAGGTTCTACACAGGAAAGAAACTTTAACGCTTCTACAAAGTTTGAAGCAGCAATGATTGAAAAGAAGTCTGCACAGTATTCTTATTCTGCTGGTGATGTCTACTATTTCATGGATATGGAAACATTTGAAACATATGAATTAGATGATGCACATGTTGGAATGAATAAGTATTTCTTAATTGAAGGTATGGATGTTATTCTTCAGATTTTTGAAGGACAGGTTATCGCAATCGTTGTTCCTGATAAGGTTGAATTGACAGTTGCTGAAACAACACCTGCAATCAAGGGTGCTCCATCCTCTCAGACAAAGGACGCTGTTACAGATACTGGTTTATCAATCAGAGTTCCTCAATTTATTGAAGAAGGAGAAAAAATTCTTGTTTCTACTTCTGATGGAAAGTATTCTTCAAGAGCTTAATTCTAAGCTCTTTTTTTCGATGTATGAAAAATAAAGTTGTATTGATTACGGGCAGTGCAAAAGGCATTGGTAAAGCAATTGCAAAGGAACTTGCAAAGAATGGATATGATATTGTGATCAATTATCTGCATTCAAAACAAGAAGCATTGTCTTTACAGAAAGAACTCATTGCATCCTGTGGTGTGGATGTATTAGCGATTCAGGCGGATGTTTCTAGTGTGGAACAGGTGGATGCGATGGTGAGTGAAATTGAAGAAAAGATGGGCGGTGTTGATGTTTTAGTGAATAATGCGGCAATTGATCTTTCTAATCTTTTCCATTTGAAAACAAGTGAAGAATTTCAAAAGACAATGAATGTGAATGTCGTTGGTGCATTTAACTGTGCGAAAAGAGTATCCCATCACATGATGGAGAGAGAGTATGGAAGAATCATTAATATTTCTTCGACGAATGGCATGAATACGTATTATCCAATGAGTATTGATTATGATGTTTCAAAGGCAGCATTAAATGCCTTGACGCATGATCTTGCGATGCAGTGGGGACCATATATTCATGTGAATGCAATTGCACCTGGTTTTATTGGAACAGAGAGTGAATTGGATGGGTATGATGAAGAATTTCTGAAACAGGAATGCGAAAAAATTCTGGTGGAACGCTATGGAAAACCAGAAGAAGTTGCATATCTTGTTAAATTCTTGATCAGTGAAGAAGCAGATTATATTAATAATACAATTATCCGCATTGATGGCGGACAAAAAGGAAGCTGCTGAACTGATGGTGTTGATTGATGTTGTTTATTGCAAATTTTATGCATGAAAAAAGGCCTGAATCATCAGGCCTTTAAGTTATAATGTTTCTCTAATATGTGTGAGTGCAAGCAGGATGGATAGTTTTCCATATTCGAAGGATAATCCTCCCTGCATATATAGTGTATATGGTGGAACAACTGGAGCATCTGCACTTAATTCGATTGTACTTCCGTTTGTGAAGCTTCCACATGCCATGACTTCATCAAATGGATAGCCTGGCATTGGTGCTGGCATGACTCTTACAAAGGAGTCAATTGGTGAGGATTCTTGAATGCCTTGTGTGAAATGTACAAGGTTTTCTTCGTTTCCGAGTTCTACTGTTTGAATAATATCTGTACGCTTATCGTTCCATTTTGGAGCGACATTTTTATATCCAAGCTTTTCGAGCATCCATGATGCAAATACCTGTGTCTTGAGTGCACCTTTGACGGCGTTTGGCGCCATGAATATGCCTTTGAAGAATGCGTTATTCTGGTTGAAGTTTGCACCTTGATTTTTACCAATACCAGGAGCAGTTAAACGGTCAGCAACCATTGCAATCAAATCTTCTCTTCCCGCAACATATCCACCTGTAGAAGCAATGCCGCCACCTAGATTTTTCATGAGTGATCCAACAACGACATCGGCACCAACATGTCCTGGCTCTTTGTATTCAACAAGTTCTCCATAGCAGTTGTCTACCATGATGATGACATCCTGATTGACAGAACGAATGGCCTGAATGATTTTTTCAATCTTATCGATTGTTAGAGATGCTCTTGCGGAGTATCCTCTTGATCTTTGGATTTCAACAAGTTTTACGTCTTTTCTTTCTAGACGTTTCACGATTGTTTCTTCATCAAAATCATTGTCTCCGTTTTCTAGTGTTAAAAGATCGATCTGTTCATATTTAACACCATTTGCTTTTAATGACTGTGTGGAATCTCCAGATAGACCAATCATTTCCTGTAAGGAATCATATGGTGTTCCTGTTAAAGAAATCATTGTATCTCCTGGCTTTAAAAGAGATGAGAATGTTAAATACAATGCATTTGTACCTGACATGATCTGTGGACGGACAAGAGAGTCTTCGCATCCAAGTACTGCAGCGAAGATTTTTTCTAGCTTGTTTCTTCCTTCATCATAGTCACCATATCCATTTTGTTCCGCAAAGTCTGAATACGATACATTGTTTTCAATAAATGCAGATAAGATACGGTTGGAATGATAGAAGCAGATGTTATCTATTTCATCATAGATGGGTTTGCATTCTGCATCTGCCTGTTTTGCTAAATCTAATAAAGATGGATCAATTTCGTCTAAAATCATAGTTGCTCCTTTATTCTGGTTTCTTTACGTAGTTGTATTCATCCAGTTTCTTTTGAATGTTTTCTGGAATTTCTTTTTTGACTGGAATGAGTGCACTGTTAGCCATTCTCTTAGAGAATTCTAAGATATATGCAATATCTTCCTTGATATTCTTTTCACTGACAGTACTCATGTCGTCATATTTACAATGGATTGGTTCAAGATGTGTATTTCTAGCGAAACTTAAGGATGGTACGCCATTGGATGCAAATGGAGTGGAATCACTTGGATATGCACCTGTTGTTACCTTATTGGCAAATCCAACTTCACTGGAGAAATAATCAATGTAATGTGCAAGCTTATCTTCTGCGGATACACGTGTATCAAATTCTCCTAAATGAGAACCAATCATATCGACATTGATATTCAGACGATAGTCTTTGAGATGTTTCTGATGTTTCTTGCAGAAAGCAATGGAACCAAGCAAGCCTCTTTCTTCACTTCCGCACCATACAAATACAAGTGTATGCTTCGGGTTGTGGGATGCAAAGTATTCTGCGAGTTTATAGATTGTTAATGCACCAGTTGCATTGTCATAGATGCCATGAGAAAGTGGAACAGAATCATAATGTGCAGAGAAGACGATGATTTCATCATCTTGCCCTTTGATCTTGCATACAACATTTCTGCTCTTTGCGTTTTTGACTGGTGTCTGTTTTAATGTGAGTTTTACTGTCTGTGCATTGTTTTGAATCATTGGATATCCATCTTTGAGGTGGATATTTACACCTGGCAATTGACCAAGTTTTTCTAATGGTTCACGAATCTCTTTGTAGTCAATATCTGTATCGTCATCGTGCAGATTTCCATTACATGTGATAAAACCAGCTGCACCATTTTCAATAAGTGATTTATATGTCCAGTAAGGAAGACCGCCATCTAAAAATACAATTTTATCTTTGATGTTCTGTAAATCTCTTTCATCGTTCTTGTTTCTGAGATAGTACATGTCTTTTGTGAGTTCTGCGGAAACACTGTTCATGTAGCCTGTGCAAGGAATAGATTTCTTGTATGGTTTTGTTACTTCCAGTTCTGCTTTTGAAATTGTGGAAGCATGGACTGGGAAGTCTTCGATTTTTGCTTTTAATCCAAGCTTTTGTAATTCTGCCTGAATAAATTCAGCGGCTTTTAATTCTTCTTTTGAACCGCCTGTACGAATAAAATCTAAGTTTTTTAAAAATGTCATTTCGTTCATAAATTTATCACCACCTAAACCATTATACTCAAATTTATGAATTATTTTTTGGAGAATGGGAAAAACTTGTGAATATACATAGTAGAGGTGTTTTGTTATGTACTATGCAAAAGAATTGATGTCTTGTTTTGAATTGGAGTTTACGTATCTACAGAAGGTAGAAATTACATCAGGGTTGAAACATGGATTGGATAATGAAGATGTGAAAGTGTATGCACAAAGGGAATGGAATCATTTACAGATGAGAGAAATACGACTTGCACTGGAACATCATATTTCTAGAAGAGAGATCAAGAAATATATGCATTGTGATATGCCCGTTGAAAAGATGCACAAGATTCGTCTTGCATTAGAGAAAGGGGAAAAAGTACAGAGGGATTATATGCACCAGTGGATTCCACTTGTATTTATGAGTGTGGTGATTTTGTTGTTTTTGACATTGTTTCCTTATATGCAGGAAAAGCCATATTTAGAATTGAAGCAGGATGTCATTACATTGCAGTGTGGTGATATCTTTGATCCTATGGAATATATTGCTTCCTATTCAACAATGCAGGGACAATTGATCCTTCCTTCTACGTTTTCAACAAACGAACCGGGCAATCACGTAGCCGTATATACATTACATACACAAAAAGGTGTGGTAGAAAAAATATTGTATATTGAAGTGAAATAAAAAAGTCAGGATGGTGAGATTTGAACTCATGACACCTGCGTCCCGAACGCAGTGCTCTACCAAACTGAGCTACATCCTGATATTGACGAATTTTACCACAAACATGGTAAGATAGAAACAACAAGGGAAATGATTATGGCAAAAAGAAAATTAAGAAAAGGAATTGCTTTAAAACTGGCATTACTTGCGGCTTTGTTTGTGGTGGCAACACTTGGGACTGCATTTGGATTGAACTATCTATTCAATCGTCCACAAGATGAAAAGAAAAATGAAGAACCAGAAGTTGTCGCAACACCAACACCTACACCAGAACCCGTTACGACAAGCGCTTCTTTGTTTATGGTTGGAGATGCTTTACTGCATACAACCATTGAAGCAGATGCATCAAATGGGGATGGTACATACACTTTTAGTTTACTGGATCGTATTGGTGCAATTGCACAGAATTATGATCTTCGCTATTACAATCAGGAAACGATCTTAGGTGGGGATGATCTTGGAATTCATGGATATCCTAGATTTAATGGTCCACAATCCTGGGGTGATTATATGCTTTCTTTGGGTTTTAATCTTGTATCGACAGCGAATAATCATTGCCTGGATATGAATACGTATGGATTAGAGAATTCTGTGAATTACTGGAAGAGTAAAGAAGGTATCTTGATGAATGGCACATATACTTCACAAGAGGATTATGATGCAATTCCTGTTGGGGAAATCAATGGGATTCGCTATGCGTTCTTATCGTTCTGCCATGATATGAATGGTCTGCAGCCAGAACAGCCATATTATGTGAGTTGTTATGATGGTCATGAAGAAGAGATGCTGAATAAAGTGGCACAAGCAAAAACAATGGCAGATGTTGTACTTGTAGCAATGCATTGGGGTGATGAATATCAGACATCTCCAAACGAACATCAGACAACACTTGCCCAGCAATTGGCAGATGCTGGTGCAGATATCATCATCGGCAATCATCCGCATTGTATTGAACCTGTACAGTGGCTGAATGATGGAAAGACGATTTGCTTCTATGCATTGGGAAATATTGTTGCGGCGCAATATGATCTTAGCAAGATTGAAATGATGGCAGCATTAACAATCAATAAGACGACATATGGAGATGGCAGAATAGAAATCAGCTTATCTGACTTAAAGACGGATTTAATGTATTGTTACTTTGATGCAAACTGTCGTAACTTTGATGTGATTCCATTTCCACAGATGGATGATGCACATTTAGCAAACTGCATGGATGTGTATGAACAATATAAGGCAGTTGTTACACAGATGGATCCATCGATTCCAATTGGAGGTTTCTAAAATCATACAATCAATATTCAATGTCAATGGATTTCTATGGCATGTTTGAGGTAAGATACAGTACATGAATAACATAAAGTATAAATTACAGAGATTCTTCAGGAATCGTTATGGTGCAGATCCACTTGGTCTAGCACTTGTTGGAACTTCACTGATTTTGAGTATCCTTGCTTCTATTACAAGAATTGGTTTATTTTCAATTGTTTCAATGATAGTTATGGCATATGAAATCTATCGTATGCTCTCTAAAAACTATGTGAAGAGAAGAATTGAAAATGATCACTATATGGAATACAAGACAATTGCACAAAGAAGGTGGAAAGTAATACGTAATTCTTTGCGTGATAGAAATAATCATTATTATATGTGTCCAAAGTGTCATCAGATTGTGCGTGTTCCAAAGGAAAGAGGTAAAATTGAAATTACTTGCCCTTCCTGCAGAAATAAATTTGTTAAGAAAAGTTAATATGAAGTGATTCATATTAACTTTTTTGATAGAATAACTGCGATGAAAAAGACATTGTTATGGGTCGCATCTTTGATCGCAGGATGTGTGTTTATATTTTTTAGTTTATTAGCATGCGATATTGTTATGTTTCAATCCATTGTGGATGAATGGTTTAGTTTTGTTGCTTTTGTTTGTATCTTGCTTGTTCTGTTTGCGGGAATCTCTTGGATGAATCAGAAATTTGATCGTGCAGAAGGGTATGCAAGTCAGAAAACATGGATTACTAGATGGGGACAGAATGCACTATTCTTTTCTCTTGTTCTGGATTTTATTTATGCAAGTGCTGCGTATCTGCAGGAAGAGACAAATGTATTAGTGAGACAGAATCAAAGTATGATTTTGTTTTGCCTGATGGTTGTTGTGATGTTTGGCGTGATTTACTATGTGCAGAACTATAAGAATTTATTGACACGGAAAACAAGAATTCATACATTGATTCATAAAAATGAGAAATATAGAAATAGAAGATATACATTTGTTGTGGAAGAAATCAATGAAGAGAAATCAAATTTGATTCTGAAGGGAAAATTATCTGGGAATATGCATGTATTTGATGAAGTATATGTATACAGCCTGGAAAATGATGCTTTTACAGTGCGTATTCTTTCTATACGCATGAATGAGAAAACATGCAGAAAAGCAAAAGATGGCAATGTTGAAATCATTGTCAAGAAAAATGAAAAGACAAAGCTGATAAAAAAGTATTGCGTTCTTTCTGATATCATTGCGGTGAGTGATAGTATGCATGATAACCAGAATGAGCTTCCATATATCCGTGGACTTTTGAGTGTCTATGATGTGTGTCATGATGATCCACACTTTACTTCTCTTGTTCTGTGGCTGATTTCACATGCAAATCTACTTGTCTGTGCAAAGTCAACAACAGAGCATCACGGAGATATCATGGATCCCTTACAGGAGAATACAAGTGCAGCGTTTATGTCTGTATCTACTTCTGCTGATGAAAATCTATTCATCCTTCCAGCATTTACAGATTGGGATGCCTTGCATCGCTGGTCAAGCATGATGATGGAAAAAGATGCGGTCACATTGATTATGAAATATGAAGAAGTGGAAAAAATCATGGAAAATGGATTTGGGGGAATTGTTATCAATCCGTTTGGACCACAGCCATTCTTTATGCCTGAACAGCTTTGTAAAACGATTCTGCAGATGAATCAGTCTGAAGATGATAAGTAATTTAAAAGCATGGAAAGATCACCTGAAGCAAGGGTGATTTTTTTGTATGCCTGTGTGTAATAGTAGTATTTATCATCACTGAGTAATAAACGATATTGTTCATAGAGTGTCTGCATTGTTAACTCATCTTCATATAAAGCTAGACCGAATTTGTTTCTTTCTGCGGAAAGGGCATTGGAATTACGGATATAGTCGTGGTTTGTGATGATGAGCTGTTGAATGCCTCTAGCTAGACATTGGTTTGTGAAGTAATCATTTCCATCATGAATACATGCAATGGAACCAGGAAGCAGTTCTGCCTTTGTGGATTGCAGGAAATGAATGTTATCAATTGTTTCTGCCCTTGAACCATCAAAACATGCATAGACAGAATATGGAGCACCATGGAATGCTTCGATGATCATTTTGCGTAAGGCTTTTTTGTTGATAGAAATCTTCTGGAAAAAGATACATACACGGTTTGTTCGAATAGTGTGTGGAGGATAAATGGAAGTTACACCAATACGTGTCACGTCATCTTTTGGGTGAAATGGCTGTACTTCAATTGGTCCAAAACCAATTCTGCGATTGCATTTTGCGAGGAGTTCTTTGAGGTTGTATTCCTGCTCTAAAGAATGATTTTTTAATACTGTATTGACTTCATTCATACAGTTTGTATCAAATAAGGATGCTTTATACATATCGGAGTGTACGATTGTCCATATACGGATCTTATATTTTCTTGCCAGCATGATGGATGCTAGACGGTCCATTGTGATAATTAAATCTGGTTTGAATGTTTGAATGCATGTATCAAGACATGCATAATCTTCTTCTAGATATTTTTGTGTTGCTGCACCATTAACATACATCCATTCTTCATAATTTCTCTGTGGTTTTTTGGAAAGAGAAAATGGAGATTTGATTTTTGCGGCAGGATAAAGAGAAATATGATGAAAATGGTTTTCCTTGTCTGCACTGATTGCGACGGTATGACCTTGTGTGACAAATAAATACGCAAGGTTGACTGTTAAAAAATAAGAGGTTGTATTTTGTGGATATTTGATGAATGGCGTAATGAGTATTTTCATGTCCTCTATTTTAACATACTAGGTGTATACTTGTTTCATGTTGAAAATGAGATATGAAAATAAACAGTTGATCTTTATAAAAAATGATAAAGAGTTTGTGATGGATACAAATCAATGGGCAGTCAAAAAGGATAACGAAGTGTATCCGTTCAATGATGCAAAGAAAATCACTTGCATTGAAAACAATGGCATGGGAATCTTGTTTGAAGGTATTGTAGAGGGGTGTAGTGTAAAAGCAGGCTTTCATGAAGAAAATGATGCAATTTGTGTGACGCTGGAACCAATAGAGGATACATTTGTATTTGATGAAATGATTTTTCCAGGAGCAATCCAGACAAAAGATGGTTTTTTAGTTCTTCCGCTGCAGCAGGGAACATTACTAGATACAAAAGAAAATATTTCCTTTGTTCCTTCTTTTGGCGGACGTTTTGGATGTGCAGATGCATATGTGAATGCACTAGGTTTCTATAGTGATGCTTGTTCTTATCTTTGGTTTGTAGATGACTATGAAGATAGTGGCTATCGGATTGATGCTGGTCAATATTCTATGATCTGTATGAGAACGTTCAGTTCTTTGGCACATCTTTCGTATGCAAGAAAAATGCATTTATATGTATTTGACCATTTGTTTGACTATAACGATATGGCACATTTGATTCGTAACAGATATGATGAAAATGGCTTATTGACATTGAAAGAAAAAATTGAAAGGAAACCTGTTTTAAAAAAGCTGGTTGGAAGCTGCGTCTATCATACAGGAATTCATTCAAAGATTTCTAAAGACAGTCGCTATTATCATGCAGAAGGGGAAAATGAAGCAATTGTTCCAATTGCAGATGTACAGAAGAAAGTGGAACATTTTCATGCGCAAGGCATTGATCATATCCATCTGCATTTAGATGGCTGTGGTATTGCATATGATAACCAGCACCCTAGATTTTATCCAATTGATGAAAGAACCGGTGGATATCCGGCGTTAAAGAAACTAATTGAAACATTACATGCATATAATGATGTTGTTTCTTTTCATGATAACTATCATGATCTGTATTTAGATTCTCCAGATTTTAAAGACGAATATCAGATTTATGATCGTGATCAAAAGCCATATTTTATGAGTGTATGGGCTGGTGGAAAGCAATCGTATATGACAGGACAAATGGCACCGGTCTTCTTTAAGAGAAATCTTGCTTATTTAAAAGAACAAGGTGTTAAGAGTGATGGTGTATATTGTGATGTCTTTACATGTAATCCATTTGATGAGAATTTCAATGATGCATATCGCATGAATTGTAAGCAATGCAGAGAATATCGAAATGATACATTTGATGTATGCAATGAAAGAGGTATGATTGTCAGCAGCGAAGAAATCAATGTCTTTGCATTGAATCATATTGATACATGCCATTATGCACCATATCCATTTATGATGAAACAGGATGGAAAACAGATTGGTTTACCAATTCCTTTCTTTAATCTTTGTTTCCATGACTGCGTTGTGATTCCTTGGATGAGTGATAGGAATTATGGATTGTATGCATTATTAAATGGTGGTATTCCGTATCTTGAAAGAGATGGTGCATATGTGAATACAGATGGAAGCTTTTCTGAAGATGTAGTAGATGAAAAGCGGATTGCGATGGTGAAAGAAATTGCTTCGTTTGAAGAAAAAGTTGCCTATGCAAAGATGGTGCGTCATACATTTGTGAATGGGGATGAAAACATACAGGAAACTGTATTTAATAATGGCATTACAGTGACAATTGATTTAAGAAATGATTCTTATCAAATTGTTGAAAGAAATGCGAGTAAGTAATAATATAGAAAATGATTTAAGGAGAAAAAACATGTTAACAATTTTAGATCATCCATTAATTAAACATAAGCTAACATTAATGCGTAAAAAAACAGCAAGCACAAAGGATTTCAGACAGAATCTTGATGAAATTGCAGAGCTGATGGCATATGAAGTATGCAGAGATCTTCCATTGAATGAGATTCCAATTGAGACTCCAGTTGCCCCAACAACAGGATATGAATTAAGCAAGGAAGTAATCATTGTTCCTATCTTAAGAGCAGGTGTTGGTTTATTAGATGGCATCAGAGAACTTGTACCTACAGCGAAGGTTGGCTTTATTGGTATGTATCGTGATGAAGAAACATTAGAGCCACATGAATATTTCGCAAAATTCCCAAGTGGAATGGAAGATGCAATCGTTATGATCGTTGACCCAATGCTCGCTACAGGCGGCAGTGCTGTGGATGCAATTGAAGCAGTTAAGAAAAGAGGCGCTAAGAACATTAAGCTTGTTAACCTTGTTGGTGCGCCAGAAGGTGTAGAAGCTGTACAGAAGGCACATCCTGATGTTGATATCTATTTAGCAGCATTAGATGAAAAATTGAATGAAAATGGATATATTGTACCTGGACTTGGAGATGCGGGTGATCGTATCTTCGGTACAAAGTAATGAATGATATATTCTATTTCCTGATCAGGGCATGTGTGTATCTTGTAAGCTTTGTTGTGTCATTTGAAGCAATGAAGTGTATCAATTACGAAAAGTTCTTGAAAAAAGGACACGTAGCGCAGGCACAGGTCTTTTATTACCTGTGTGTTGTGGCACTTGCATACCTGGTTGGATCATTTGTAATGGTGTTTATCCGATAGTGGGACAAATTGTTCCACTATTTTTTGGAACTTCGTTATTTTCTGTGAATATATTTAGTAGGGAGTAAAAAGTGGTATGAAAGAAACAGTCTTACAGAATTATATGCAGTTAAAAACAGAAGTATATGAAAGTATTATTCCAAAGAGTATTGAACATGCGATATTGTCAGAAGCAAACTGGCTTGGAAGAGGGAATCTGATGTCTGGGGAAGATGTTGGCTTCTTTGTAGAAGTGGGAGATATTGTCTATATGGATTATGGACAGGCATATCTAAATGAGATGGGATACCAGCATTTTGGCCTCGTTATGGCAATTTCTGAAAAGAAGGCATTGGTTATTCCTATGACAAGCAATGCGAAAACATATGCAAATGCCTATGATCCTGAAAGTAATCCTGAAGGAAAGAAGAATCTGTTTCCTTTACCTGGCATTATTGATGGATTATGCAAGAAGAGTGTTTTATTTTTGAATGATATGAAGTTTGTGAATACAGCACGGATGATTGAAAAGAAAGCACATATTGATGTGAAAAGTCCTGTGTTTCGTAAGATTCAATTACGGATCATGATGCTTTTATTTCAGAATCCTTCAGTGATATGATGGAAGCATGCAGAAATTAGATGGAAAATGGCTGGCGGCAATTAGTGCGGGAAGTGATTCTATGGCACTGCTTTCGATGTGTGTGGAAAATCATATGGATGTGATGTGTGCACATGTGAATTATCATCATCGAAAGGAAGCAGAAGAAGAACAGGCATATGTGATGCAGTTATGTCAAAACTATCATGTGCCGCTGTGTGTGAAAGATGATGCTTTTACATATACAGGAAACTTTGAAGCAGAAGCAAGAGAATATCGCTATGATTTCTTTGTGGAATGTGTCAAACGGTATCACTTGAAAGGTGTACTGGTAGCACATCATGAAGATGATGTACTTGAAACATATTTCATGCAGGAAGAAAAGGGAAGTATTCCTTCGTATTATGGTTTGAAAGAAGATGTGATGTATCAAGGGATCTTAGTGAAACGTCCATTGTTGAAGTATACAAAACAGGATTTAATTCATTATTGCGAGACACATCAGATTCGTTATTATGTTGACTGTACAAATGCGGATGAATCATTAACAAGAAACCGAATTCGTCATCAGATCGTTGAAAAGATGAATCGCTTTGAAAGAAATCTTGTTTTAAAGGAAATACAGATGAAGAATGCAACGAAGCAGGAAAGAGTCTGCAGAGTGAAAACATATATTCGTGATCAGAAAGTTTCAAAAGAATTATATCGAACATTAAGTGAAGAAGATCGTCTGGAATTATTAAGAATGTTCTTTGCATTTCAGCCTTCTATTTCATTAGCATATTTGAAAGAGATTGATCATGTCATTCTGACAAAAGAAGATTTTGTGCTGCCTTGTAAAGAATATGATCTTGCATGTGATCAATCATTTTTCTTTTTTGTTGAGAAAGATCGTTCATATTGTGATGTATATCATAGTGTTGAAGAAATGACATATGGAAAACATGCATTTTATGAGATTGCTGAAGGGAAATGTGGTGTTTACGCTGTAACACTGTTTGAAGATGATTTTCCAATTCAGATACGAAACGTACAAGATGGAGATACGATTGCAATGCGTTTTGGAAATAAAAATGCACATCGCTTTTTTATTGACCGGCATATTCCTTTGTATGCACGCACTAGCTGGCCAGTGATAGAAAATCGCCATCATAACGTGATTTTTGTGAGTGGACTTGGGTGTGATGTTCATCATTATACTGTTAACCCAACCTGCAATGTGTTAGAATATACGCTATTAAAGGAGCAATGACCTATGTGGGAGAAGAATGATATCAGAGAAATTCTAATTAGTGAAAACGAGATCCAAGAGCGTGCAAAACAGCTGGGAGAACAGATTACAAAAGACTATTCTTCTAAGAAGCCATTACTTGTTGGCTTATTAAGAGGATCCGTACCATTTTTAGCTGATCTGATGAAAAATATTGATTTAGATATTCAGTTTGACACAATGGATGTGAGTTCTTATGAAGGAACAGAATCTGTTGGTGAAATTCGTATCTTGAAAGATCTAGATACACCAATCAAAGGATTAGATATTATCCTGGTAGAAGATATCGTAGATACTGGAAGAACTTTACAGACAGTAAAAAATACGCTGCTTCACCGTGGTGCTGCGTCTGTGACGATTTGTACTTTATTGAATAAATCTGCTAGACGTACTGTTGATATTCAGGCAGATTATATTGGATTTGAAGTAGCAGATGAATTTGTGGTTGGATATGGTATGGATTTCAACCAGAAATACAGATGTTTACCATACATTGGTGTGTTAAATGCTGAATGTTATGAATAAAATAGAGGAAAAGAAATGAAGAAAAACAACAATAAAGTTTTGGGATGGCTGCCATATTTGATTGTTCTGGTTGCGATGATGTCATTGTTTGGCATGAACAATTTAGCAGGCAATAAAACAGTTACATATCAGACATTGACGAAGATCGTAGAGACAAAAAAAATTTCAGATGCATCATTAACAATTGGAACAAATACGACAAGTGTTCGTGGTGTATATGAAGAAAGCGGTCATCAGGTTACATTTACAGGAACAATTCCATCTACATCTGATCAGATTGAAAATATGATCACAGAATTAGGTGATGCGAATGTAACTGTCGTAGATGCAGATGCTTCAAATGTATTTATTAATACACTTGTGAATCTTGTTCCATTCCTATTGATGATTGGTTTAGCAGTATGGATGATCAACAAGATGAGTGGCGCACAGAGTGCAAATGGAAAAGCATTTGAATTCTCCAAGTCTCGTGCACGTTTGGAAGGTAAAGTGAAGGTTCGCTTTGCGGATGTTGCGGGATGCGATGAAGAAAAACAGGAAATGGCTGAAATCATTGACTACCTGAAGTATCCAAAGAAGTTTGAAAAGATGGGTGCTAGAATTCCTAAGGGTGTCTTGCTTGCGGGTCATCCTGGTACTGGTAAAACACTTTTAGCGAAGGCAGTTGCAGGAGAAGCAAATGTTCCATTTTATTCTATTTCTGGTTCTGATTTCGTTGAAATGTTCGTAGGTGTTGGTGCATCTAGAGTACGTGACATGTTCAAAAAGGCAAAGCAGACTGCACCATGTATCATCTTTATTGATGAAATTGATGCTGTGGGTCGTCAAAGAGGTGCTGGATTTGGTGGCGGACACGATGAACGTGAACAGACATTGAACCAGCTGCTTGTTGAAATGGATGGTATGGAAGAAAATACTGGTGTTGTAGTCATTGCGGCTACAAATAGACCTGATGTTCTTGACCCTGCATTATTACGTGCTGGACGTTTTGACCGTCAGATTACAGTATCTTTACCGGATCGTAAGGGTAGAGAAGCAATTTTGAAAGTACATGCGAGAAATAAGCATTTCGCTGCAGATATTGATCTTGGTGCATTAGCAAAGAGAACTCCAGGTTTCTCTGGTGCAGATCTTGAAAATGTATTGAATGAATCAGCTATTATGGCTGTTCGTCATGACGAAACAGAAATTACAATGGCTGATATTGATGAAGCAATCGACCGTGTTATGATGGGTCCTGCAAAGGTTTCTAAGACATACGATGATAAGACAAAGAAACTAGTTGCGTATCATGAATCTGGTCATGCAATTGTCGGATTGTTTATGGAAAATGCACAGGTTGTACAGAAAGTTACAATCATTCCAAGAGGTCAGGCTGGTGGATATAACCTCATGACACCTAAGGAAGAAAAGATGATGAATACAAAGAATGACTTGCTGGCTACAATTACTTCCTTTATGGGTGGTAGAGTTGCAGAAGAATTATTCTTTGATGATGTTACAACAGGTGCTTCTAATGATATTGAAAGAGCAACAAATATTGCGAAGGATATGGTTACTTTATATGGTATGAGTGATCTTGGACCAATCAAATACAATTCTGGAAGTGAGAATGTATTCTTAGGCAGAGATTATAACCAGCCAAACAATGTATCCGGACAGGTTGCATTTGAAATTGATCAGGAAGTTAGAAAGATTGTCAATGGATGTCATGATGAAGCCAAGAAGCTCATTCAGGCACATGAAACGGAATTGACAAGAATTGCGGAAGCATTGATGGAATATGAAACTTTAACAGCTGAACAGATTCAGAAGGTCGTTAAAGGTGAAGATATTTCTGCTGACTTTACAGATACAAAGTCTGAAACAGCTGGTGAACAGCCTTCCACAGATGAAATGAATGCATAAGAGAAGTCGAATGACTTCTCTTTTTCAAAGAAGGAGATTGTATGAAAAAAAGATGGATGAATATTGGAATGGGATTGTTTTTTGGAGTGTTAATGTCAATCCTGATGTTATATATGATGATTTCTTCTATGTTTTCTTTATTTTCCAGTGCATTCTGGATTACTTGTGCTGTAGCGTGTGCTTTGCCGCATTGCTTATTTGTGATAAAGAAATATGATTTTTCACCAATATGTGTGTGCATTTGTATGATTGTCATTTCCTTCAGCATTACATTGCTTTATGGTGTAACAATGAATCATGCATCGAATTACAGTAATGTAATGCATGCCTTACTTGTGGATTCATCTATTTTACATGCACTCTCTTTTCTTTCATTGCTTGCAAGATGTATCGTTCATCGAAAAATGAAATGATTCTTGTGTTAAAATAAATCAGAAATATGCTGACAAAATGGGGAAAGATCGTTAACGAAAAATGCCCTTGGCAAGAATATCCGCGCATGTTGATGCAAAGAGATTCTTACTATAACTTAAATGGTGTTTGGGAGTATCAGATCACAGAAAGAAAACAGAATCCGGTAGCAGGACAATGGAAGAAAATCATTGTCCCATTTGCTTTGGGTTGTGAATTATCACAGGCAGAACAGCAGCTGCCAAAAGGTAAAGCATTGTGGTATCGGAAACAATTCTCATATAAGCCAAATGCATTACGAACATTTATGAATTTTGAAGCTGTAGATTGTGAATGTACGATATTTGTAAATGGCATGGAAGTTGGCAGTCATAAAGGTGGATATACACCATTTTCCTTTGATGTAACGGAATATATCAAATATCAGAATTCTTTGATGGTGCGCTGTATTGATGATTCGAATTATGGGAAATATGCTTATGGAAAACAGAAGATTGAACATGGAGGCATGTGGTATACGCCAACTGCAGGTATCTGGGGCAGTGTATGGATGGAAAATGTATCGCAACATGGTATTCGTGATTTGAAAATTACACCAGATGTGGATCATTCCTGTGTACATATTTCTCTGGCGGGTGATTTTTCACAGGCACTTGTAACGATTGCATCCAATGGTCATGTCATTCATTCTGGCGTAACAAAGGATCAGACATATACTGCACCTATAGAACAGCCGCATCTTTGGAGTCCACAGGATCCATTTCTGTATGATTTATATGTACAGACAGAAGATGATGTTGTGCGTTCTTATTTTGGAATGCGCAAGTTTTCAAAAGAAAATGATCGAAATGGAATTTTGCGTTTTTTCTTGAATGATGAACCATTGTTCTTTAGTGGTCTATTAGATCAGGGATATTCTTCTGATGGAATGTATACGTATGCAAGTGATGAAGCAATGATCTATGAACTTCAGAAAGTGAAAGACATGGGATTTAATATGCTTCGCAAGCACGCTAAAATTGATATGCGTCGATGGTATTATCATTGTGACCGTCTTGGTATCTTAGTGATGCAGGATATGGTAAGTGGTGGATTTATCGATCAGGATAAAATGACAACAATGTATTTGCCAAACCTTGGATTTACAAAGATGGATGATACAAAAGATGCATCATTTGTTAGAACAGATAAAGAGTTACAGAAGAACTATTATACAGAATTAGATGAAATGATGGATGCGTTGTATAATCAGACATCGATCTTTGCATGGGTTGCTTTTAATGAAGGATGGGGTCAATTTGATTCTCAGAAAGTAACAGAACATATTCGATCCTATGATGATACTAGACTCATTGATAGTGCTTCTGGATGGCATGATAATGGTGCAGGTGATTTTCATAGCGTGCATAATTACTTTTTTCCATACAAAGCAAAAAAAAATGCATCTCGTATTGAGATACTGAGTGAATTTGGAGGATATTCGTATTTAGAAAAAGGACATGCGAATATTGAAAAACTGTATGGATATAAAAAATTTGAAGATAAATTGAAACTGATGGATGCATTGAAAAATTTATATCAAAATAAGATCTTACAGAATATTCCAAAGGGATTATCTGGCTGTATTTATACACAGTTATCGGATGTTGAAGATGAATGCAATGGTATTTTTACATTTGATCGAGAAATCATCAAAGTTGATGAGAGAAAGATCAAGAAAATAAATGAAAGATGTATTAGGAGATTAAATAAATGATGAAAGATGAAATCGTAATTGCGGAAGCATTAGATGGTCAAATTAGAATTCATGCGGCTTGTACAACAGCTTTGGTTGAACAGGCACGCAAGCATCATCATTGTATGCCTACAAGTGCAGCAGCATTAGGCAGAACATTAACAGTGACTGCAATCATGGCATCTGATTTAAAAGGTGAAAATGAAAAAGTGACTGCGATGTTTAATGGACATGGCCCTGCAGGTACTGTTCTTGCACAGGCAGATGCGAAAGGAAATGTCAAAGGTTTTATTGGTGATCCAAACTTATACCTTGTAAGAGAAGATGGTCATCTGGCTGTTGGACAGGCAATTGGTACAGATGGCAACTTGACAGTTTCTAGAGATATGGGATTGAAAGAACCATTTACAGGTGTATCTAAGATACAGTCTGGTGAAGTTGGTGATGATTTTGCATATTATTTTGCGATTTCTGAACAGACACCTAGTGTTGTAGGCGTTGGTGTACTTGTTTCACCTGATGGAACAATCAAGGCTTCTGGTGGCTTGATTTATCAATTGTTGCCAAATGCAACGGAAGAAGCAATTTCTTTCTGTGAAAATGTTGCCGCAACACAAAAACCAGTTTCTGAACTGATTGACAGCGGTCTTTCACTGGATGAAATCATTCATACATATTTTAGTGATGCTAATATTCTGGATCGTCGTAATATACAGTGGCATTGTGAGTGCTCAAAGGAAAGATTTGCGGCTTCTTTGATGACATTGAAAGATTCTGAAATTGAAGAGATGATCAATGATGAAAAAGGTGCAGAGTGTGTTTGCCAGTATTGTAATACGGCATATCAATTTACAAGTGAAGATCTAAAGGAAATATTGAAACAGAAACATGTGGAAAATAGGGAATGTTGAAATTGAAAATCAAATCATAGCTGCGCCACTAGCAGGAATTTCCAAACCTGTTTACCGTAGTTTGATGCGAGAATATGGTGCTGGCTTATGTGTGAGTGAAATGATTTCTGATAAGGCATTGCATTATCAGAATGCGAAAACTTTTGATATGTGCAGAACAAATAAAGATGAACATCCCGTAGCATTGCAGTTGTTTGGAAATGATCCTCTTACAATGGGAGAAGCTGCAACGTATCTAAGTGAACATACAGATTGCGATATTATTGATATCAATATGGGATGTCCTGTCAATAAAGTAATCAAAGCACATGCGGGAAGTTATTTGATGGCACATCCTGAAGAAGCATATGATGTTGTTAGAGCGGTCGTAGATCATACAGATCGCCCTGTGACTGTAAAGATGCGTGCTGGATGGGATCATGATCATATCAATTGTGTCGAAATTGCACGTCTTTGTGAAAAGGCTGGGGCAAAAGCAGTTGCGGTACATGGCAGAACACGTTCGCAGATGTATACGGGTTCTTCCAATAACGAATATATCAAAATGGTAAAGGAATCTGTATCGATTCCAGTCATTGGCAATGGCGATATAAAAACACCACAGGATGCTTTGGATATGATGGCATATACAAAGTGTGATGCGGTGATGATTGGTAGAGCCTTGATTGGCAGGCCGTTTTTAATTAAAGAAATTAAAAATGCTCTTGAAGGAAAAGAAAATTGTGAAGTTTCTTTTATTGAAAGACTGGATCTATGTAAAGAATATGCGAGAAGACTGTGTGAAGATGAAACGGAATATACGGGAATTCGTGAAATCCGTGGCATTGCACCAATGTATTTGACAGGTATGCCACATGCTTCTCATTATAAGCATGCATTAACACAAGTGACTTCTTTGAAAGACTTTAATGCGATTATTGAAGAATATAAGCTAAAAGTTACAAAGTAAAAAAGATGCCAGGGGGGAGTAGGCAATGCAAGTAAGTTAAGAGATTTGACAAAATAAAAAAATCGAGAATAGACATAC
>ERZ780167.291-NODE-291-length-52967-cov-5.463222_pt1 | contig 52967 bp, 40 predicted proteins | sample MGYA00510982_ERZ780167 | MGnify/ENA primary metagenome ERZ780167 (study PRJEB29588, sample SAMEA2146107) | human gut metagenome | biome: human gut; feature: human-associated habitat; material: faeces | place: Denmark | collected 2008/2010 ... | reverse complement strand
CCCCTGCCGTTTTTGCCGTACAGCCGGCCATGAGTAACCACGTATGCGCCTCCGACGCTATCAAGAAAGACAACCGACCGGTAGAATCAAAACGACTGTTCCGTTCCAAAGCCGTAGAAGAACAAATTCAACGGATACAGCAGCTGCTGAAAAATCAGAAGCTGTCATGGATGTTCACTAACTGCTTTCCCAACACGCTGGACACCACCGTCCATTTCCGCAAGGACAAGAAAGACGGGAAGCCCGACACATTTGTCTACACCGGAGATATCCATGCCATGTGGCTCCGCGACTCAGGTGCGCAGGTGTGGCCCTACGTACAGCTGGCCAATGAAGACAAGGAACTGAAGACGATGCTTGCAGGAGTCATCAACCGCCAATTCAAGCTGATTAATGTAGACCCGTTTGCCAACGCCTTCAACGACGGCCCCATCCCCGACGGACACTGGAAAACCGACCTTACCGACATGAACGACGAGGTGCACGAGCGTAAATGGGAAATCGATTCACTGTGTTATCCGCTACGCCTTGCCTACCATTACTGGAAAACGACCGGTGATACAAGCATCTTCGATGCCGAGTGGATAAAAGCAATCCAAAACATCCTGACCACCTTCCGCGACCAACAGCGCCGTGACGGACGCGGTTCCTACCATTTCCAGCGGGTAACTGAACGCGCACTGGACACGATGACCAACGACGGCTGGGGCAATCCGGTGAAACCGGTCGGACTGATTGCATCTTCTTTCCGCCCTTCCGATGACGCCACCACCTTCCAATTCCTGATACCCTCCAACTTCTTCGCCGTATCTTCGCTGCGTAAGGCAGCCGAGATTCTGACTGAAGTCAATAACCGCCCGGAGCTTGCAAAAGAATGTACCGACCTGGCTGGAGAAGTAGAAACCGCCCTACGAAAATACGCTACCTACAACCATCCCAAATACGGCACCATCTATGCCTTCGAGGTAGACGGTTTCGGCAACCACCTTCTGATGGACGACGCCAATGTACCGAGCCTTATCGCACTGCCCTATCTGGGCGATGTGGACATCAACGATCCTATTTACCAGAACACCCGTCGTTTCGTATGGAGCGAGGATAACCCATACTTCTTCAAAGGTACGGCAGGCGAAGGCATTGGAGGTCCGCACATCGGCTACGACATGATTTGGCCGATGAGCATCATGATGAAAGCCTTCACAAGCCAGAACGATGAAGAGATTAAAACTTGCGTGAAGATGTTGATGGATACAGAAGCCGGAACCGGCTTTATGCACGAGTCTTTCCACAAAGACAATCCCGCCAAGTTCACCCGCGCCTGGTTTGCATGGCAAAACACATTGTTTGGCGAACTCATTCTAAAACTGGTGAACGAGGGCAAGCTAGACTTGCTGAACAGCATACAGTAAAAAAACATTTATCCCCCCTGGATTCTGTGGATGAATGTAATAATCAACCACTCCAGGGGGAATATTATCACTCCTCCCTCCCATCATCTTCCGGTAAGTAGTAACGTTCACAAAATAGACGGGAAGTTAACAAAAAAAGTTTCAGAAGTTAATACTAAAACAAGAAAGAGTTAAGAAAGAGCTTTATCCCAAACTTTGGTTTTTCCAAACCAAGCCTGGGGATAGAGAAACCAAGTCTTGGTTTAGATATCCGCAAAGCTGGGAAAGAAGTTTCCCACCCAAGACACCATTCCACCAACAAGCGACTTTCAAACCAAAGACCGTCATCCTCAACTGAATCTTTTCAAAAGAGACTACACGAATCCCCCACCAGCAAAGCGTTTCAAAAGCAGCTTCATTATCAAATGAATAAGCTATCAACAAGGTGTTGAAAACTTCTTCCTAAGATTTTAGTTAAAAGATTGTGGGGAATTGTGGGGAAATGTGTATTTTTACCGTCGCTTATTATAATAAGGTGAGAAATGATACAATTTTTAGGTAATATCGAGGCTAAGGCGGATGCAAAAGGAAGAGTTTTCATCCCGGCCACCTTCCGGAAACAGCTGCAAGCCGCTTCTGAAGAAAGACTCGTGTTGCGTAAGGACGTGTATCAGGATTGCCTGGTGCTCTACCCGGAAAGTGTATGGTTTGCCACTCAAAACCAACTTCGCTGCCGACTGAATAAATGGAACGCCAAACAACAAATGATTTTCCGCCAGTTCGTAAGTGACGCGGAAGTCATGACCCCTGACGGGAACGGACGCATCCTGCTCCCAAAACGTTACCTGCAAATGGCGGGTATACAAAGTGATGTCCGCTTCATTGGTGTGGACAACACAATAGAAATCTGGGCTAAGGAACGTGCCGACCAACCATTCATGAACCCCGACGAGTTCAGCGAGGCTCTTGAAGAACTGCTGGGAGACGAAAATATTTGTTGTGACGAAAATAAGCTATAAACAACAGATGATGAAAGAAGAAACAACATATCACATCCCCGTATTGCTGATGCCGAGCGTAGATGCAATGAACATCCGTCCGGACGGCACGTATGTAGACGTAACGTTTGGTGGAGGAGGACATTCGCGCGAGATACTGTCCCGCCTGGAAGACGGCGGCCGGCTGCTGAGCTTCGACCAGGACGAGGATGCGGAACGCAACATTGTGAACAACCCGCATTTTACATTCGTACGCAGCAACTTCCGCTACCTGCACAACTTCCTACGCTATCACGGCATCGAAAAAGTGGATGCCATACTTGCCGACCTCGGCGTATCTTCCCATCACTTTGATGACAGCGAACGGGGATTCTCCTTCCGCTTCGACGGGGCACTGGATATGCGTATGAACAAGCGTGCCGGCCTGACCGCTGCCGACATCGTGAATACCTACGAAGAAGAAAAGCTGGCCGATATTTTTTATCTGTACGGCGAGCTGAAGAACAGCCGGAAACTGGCATCTGTCATCGTTAAGGCACGGGCTACGCAGAGAATTGCCACCATCGGCGAATTTTTGGAAATCGTCAAGCCACTCTTCGGCCGCGAACGCGAGAAGAAAGAACTGGCAAAAGTATTCCAGGCATTGCGCATTGAGGTAAACCAGGAAATGGAAGCACTGAAAGAAATGCTGTATGCGGCAACAGAAGCGCTAAAGCCGGGAGGCCGCCTGGTGGTGATAACCTATCACTCCCTGGAAGACCGTATGGTGAAGAATATCATGAAAACCGGTAACGTGGAAGGCAAGGCCGAAAAAGATTTCTTCGGGAACGTATTGACCCCGTTCCGGCTAGTCAACAACAAAGTGATTGTACCGGACGAGGAAGAGATAGAGCGCAATCCGCGTTCGCGCAGCGCCAAGCTGAGAATTGCAGAAAGAGTAATGAATGATTAGTGACTAGCAATGGAAAAGAAGCAAGAAGAAAAGAATACGGAAAAGGTGAAAAAACGCACCTCACTGAAGAACATCATCGGAGGCGACATTCTGGCCACAGACTTCTTCCGCCGCCAAGCCGGATTGTTGTTCCTTATCATGGTGCTTATCATTATTTACATCAACAACCGTTACGAATGCCAACTGCAACTGATAGAGATAGACAATCTTAAAAAAGAGCTGATAGACATCAAGTACGATGCCCTGACACGCAGTTCGGAATTGATGGAGCGGAGCCGCCAATCGCGCATCGAGGAATACATCGCCACCAAAGAAAGCGATTTGCAGACTTCCACTAATCCACCGTACTTACTAAAATAATGGAGAATTGAGGATTAAAGTAATTTCAATAGTACATCGTAAATCGTTAAATCGTAAATAACATTGGCTGTAAATAAAAAAAACATAATGACCCGTTACTTCTTCGTCGTCCTACTCATGGGGTTGGTGGGGATAGCTATTGTTGTGAAAGGCGCCATGATTATGTTTGCTGAGCGACAGTACTGGCACGATGTAGCCGACCGCTTCGTAAAAGAGAATGTAACGGTGAAGCCCAACCGGGGAAATATCCTGTCCTCGGATGGCAAACTGATGGCAAGTTCGCTGCCGGAATATAAAATATATATGGACTTCATGTCCGGCGAAAGGGACGAGAAGCGCCGCAAAAAGGACCAGCAGCGCAAGGATTCTATCTGGAAAGCCAATTTCGATTCCATCTGTATCGGGCTTCATCAGATTTTTCCGGACATCAGTGCCGCCACCTTCAAAAGCCATCTGCGCAAGGGGCGGGAGATGAAGAGCCGGAACTACAACATTCTTCCCAACCGCAACCGGCGCATCTCTTACATTCAGTATAAGGAAGCCAAGCGGTTACCCGTATTCAAGATGAACAAGTACAGAGGCGGGTTCCACGAACAGATATACAACCAGCGTAAAAAGCCGTTCGGTTCTTTGGCAGCCCAAACCCTGGGCCGTCTCTATGCCGATACAGCCATGGGAGCCCGTAACGGCATTGAACTGGCCTTCGACACCCTGCTGAAAGGACGAAACGGTATTACCCACCGTCAGAAGGTGATGAATAAATACCTGAATATCGTAGACCTTCCCCCGGTAGACGGTTGTGACATCATATCCACCCTCGACGTAGGCATGCAGGACATCTGCGAAAAAGCCTTGGTGGACAAGTTGAAGGAAATCAATGCCAACGTCGGGGTAGCCGTACTGATGGAAGTGGCTACCGGAGAAGTAAAGGCCATTGTCAACATGATGAAAGCCGGAGACGGCAATTACTACGAAATGAACAGTAATGCCATCAGCGATATGTTGGAACCGGGCTCCACCTTCAAGACAGCCTCCATTATGGTGGCACTGGAAGATGGCAAGATAACCCCGGATACCGAGGTAGACACGGGCAACGGTATTATGAATATGTACGGCAGTAAGATGAGGGACCACAACTGGCACCGGGGAGGTTACGGAAAGATAGATGTGACACGTATTCTGGAAGTTTCTTCCAATGTGGGTGTCTCCTACCTCATCGACAAGCACTACAAGGATAATCCGCAGAAGTTCGTGGACGGTTTGAAGCGCATGAGCATCGACCAGCCGCTTCATCTGCAAATACCCGGTGAAGGGAAACCCAACATCAAAGGGCCTAAAGAGCGTTATTTTGCCAAAACGACTTTGCCGTGGATGAGTATCGGTTACGAAACCCAGGTACCTCCCATAAACATACTGACCTTCTACAATGCCATAGCCAACAACGGAGTCATGGTACGCCCCAAATTTGTGAAAGCAGCGGTAAAGGACGGTGAGGTAGTGAAAGAATATCCTACGGAAGTAATCAATCCCAAGATATGTTCCGACCATACCTTGACACAAATCCGCGAAATCCTTCGGAAAGTGGTATCGCAAGGATTGGCAAAACCTGCCGGCAGCAAACAGTTCTCCGTATCGGGCAAGACGGGTACGGCACAGATTTCTCAAGGAGCCGCCGGATATAAGTCGGGACGGGTGAACTACCTTGTAAGTTTCTGCGGATATTTCCCCTCGGAAGCACCCAAATACAGTTGCATCGTTTCCATCCAGAAGCCTGGGTTACCAGCTTCAGGCGGTCTGATGGCAGGTAGTGTCTTCGGGAAAATAGCAGAAAGAGTGTATGCCAAAGACCTGCGTTTTGACATACGCAGTGCCATAGACAGTACCACCAATGTGATTCCTCCCGTGAAAGCCGGAGAGATGAACGAAGCACTCCTTGTACTGAATGATTTGAAAGTGCCCGTTCAGAAACAGTTCGCCGGACAAAAGAAAAAGGAACAGTGGGGGCATACACAAGCAGCTCCGTCGGCAGTCATCCTGCAAGACCAGGAACCGGCCTCGGGCACCGTGCCCAGCGTGGTCGGTATGGGAGCGAAAGATGCTGTCTACCTTTTAGAGAGCAAAGGACTGAAAGTAAGGCTAAACGGCGTAGGACGGGTGAGGAACCAGTCCATAGCAAGCGGTAGCCGGATAGTGAAAGGACAAACCATAGCCCTGACACTACGTTAACATGAGAATAAACAAGATTTGGATATACACTATATATAATAAGGTATGAGATTAAGTGATTTGTTGCAAACAATACAGCCGGTCCGGATTGCCGGAAGTACAAGCATGGAGATAACGGGGGTGAATATAGATTCCCGCCTGATAGGAACCGGACATCTGTTCATGGCCATGCGTGGTACGCAGACCGACGGGCATGCCTATATTCCGGCTGCCATCAATAAAGGGGCTGTTGCAGTATTGTGTGAAGAATTGCCGGAAGAGCTTAAGGCCGGCATCACCTACATTCAGGTGAAAGACAGTGAAGATGCCGTAGGGAAAGTGGCTACCACTTTCTATGGCGACCCTACATCCAAGATGGAACTCATCGGCGTGACCGGAACCAACGGAAAAACAACCGTTGCCACCTTATTATATAATACTTTCCGCTATTTCGGCTACAAGGTCGGACTGGTTTCCACTGTATGCAATTACATCGACGACCAGCCCGTACCGACCGAACACACCACCCCGGACCCGATAACCCTGAACCGCCTGCTCGGAGAAATGGCCGATTCCGGCTGCAAGTACGCCTTCATGGAAGTCAGTTCCCATTCCATTGCCCAGAAGCGCATCAGCGGTCTGAAGTTTGCCGGCGGTATTTTCACTAATCTGACCCGCGACCATCTGGATTATCATAAAACGGTGGAGAACTACCTCAAAGCCAAGAAAAAGTTCTTCGACGAACTGCCAAAAGGAGCTTTCAGCCTGACCAACCTGGATGACAAGAACGGACTTGTGATGACGCAGAATACCCGTTCGAAGGTATACACCTACTCTTTGCGTAGTCTTAGCGACTTCAAAGGCAAAGTCTTGGAGTCTCATTTCGAGGGAATGTTGCTCGACTTCAACAATCACGAACTGGCAGTACGTTTCATCGGAAAATTCAATGCCTACAACCTGCTGGCGGTATTCGGTACTGCCGTATTACTTGGCAAGAAAGAAGAGGATGTACTGGTTGCCCTCAGCACGCTGCATCCGGTAACCGGCCGCTTCGATGCCATCCGTTCACCGAAAGGCTACACCGCCATTGTGGACTATGCGCATACTCCAGACGCCCTGGTCAATGTATTGAACGCCATTCACGGAGTGCTGGAAGGAAAAGGGAAAGTGATTACCGTTGTGGGCGCCGGCGGCAACCGCGACAAAGGCAAGCGTCCCATCATGGCCAAAGAATCCGCCCGCTTGAGCGACCGGGTCATCATCACCTCCGATAACCCGCGCTTTGAAGAGCCGCAGGACATCATCAACGACATGCTGGCGGGACTGGATAAAGACGACATGCAGAAAACCATCAGCATCACCGACCGCCGCGAAGCCATCAAGACAGCCTGCATGCTGGCACAGCCGGGAGACGTGATTCTCGTTGCAGGCAAGGGGCATGAGAATTATCAGGAGATTAAAGGCGTGAAACACCATTTTGACGACAAAGAGATATTAAATGAGATAATGTGCTAATATGCCAATGTGCTAATTGCCATGCGTCATGTAGGATATTCATTCCTTTACCAGCAGATATACCAGACATCAATTAGCATATTGGCACATTAGCACATTAAACAATTAAATAATTAACATCATGTTATACTATTTATTTCAATGGTTAGACAAATATGACTTCCCCGGTGCGGGCATGTTTGGCTATACATCCTTCCGTTCGTTGATGGCAATCATTCTGGCATTGCTCATTTCGAGTATCTGGGGAGATAAGTTCATCAATCTACTGAAACGCAAGCAGATTACCGAAACGCAACGTGATGCCAGCATCGACCCGTTCGGCGTAAACAAGGTGGGAGTACCCAGCATGGGCGGTGTCATCATTATTTTTGCCATACTCATTCCTTGCCTACTACTGGGCAAATTGAACAATATTTATATGATATTGATGCTGATTACCACAATCTGGCTGGGGTCGCTGGGCTTTGCCGACGACTACATCAAGATATTCAAGAAGGACAAGGAAGGCCTGCACGGTAAGTTCAAAATCATCGGTCAGGTAGGCTTGGGACTTATCGTCGGACTGACTCTCTACCTCAGTCCGCAGGTGGTTATCCGCGAGAACATAGAAATAGAGAAACCGGACGGACAGATAGAAGTGGTGCATGCCGCCAAGGAAATCAAGGCAACACAGACCACCATCCCATTCTTCAAGAGCAACAACTTCGACTATGCCGACCTAGTGGGCTTCATGGGTGAACATGCCCAGACAGCAGGTTGGATACTGTTTGTGATTATCACGATTTTCGTAGTTACCGCCGTCAGCAACGGAGCCAACCTGAATGACGGAATGGACGGAATGGCGGCAGGGAACTCTGCCATTATCGGACTGACCTTGGGAATACTCGCCTACGTATCGAGCCACATTGAATATGCCGGCTACCTGAATATCATGTACATTCCCGGCTCGGAAGAACTGGTAATCTTTATCTGTGCCTTCATCGGTGCACTTATCGGCTTCTTGTGGTACAATGCCTATCCGGCCCAGGTATTCATGGGCGATACGGGCAGTCTGACCATTGGAGGAATCATCGCAGTATACGCCATCATTATTCACAAGGAACTGCTGATACCCATCCTTTGCGGTATCTTCCTGGTGGAGAACCTTTCGGTCATCCTGCAACGCCTCTACTACAAGGCAGGCAAGCGGAAAGGCGTGAAACAACGTCTCTTCAAAAGAACACCGATACACGACCACTTCCGCACTTCCATGAGCCTGATAGAGCCGGGATGCAGCGTAGTATTCACCAAACCGGACAAGCTGTTCCACGAATCCAAAATCACCATCCGCTTCTGGATTGTGACGATTGTATTGGCAGCGATAACGATTATAACATTAAAAATTAGATAACAAACAAATGAAGAACTAAGAATGAAGAATGAAGAATTTAGCTGTACATCATCTCGCTGCATAGCGATTCTTCATTCATCATTCTTAATTAAAAAAGTATGAGTAGAATTGTAGTATTAGGAGCTGGCGAAAGCGGCGCAGGCGCTGCCGTACTGGCCAAAGTGAAAGGATTCGACACGTTCGTCTCCGACATGTCCGCCATCAAAGACAAATACAAGGAACTGCTGGATAAATACGGCATTGCCTGGGAAGAGGGACACCACACAGAAGAGCTGATTCTGAATGCTGACGAAGTAGTGAAAAGCCCCGGTATTCCCAACGACGCTCCGCTCATTATGAAATTAAAGGAAAAAGGTACGCCCATCATCTCTGAGATAGAGTTTGCGGGACGGTACACTGACGCAAAGATGGTCTGTATCACCGGCTCGAACGGAAAGACTACAACCACCTCGCTCATTTATCACATCTTCAAGAGTGCAGGCCTGAACGTCGGCCTCGCCGGCAACATCGGCAACAGCCTGGCCTTGCAGGTAGCCACGGAGCAGCATGATTACTACGTCATTGAGCTGAGTTCCTTCCAGCTGGACAATATGTATAACTTCCGTGCCAACATTGCCGTACTGATGAACATCACACCAGACCACTTGGACCGTTACGACCACTGTATGCAGAAATATGTGGACGCCAAATTCCGCATCACCCAAAACCAGACACCGGAAGACGCTTTTATCTTCTGGAACGACGACCCCATCATCAAGCGCGAGCTGGACAAGCATGGCCTGCGCGCCCATCTCTACCCGTTCGCTGCCGTGAAGGAAGACGGGGCCATCGCATACGTGGAAGACGGTGAAGTGGAAATCAACGAACCGATAGCCTTCAATATGGAGCAAGAGGAGCTGGCGCTGCACGGCACACACAACCTATACAATTCGTTAGCCGCCGGCATCTCGGCCAATTTGGCCGGCATCCGGAAAGAATATATCCGCAAAGCCTTGTCCGACTTCAAGGGAGTGGAACACCGGTTGGAGAAAGTAGCCACCGTACGCGGCGTGAGCTTCATCAACGATTCCAAGGCTACGAACGTAAATTCCTGCTGGTATGCCCTACAAAGCATGACCGGCAAAACCGTACTTATCCTCGGCGGTAAAGACAAAGGAAACGATTACACGGAAATCGAAGACCTCGTACGCGAAAAGTGCTCTGCCCTGGTCTATTTGGGATTGCACAACGAAAAGCTGCACGCCTTCTTCGACCGTCTGGGACTGCCCGTAGCCGACGTGCAGACCGGCATGCAGGATGCCGTAGAAGCAGCCTTCAAGCTGGCAAAGAAAGGTGAAACCGTGTTGCTCAGTCCTTGCTGTGCCTCCTTCGACCTCTTCAAGAGCTATGAGGACCGCGGCGATCAGTTCAAAGCATGTGTCAGAGCACTATAAGATACAGATGCCGTAACAGTCCTATTACGAATTCCGTAACAAGAACGGCAACTTTTAATTCTTTAATTATTAATTTTTAATTTGCGAAGCATTGGATTTATTAAAGAGCATATTCAAAGGCGATAAAGTGATTTGGATTATTTTCCTTTTCCTTTGCCTCATCTCCATCACAGAGGTATTCAGTGCTGCCAGTACGCTGACCTACAAGAGTGGCGACCATTGGGGACCGATTACGCAACACAGCATCCTCCTGATGGTAGGCGCCGTCATTGTAGTACTGGTACACAACATCCCCTATAAATGGTTTCAGGTGTTCCCGGTATTCCTGCTTCCGATATCCATCGGACTGCTGGCTTTTGTGATGCTGATGGGATTCATTACCGGCGACCGCGTAAACGGCGCAGCCCGCTGGATGACCTTCATGGGTATTCAGTTCCAGCCGTCGGAAATAGCGAAGATGGCCGTCGTCATCGTTACCGCCTTTATCCTCTCGAAAGGGCAGGATGAAGACGGTGCAAGTCCGAAAGCCTTTAAGCGCATCATGATTATTACCTGCATTGTCTGTGGCCTTATCCTGCCGGAAAACTACTCGACGGGAATGCTGCTCTTCGGAACGGTCTACCTGATGATGTTCATCGGGCGGGTATCTGCCAGGAAACTGCTGATACTGGGAGGAGGGATTGTGGCATTCGTAACAGTCTTTGTCGCCTTCCTGCTGGCCACGCCAGACAAGACATTGGAAAATATACCGATGGGGCACCGCTTCACCACTGTAAAATCCCGTATTGCAGACTTTACCAACAAGGAGGAAGTTCCTGCCGCCAAATTCGACATCGACGGCGACGGGCAAGTGGCACATGCCCGTATTGCCGTAGCTACGAGCAACGTTGTAGGCAAGGGTCCGGGAAACTCCGTACAGCGTGACTTTCTGAGCCAGGCATTCTCCGATTTCATCTATGCCATCATCATCGAGGAACTGGGACTGGTAGGCGGAATAGTCGTTGTGTTCCTTTATGTCTGCCTATTGGTGCGAGTGGGCCGTATCGCCAAAAAATGCGACCGCACTTTCCCCGCTTTCCTCATTACCGGAATAGCCTTGCTGCTCGTCACGCAGGCGCTGTTCAACATGATGGTTGCCGTAGGTCTGGCACCCGTCACGGGACAACCGCTTCCACTCATCAGCAAGGGTGGTACATCCACTTTCATCAACTGTGCCTACATCGGCATGATACTGAGTGTCAGCCGCTATACAGCCAAGCTGGAGGAACAGCGGATGCATGATGCGCAAGTGCCGATGCTGATAGATGCCGGAAATGCCGAGAACCCGGAACAACCGGCCGATAGCGAAGCACAGACAGCCGCCGAGCCGACAGCAAAGGTACTGAACAGTGATGCGGAGTTTGAATAACAGCCTCTCCCCCAACCCCTCCCCCGTAGGGAGGGGAGAAAAGAATAATTGAGTAATGGAGAGCATGCCAATAATACAAAAATAAAAAAGAACAAGAATATGAGTAAAGAGGCGAACAACTATACAACCAAAAGTAACTCTACCCCTCTCCCTACGGGGAAGGGGGTGAGGCTTATCATCAGCGGCGGCGGTACCGGAGGACATATCTTTCCGGCCATCTCCATCGCTAACGCCATAAAAGAGTTGTGTCCCGACGCGGAGATTCTCTTCGTAGGTGCCGAAGGAAGAATGGAAATGCAGCGTGTTCCAGATGCCGGTTACCGGATTATAGGCTTACCCGTTGCCGGATTCGACCGTAAACATCTGTGGAAGAACTTCTCCGTACTGCTGAAACTGATACGAAGCCAGTGGAAAGCACGGAGCATCATCAAGGAGTTCCGCCCGCAAGTAGCCGTCGGTGTAGGTGGCTATGCCAGTGGTCCTACGCTGAAAATGGCGGGCATGATGGGTATTCCCACGCTGATACAAGAACAGAATTCCTACGCCGGTGTCACCAACAAGCTGCTGGCACAGAAGGCATGCAAGATTTGCGTGGCCTACGAAGGTATGGAAAAATTCTTCCCGGCAGAAAAGATAATCATGACAGGTAATCCGGTGCGCCAGAACCTGCTCGGACATTCCATCCTGCACGCAGACGCCGTAAAGTACTTCGGATTGAACCCGGAAAAGAAGACTATCCTCATTCTGGGCGGCAGTCTTGGAGCGCGTACCATCAACCAGACATTGACTGCCGGACTGGATGTCATTCGTACCCACCCCGACGTACAGTTTATCTGGCAGACTGGCAAGATATACATTGACCAAGTCAGAGAAGCCATTACAGCCACTACGGGAGAAGCCGTACGTAACCCGCATATCAGTGCCATTCCGAATCTGTATGTGACGGACTTCATTAAGGATATGGCAAACGCCTATGCCGCTGCCGATCTGGTGATTTCACGTGCCGGAGCCGGTTCCATCTCCGAGTTCTGCCTGCTGCACAAGCCGGTCATCCTGGTTCCCTCACCCAATGTGGCCGAAGACCATCAGACCAAGAATGCGCTGGCGCTGGTGGATAAGGATGCAGCTATCTATGTGAAGGATGTGGAAGCGAAAGAGAAGCTGCTGCCGGTGGCGTTGGAGACAATCGCTAACCCCGAGAAGCTGCAAGACTTGAGCAAGAATATCGCCAAGCTAGCGTTGCCGGACTCGGCGACAATTATTGCGAAGGAGGTATTGAAGAGCCTCTCCCCTTGTCCCTCCCCCGTAGGGAGGGGGGAATAGATAGTACTGCTATCGTTCTTTTTATAATATCATACTTTTGGAAGAAGAGTTTGAAGAAAAAATTTGAATATGAATAAAAATATAAGCAATAGTAACTCATCTCCCCTCCCTACGGGGGAGGGGCAGGGGGTGAGGCTTGAAGCCATTCGCTCCGTTTATTTCGTCGGTGCCGGCGGCATCGGCATGAGCGCTCTGATACGCTATTTCCTCTCTAAAGGAAAGACAGTAGCGGGCTACGACCGTACGTCGAGCGAACTGACAGAACGTCTGATTACGGAAGGAGCACAGATACACTACGAAGAGGATATCGACCTTATTCCGGAGGAGTGCAAAGACAAGGCAAGCACGCTCGTGGTCTATACCCCCGCCGTGCCGCAAGGGCATGCAGAACTGACCTATTTCCGTGAAAACGGCTTCAACATACATAAGCGCTCCCAAGTATTGGGCATCATCACCCGCAGCAGTAAAGGCCTGTGCGTGGCAGGTACGCATGGCAAGACTACCACCAGCACCATGGCTGCCCACCTGCTGCACCAGTCACACGTGGGCTGCACCGCCTTCCTCGGAGGCATTTCGAAGAACTACGGTACGAATCTGCTGCTTTCCGCCACCAGCCCTTATACCGTTATCGAAGCGGATGAGTTCGACCGCTCCTTCCACTGGCTATCGCCCTGGATGAGTGTCATTACTGCCACCGACCCCGACCACCTGGATATATACGGCACCAAAGAAGCCTATCTCGAAAGCTTCCGCCACTACACCACGCTTATCCAGCCGGGCGGCGCCTTGATTCTGCACAAAGGACTGGAAATGCAAGCCGACGTACAACCGGGCGTCACCACCTATACCTACTCGCGCAACGAAGGCGACTTCCATGCCGAGAATATCCGCATCGGAAACGGTGAAATCTTCATCGACTTCGTGGCGCCTGACACCCGCATCAACGATATTCAGTTGGGGGTTCCCGTCAGTATCAACATCGAGAATGGTGTTGCCGCCATGGCACTCGCCCATCTCAGCGGTGCCACCGACGAAGAAATCAAGCAAGGCATGGCAAGCTTCCGCGGAGTGGACCGCCGCTTCGACTTCAAGCTGAAGAACGACCGGATTGTATTCCTCAGCGATTACGCCCACCACCCTGCCGAAATAGCCCAAAGCGTGAAGTCCGTCCGCGAGTTGTACCAAGACAAGAAGATAACCGTCATCTTCCAGCCCCACTTGTACACCCGTACTCGCGACTTCTATCGTGACTTTGCAGACAGCCTTTCCCTATCCGACGAGGTGATTCTGACAGAGATATACCCTGCCCGCGAGCAACCGATTCCCGGCGTGACGAGTCAGCTGATTTATGACAACCTCCGCCCCGGCATCGAGAAATGCATCTGTAGGAAAGAAGACGTCCTCAGCCTCCTCGCCCAAAAGCACACCGAAGTATTGGTAGTGCTGGGAGCCGGAGACCTGGACAACTATGCGCCCCAAATCACCCAACTATTATCAGAAAAATATCATGGTTAAAAGGATTCTACTTTCTATCGTTCTGTTGCTTGTCATTGCTTACCTGGTAGTGGCTGTCACAGCTTTCAACCGCAAGCCCACCTCGCAGGTGTGCCAAGACGTGGAACTGGTGATAAAAGACACGGTATATGCCGGCTTCATCACGAAGAAGGAAGTAGCTACCCTGCTGGAAAAGAAAGGCATCAGCCCCATTGGGAAAGACCTGGAACGCGTGCGTACCAAGACCTTGGAGCGCGAACTTGCCAAGCATCCCCTCATCGACCAGGTGGAGTGCTACAAAACCCCGAGCGGCAAGCTCTGCATCGAAGTGACCCAGCGCACCCCCATCCTGCGCGTGATGAGCGCCAACGGCGAAAACTACTATCTGGACAACAAAGGTACCGTGATGCCCCCCGATGCAAAGTGCGTTGCACACCTCGCCGTTGTAACCGGAAATGTAGAAAAGTCGTTTGCCATGAGGGATTTATATAAGTTTGGTGTATTTTTGCAAAAGAATTCTTTTTGGAATGCACAGATAGAGCAAATTCACGTATTGCCCGGCAAGAACATCGAGTTAGTGCCCCGTGTCGGCGACCATCTTATCTATTTAGGCAAGATTGCCGGATTCGAGAAGAAGCTGAAACGTGTAAAGGCATTCTACGAAAGAGGATTGAACCAGGTGGGTTGGAACAAATACTCCCGTATCAGCGTTGAATTTGATAATCAAATCATCTGCACAAAGAGAGAGTAGAGAAAGGGATTTACTAATAGTCCTTCTTTATCAAAGCGCAGCAAATAGTAAATTGTAAATAGTAAAATAGTAAATAAATAGATATGGCAACAACAGATTTCATCGCCGCTATCGAGTTGAGTTCTTCCAAGATTTCCGGTATCGCAGGAAAGAAGAGCAGTGACGGAAGTATCCAGGTGTTGGCTTATGCACGCGAAGATGCATCCCCGTTTATACACAAAGGGGCCATCTACAACATTGACAAGGCCGCACAAGCGCTGACTTCCATCATCAACAAGCTGGAAGGCCAGTTGAACAACTCCATCGCCAAAGTATATGTAGGCATCGGCGGACAATCATTGCGCACGGTGAGGAATGCGGTAAGCCGTACGCTGGAGGAAGAGAGCATCATTTCGCAAGAACTGGTAGACGAGATTTGCGACGAGAACCGTGATGTACCCTTGGTAGACATGAGTGTGCTGGATGTAGCCCCGCAAGAATACAAGATAGACAACACGCTGCATGTGGAGCCCGTAGGAGTTGCCGGAAGATACATCACCGGACAGTTCCTCAACATCGTGGCGCGTGCCTCGCTGAAGAAGAACCTCGAACACAGCTTCGAGCAAGCCAAAGTGGAAATTGCCGACGACCTGCTCGTGGCTCCCACTGCGTTGGCCAAAGCCGTGCTGACCGAAAACGAGATGCGTTCAGGCTGTGCACTGGTGGACTTCGGTGCCGACACCACCACCGTGCTGGTCTATAAGAACAATATCCTGCGCTACCTCAGCGTACTGCCGCTGGGTGGAAACAACATTACCCACGACATCACTTCCCTGCAAATGGAAGAGGAAGATGCCGAGAAGCTGAAACTGCAATACGGTGATGCCCTCTACGAGGAGGAAGAAGACGCCGAGACCCCTGCCGTATGCACGTCGGAAGACGGCCGTACCTTTGAACTGGCCCTGCTGAACAATATTATCGGAGCACGTGCAGAAGAAATTCTTGCCAACGTATGGAACCAGTTGCAACTTTCCGGCTACGAGGACAAACTTTTCTCCGGTGTTGTATTCACCGGTGGAGGAGCCAATCTGAAGAATCTTGAGAAAGCCTTCCATAGAGTGAGCAAGATTGAAAAGGTAAAGACCGCCAAGTTCGTACAGACCACCGTCCACACACGCAGCGACGAGCCCAAGAAGGACGGCATGCACAACACACTGCTGGGCCTGCTGGCTGCCGGCAACGAGAATTGCTGCCTGCAAGAGGTGAAGCCGGTGCAGCAGCCTGCCTCCAATGTTCCTCCCAAACCGGTCGACATATTCGTTGACGACGAAGCGCTGAAAGAGCAGGAAGCCGCCGCACGCGCCGCCAAGGCACAGCGCGAGAAGGAAGAGAAAGAACGCAAGGAGCGTGAGCGCAAAGAAAGGGAGCTGCGCGAAAAGGAAGAAAAGAAGAAGAAAAAGAAAGAAGGCCCCAGCTGGTTCGAAAAGACTTTCAACAAGCTTTCCAACGAAATCTTCTCGGACGACGATATGAAGTAATAATGTGATAATGTGCCAGAAAATTAAGTTATTATGGAAGATATAGTACAATTCGATTTCCCGACCGATTCACCGAAAATCATTAAAGTAATCGGTGTAGGTGGAGGTGGCGGCAATGCCGTGAACCATATGTACCGGGAAGGTATACACGACGTGACGTTCGTACTGTGCAACACAGACAACCAAGCGTTGAAGGACTCTCCCGTGCCCGTGAAGTTACAGCTTGGAAAAGAAGGCCTGGGAGCCGGAAACCGCCCTGCCCGTGCCCGCAAGGCAGCAGAAGAGAGCATCGAAGACATCAAGAATATGCTGAACGACGGCACCAAGATGGTATTCATCACTGCCGGAATGGGCGGTGGTACCGGTACGGGTGCCGCACCCATCATTGCACAAACCGCCAAGGAAATGGACATCCTGACCATCGGCATCGTCACCATCCCTTTCCGCTGGGAGGGCGACAAGAAGATAGACCAGGCACTGGATGGCGTAGAGGAAATCAGCAAGCACGTAGATGCCCTGCTGGTCATCAACAATGAAAAGCTGAGCGAGATATACAGCGAGCTATCCGTAGACGACGCGTTTGACAAGGCCGACGACACCCTTTCGGTAGCCGCCAAGAGTATTGCCGAAATCATCACCCTGCATGGAAAGGTGAACCTCGACTTCAACGACGTGAAAACAGTGCTGAAGGACGGCGGCGTAGCCATCATGAGTACCGGCTACGGCGAAGGTGACAACCGTGTCAGCGAAGCCATCAAGAACGCGCAGCACTCGCCGTTGCTGAACAACAACGACATCTTCAACTCCAAGAAAGTACTCCTCAACATCTCTTACAGTGCACAATACAAGCTGATGATGAGCGAGATGGACGAGGTGAAGGAGTTCATGAACCGTTTCAGCCGCGACTTCGAAACCAAATTCGGTATGGCCATTGACGACAAGCTGGAACAGAAAGTGAAAATCACCCTGCTTGCCACTGGTTTCGGTATCCAGGACATCCACATGAAGGAAATGGACGACCGCATCACCCAGCGCACCGCCGAAGAACAGCAACGCCTTGCCGAGCTGGAGGAGGAAGAGGAACAGAGACGCAACCGCCGCGAAGTGTACTATGGCAAGGATGCCAATGCCCGTTCCCAGCGCAGCCGCCGTCGCCATATCTATCTCTTCAATCCCGAAGACATGGACAACGCCGACATCATCAGCATGGTAGAGAATTCTCCGTCCTATCTGCGTGACAAAAGCACGCTGAACAGCATCAAGATGAAGGCAGAGCAGGAAGGGCAGCTCGCCACCGAAGCCGCGCAAGAGGCAGAAGGCGGTGCAGGGGGAGTCATCACCTTCTGATTTTTCCGTTCCCGATATGTAAAACCATCCTCCTCCCCTTCGGGGGAACAGGAGTAAACCTATAACAATATGGATTTATTTGAAAAAGTCAGCGAAGACATTAAAACAGCCATGAAAGCCAAAGACAAAGTGGCTCTCGAAACATTGAGAAACGTAAAGAAAGTATTCCTTGAAGCCAAAACCGCTCCCGGAGCCAACGATACCCTGAGCGATGCAGATGCTTTGAAGATTATCCAAAAACTGACCAAGCAAGGCAAAGACGCCGCTGAAATCTATGTACAGCAAGGTCGCCAGGACTTGGCAGACGATGAGCTGGCACAAGTAAAGGTGCTTGAAACCTATCTGCCCAAGCAGATGAGCGCCGAAGAACTGGAGGCAGCCTTGAAGGAAATCATAGCCGAAGTCGGCGCCACCAGCGGCAAGGACATGGGCAAGGTGATGGGTGTAGCCAGCAAGAAACTTGCCGGACTTGCCGAAGGCCGCGCCATCTCAGCCAAAGTAAAAGAGTTGCTGGGATAAAGAAATACACTTCCCCTATCATATAAGCCGTGCTTCAACAGAGGGACTCAGCGTCCAAAGTCTGTTGAACACGGCTTTTTACATACCAATCCATATCCTCCCCCACAAGAGATTATACACTATCTATCAACGCATTATATTTACCGACCGTTTACCATAAGATGTAAAAGCCGTTACCTAATGATGTAACGACGGTTACCCTATATTGAAACGGTCGTTACCCTATATTGTAACGACCGTTACAGCTTATCGTAACGACCCTTACAGCAGTAAGTAAAACTCCCTACTCCTATAATAAAGGCAGCGCACACTTATTGGGCCGTTACACCGACGATAATCAATCAAAAAGCTCCTTCAATACCTCAAGTGATTTCAATACCGGGAAATCCGGCAGATGCAGACGATAATATTCATTCATAATGTTCAGGCAGCGGGTACGCTCCAACCGGTTCATGGTGAAAAGATGCATCGTTTCATAATTCATGCGCATCAGCTGTGTCAGGCGGGCCGCCTCCTCGGGAGCGATGTAATTGGAATGGAGCTGCGGACGCAAGGGAGTGAAACAAGCATTCTGCAAATCGAAGTAATCTCCGGCATGATAATCCTCCAGGTTGGGATACAAACCGAGAAAACGGGAAAGGCGCATCAGGAAGACCAGATGGAAATTGGCAAACCCCTCCCTGCATTCATCCAGCCAGATGACGGAATGATACAGATAAGCAAACAGCGGACGGTTCTCTGCCTCCTCCCGGACGGCGCGATAAAGGAATTCCGAAAGAAACAAAGCGATGGCAGATTTGTAGGGATCGTAGGGAAGCGTGGCGAAAGGATAAAGAGACTTCGCCTCCTTCACCTTATATATAGTGGCATTAGGACGGAAATCGGCTTCAAGTTCCACCAATGCCAGCGGCTGGAAGAGTACCGGCTTCACCGCCGCCTTGCGCGAACGGGGTATGGACACCATGAAGGAAGCCCTGCCAGCCACCTCCGTATAGATGTCTGCAATGAGAGATGTATCCTTATATTTCAAGGTATGCAGCACAATTCCCAGTGTTTTCTGTAACATTCCCGATTTCTTTATCTGGTTTCAATCTGATAACAAAGCTACAAAAAAAGCCCGAAAGAAGAGAAACAAAAGGAGAAGAATAAAAAAATAAGGTAAGGAGTGTAAAAAAATAAAAGCACATACCACACTGATTTTCAGCAGATAAAATTCCACCCTAAGACAAAAAGCAACAAAAAGCTATATTTTTTTCTTGCGAATGTTTTGGTAATTCAAAAATAGTTTCTACCTTTGCATCCGCAAACGAGAAATAAAGGCTCTTTGCAAGAGCGGAAACGCTCACCAAAGGATGGCCCGTTCGTCTATCGGTTAGGACGCAAGATTTTCATTCTTGAAAGGGGGGTTCGATTCCCCCACGGGCTACAATTAAAAAGATAAACGAATTTATAAAAGATTAGTCGAGATGGCAAATCATAAATCATCACTGAAAAGAATCAGACAAGAAGAGAAGAGAAGACTTCACAACAGATATTATGGCAAGACCATGAGAAATGCTGTTCGTAAGCTTCGTGCTACTACAGACAAGGCTGCAGCTGTTGCTATGTATCCTGGTTTGGTTAAGCTGTTGGACAAGTTGGCAAAGACCAATATCATCCACAAGAACAAGGCTAACAACTTGAAATCAAAGTTGGCTTTGCACATCAATAAGCTCGCTTAAGAGAATTATACTTAAAACAGCATAAGGAAAAGAAGGCTGGATTCATACCGAATCCGGCCTTTCTCGTTTGTACCTGTCCTTACTTTCCTCATCCAATAAAAAAGCTGCACAGACGCAAAAAACTCACACGCCGGCACGGCATAATCCAAAGATTTTCACTATTTTTGCTCTGTTATTACAATAAGGACCATTTTATGACAGAAGAAGAAAAAATAAACGGTGAAAACAACTATTCGGCCAGCAACATCCAAGTGCTGGAAGGACTGGAAGCGGTGAGAAAACGCCCCGCCATGTACATCGGCGACATCAGCGAAAACGGTTTGCACCACCTGGTATACGAAGTGGTGGACAACGCCATCGACGAAGCCATGGCCGGCTACTGCGACCACATCGAAGTAACCATCAACGAAGACAATTCCATTACCGTACAAGATAACGGCCGCGGTATCCCCGTGGACTTCCACGCCAAGGAAAAGAAATCGGCCCTGGAAGTCGTCATGACCGTGCTCCATGCCGGAGGTAAGTTCGACAAAGGTTCCTATAAGGTGTCGGGCGGTCTGCACGGCGTAGGTGTGTCGTGCGTCAACGCCCTGTCTACGCACATGACGACGCAGGTATTCCGCAACGGGAAAATCTACCAGCAGGAGTATGAATGCGGCAAGCCGCTCTACGACGTCAAGGAAGTGGGCACCTGCGATCCGGGCTTCACCGGCACCAAGCAGACCTTCTGGCCGGACGGAAGCATCTTCACCACCACCGAATACAAGTACAGCACGCTGCAGGCCCGCCTACGCGAACTGGCCTATCTGAACGCTGGCATCCGCATCACGCTGACTGACCGCCGCCAGAAAGAAGAAAACGGCGAGTTCGTGAAGGAGGTATTCCACTCCGAAGAAGGCGTCAAAGAGTTTGTCCGCTACCTGAACAGCAACAACACGCCGCTCTTCGACGACGTCATCTACCTGAACACCGAAAAGGCCGGCGTACCCATCGAGTGCGCCATCATGTATAACACGGGCTATCGCGAGAACCTGCATTCCTACGTGAACAACATCAACACGAAGGAAGGCGGTACGCACGAAGCCGGCTTCCGCGCCGCACTGACCCGTGTACTGAAGAAATATGCCGAAGACACCTGCGCCAAGCAACTGGAGAAAGCCAAAGTCGAAATCTCGGGCGAGGACTTCCGCGAAGGCCTCATCGCCGTCATTTCCGTCAAGGTATCCGAACCCCAGTTCGAAGGACAGACCAAGACGAAGCTGGGCAACAGCGAAGTGAGCGGCGCCGTCAACCAGGCCGTAGGCGAAGCCCTGACCTACTATCTGGAGGAGCATCCGAAAGAAGCCAAACTGATTGTAGACAAGGTGATACTGGCCGCTACCGCCCGTGTAGCCGCCCGTAAGGCACGCGAGTCGGTACAACGCAAGTCGCCCATGAGCGGCGGAGGCATGCCGGGCAAACTGGCCGACTGCTCCAGCAAGGACCCCGACGAATGCGAACTGTTCCTCGTCGAGGGTGACTCGGCAGGCGGATCGGCCAAGCAGGGCCGCAACCGTACCTTCCAGGCCATCCTACCCCTGCGCGGTAAGATTCTGAACGTAGAGAAAGCCATGTGGCACAAAGCCTTCGAAAGCGACGAGGTGAACAACATCATCCAGGCACTGGGCATCCGCTTCGGCCTCAACGGCGAAGACAGCAAGGAAGCCAACATCGACAAGCTGCGTTACAAGAAGGTCATCATCATGACCGATGCCGATGTCGATGGTTCGCACATCGACACGCTGATCATGACCCTCTTCTTCCGCTACTTCCCGCAAGTCATCCAGCAAGGCTACCTCTACATCGCCACCCCTCCCCTCTACCTCTGTACTAAGGGTAAGGTGAAGGAATACTGCTGGACCGACCAGCAGCGCCAGCGGTTTATCGACACCTACGGCGGCGGTTCGGAGAATGCCATCCACACCCAGCGCTACAAAGGTTTGGGTGAAATGAACCCCGAACAGCTGTGGGAGACGACCATGAACCCCGAAAACCGCATGCTGAAGCAAGTCAACATCGAGAATGCCGCCGAGGCCGACTACATCTTCTCCATGCTGATGGGCGAAGACGTAGGCCCGCGACGCGAATTCATCGAAAAGAATGCAACATACGCCAACATTGACGCATAATTTATTATTTACCAACCTCACATCTTACAACTGAAGCAGTCCCGGAGCAGCAGGAAAATCCTGCCGGCCGGGACTTTTTCTTTCAATACTCCCCCGAAACGTAAATCCGCCTTCTGTGACCTCCCCTGAAACATTCTTGCAAAATGACTCCCCGACAACCCATACCCGCCGGCACAAAATCGGTCAAAGAACAGAAGTTTTCAAGAAAAAAGAGAGAATAAAATTGTTTTATTAAAAGAAAAGTATAATTTTGTAACAGATTGCTGGAAGAAACAGTTTATCCATGACAAAAGTTCAATATCCGACACAGGAAAGGGAAATTGGGACATGGGACAAAACGGACGACCTTCCAGCTGATTTTTGCTGAAGGAAAGGCATACGGGATGCCAGTAAACAAGATAAGACATAAAATTAACCTCTTAAATTTTTTGCTTATGAATGTACAAAGTATCGGCGAAAACGCAGGAATCATCTGGAGACTGCTCCAGAGTGAGAACCGGAAATGGGACTATCTGGAAATCAAGAAGGCGACCGGGCTGCCGGACAGAGACATCAATGCGGCCATCGGCTGGCTGGCCCGTGAAGGCAAACTGACGATAGATGAGACCAAAGTCGGAAGAAGAAACATCATATACATCGAGTTAAACTATTATATCGGTTGAATTATGGATAAAAGTACCATTGGAAACAATGCAGGCATCGTCTGGCGACTGCTGAACAACGGCAAGCGATGGAGTTATGAAGACCTGAAAACCGCCTCCGGACTGACGGACAGGGACTTGAACGCCGCCATCGGCTGGCTGGCAAGAGAGGACAAAGTCTACTTCGAAACAGACAAGGACAACACGGAGTACCTTTATCTCTCTGTCAACGTGTACTTCTGACATGCCCTGCCACAGGACCTGGACCTGCCTTTGAAAGAATTGAAATGTGCCATGGCTCCACACCGCGGTGCGACGCAGAGCGGAACGATGGAAGTGAACGAACACGCCGGAACGGAAGACACGCTCCCGCTCCGGCGCCCCTCTTTTTCCGGCCTGTTAAGACTAAATAAGACTGATTCCTTGGCACGCTGAAGCAAAATTGTCATCTTTGGTCTGAAAACTCCAAACGACGACATCATGAAGAAATTACTCCTGGCCCTCTGCCTGGCCACCGTGCAAACCGTCTCCGCACAAACCGCCGACCAGCACATCGGCACCCTGATCAATGAAAGCAACTGGTTCGAGCTGAAACGAACAATGGACGAAACGCCTCGTGACTCCGTCAGCCCTCTGCTCTACCAGATGGGCACAGCCCTGACCGCCCACTACTTCAACCGCCCCGACTCGGCCTGCACCGCCATCGGCATCCTGCTGAACGAATACCAACCGGAACTGGGCCCGCAAAACGCCGTGAACATGGCCACCCTCCTGGCCACCGACCTGACACGAAGCAATCGCTATCAGGAAGCTGCCGCACTGATGCAGAGCCTGGCCGGGCAACTGCAGGCACAGGGCGTGGACACGGCGACCACAACCCCCATCCTCCAAGCAGCCGACCTCTACACAGCATACGCCCGCGTGGCACCTTTCTGCCGCCCGCTCCACCCCGCGGACGAATACCACATACCTTTCTCGTTCAACGACGACATGCACCAGGGATACAAGAAGCAGGGACACTTCCTGATGCTGGATGCACGCATCAACGGCACCAGCGAACCGGTGGTATTCGACACCGGCGCAGGTGCCAACATCATCAGCAGCCGGCTGGCCGAAGCGTGTGGTCTGCGACAGACCGAAATCACCATCGACATGCAGGGCATCGGCAGGCAGCAGGGACGCATCGCTATAGCCGACACGCTGCGCATCGGCCCGATGGCGTGGCAGAATGTTCCCTTTCTGATTGTCGATACACGTACGGGCGATGCCGAAGCCGACAGCGTCGGAGGGCTGCTCCAGCCCGTCATCGGCCTCCCCATTATGCTGAGCATGAAAGAAGTGCAGTTTGATTTTGAACACCGCGAACTGGTGATTCCCGCCACGCCGACACCCAATCCACTGAACAGCAGCAACCTGCTGCGCACGGACAGCGAGGGTCTGCGTGTGGAGAGCCGCGACGACGAGGGGCACCCGATGTACATGCACCTCGACACGGGCTCGTATGGCAGCGACCTGACCGCCCGCTGGTATGCCGCCCACCGCACCCAGGTGGAGGCACAAGGACAACCGGACTCAATCCGCATGGCAGGCATCGGGGGCGTCAGCAGGCAGAAGACCTACCGACTGCCAAGCGTCACCTACCGCATCGGGCGAGGTGAAGCGACCATTGAAGACGTACACGCCAGCACGGGCCTCGACCTGCACACAGGCCAGCCCGTTGGAGAAATGTTTGGCATCGGCGATATAGACGGCATTATCGGATTAGGACTGCTGGAGCACTTCCGCCGCGTGACGCTAAATTTGGAAGAGATGTATATCGACGCGGAATGAGGCGCGAACATTTACCACGCCTCATCGCCCGTGGTCATAACGCTGGGCACCGGCTACCATCACCACCGAACCCACCACGGGTACTGCGATTACGCTGACCAGCACGGCCGCCATTTCGGCCATCCCGCCCCACAACAGCAGGTAATAAACAAGGATTATAAGCAGCCCGATGATACAAAACGCCCGGCACATGAAAGTCGTCAGTCCCTTGACATCGACCAGCTTCTGCCGTTCGGGCAACATCGTATTATACCCGGCTATCAGCTTGGGATACTTGCGCACAAGCAGACCCAGAAGGACAAAAATGGCTGCGAAGAGCCAGACAAACAAACTATCCATCATTCTATATTTATTTAATTACAGCATCCCCTGCTTCTCCAGCTCCTCCGCCGCAATCTCCAGTTCCTTGTACCACGCCTCACCGAACTTGCGGATGAGCGGTTCGCGCAGGAACTTGTAGACGGGGACATTCTCCTTGCGCCCCAGCAGGACGGCGGCCTTGCAGACGTCCCAGCGGTGGTAGTTCACTGCCTTGTAGGGACCGTAGTCGCCCACGCGGATGGGATAGAGGTGACAGGAAACGGGCTTGTAGAAGTCGGTCTTGCCTTCGCGAAAGGCTTTCTCGATGGCGCAATAGCAGCAGCCACGGTTGTCGTAGCAGGTGAAGACACAATCCTTGTTGTTGACAATGGACGTGACGAGGTCGCCCTCACAGTCGGTATACACCACCCCCTGACGGTCGATGACGGCCCGCGCTTCGGGGCTGAGGTCATCCCATATCACGGGGAGCACTTCTTCGAGTTTCTCCACCTCGTCCAGTTCTACCGGCGCTCCGGCATCTCCCTCGATGCAACACTCGCCCTTGCAGGCCGACAGGTCGCACAGAAACTTCTCGCGCAGCACGTCGAGACTTACCACTACATCGTCTATCTGTATCATAAATTACCGTTCTTTTATCAAAGTCTTTCTTCGCAATCGGGCATTTGCATAAACCGTTATAAATCAAATGCATATCAGTTTATTTCAGTTTACAGAAAATAAACTCTCAGTTTAATGCGGATAAACCGACAGTTTAAACGGACTAAACTGGCAGTTTAAACGGACTAAACTGACAGTACAAAGGCTTTAAACTGACAGTACAAACGGGGTAAACAGTGCCCTTCGTGAATAGAGACAATCCTTAAAAATACAAGGGCAGACAGAAGGAATCTTTTCATCAGCACCTTCTGCCTGCCCTCTATTCATTTATAATCTTCCGATCAATTACTTAATCAGGTCCTTGCCGGTCATCTCGGCGGGCTGAGGCATGCCGAGGATGTGGAGGATGGACGGAGCTACGTCGGCCAGCACACCGTTCTCTACCTTGGCGTTCTTGTTCTCCGTCACGTAAACGAAGGGAACAGGATTCAGCGAGTGGGCGGTGTTGGGCGTACCGTCGGCGTTCAGAGCGTGGTCAGCATTACCGTGGTCGGCGATGATGATCACCTCGTAGCCGTTGGCCTTGGCAGCCTCAACGGTGTCGCGAACGCAGTTGTCGATGGCAACGACTGCCTTCTCGATGGCTGCATAAACGCCCGTGTGGCCCACCATGTCGCCGTTGGCGTAGTTCACCACGATGAAGTCGTACTTCTGCGTGCCGATAGCCTCCACCAGCTTGTCCTTCACTTCGTAGGCGCTCATCTCGGGCTTCAGGTCGTACGTGGCAACCTTGGGCGAGGGAACGAGGATGCGGTCTTCGTTGGCATACGGAGTTTCGCGGCCGCCGTTGAAGAAGAAGGTGACGTGCGCATACTTCTCCGTCTCGGCGATGTGGAGCTGCGTCTTGCCGTTGTTGGCCAGGTATTCGCCCAGCGTGTTCTGCACGTTCTCCTTGTCGAAGAGGATGTGCACGCCTGTGAACGAAGCGTCGTACGGCGTCATGCAGTAGTATTGCAGGCCGGGGATGGTGTGCATGCCCTGCTCCGGCATATCCTGCTGGGTCAGAACGATGGTCAGCTCCTTGGCGCGGTCGTTGCGGTAGTTGAAGAAGATGACCACGTCGCCTTCCTTGATGGTGCCGTCAAACGAGCCGTTTACGATCGGCTTGATGAACTCGTCGGTCACGCCTTCGTCGTAAGACTCCTGCATGGCCTGTACCATGTCGGTAGCCACCTTGCCCTGTCCGTTGACGAGCAGGTCGTAAGCCTCCTTGATACGCTCCCAACGCTTGTCGCGGTCCATGGCGTAGAAGCGGCCCACGATGCTGGCGATGCGTCCGGCCGACTGTGCGCAGTGGGCGGTCAGCTGCTCGATGAAGCCCTTGCCGCTCTTCGGGTCGGTGTCACGGCCGTCCATGAAGCAGTGGATGAAGGTAGTGTCCTGCAGGCCATATTCATTGGCGATGTCGCAGAGCTTGAACAGGTGGTCGAGCGAAGAGTGTACGCCGCCGTTCGAAGTCAGACCCATGAAGTGGATGTTCTTGCCATGTTCCTTGGCGTAAGAGAAAGCGGAAACAATCTCCTTGTTCTTCAGGATGCTGCCGTCGGCGCAGGCACGGTTGATTTTCACGAGGTCCTGATAAACGATGCGTCCGGCACCGATGTTCAGGTGGCCCACTTCGGAGTTACCCATCTGTCCGTCGGGCAAACCTACGTTCTCGCCGCTCGCCTGGAGCTGTGAGTGCGGATAGTTGGCCAACAGACTGTCCCAGTAAGGCGTGGGAGTGTTGAAGATCACGTCATCCTTCTGATGGTCGCCACAACCCCAACCATCGAGAATCATTAAAAGAGCTTTCTTTGCCATAATGCTTAAAGTATTTAAAGTTTGAATCAATCTTATTTTCCGGCCGCAAAGTTACAAAAAAAGATGCGTATGTAAAGGATTAATCTATGTTAAGTTAACACCCCTTCCGAAGGTTGTCTGAAAAGAATCCTTACTTTTGTACGAAAATCAAGTACACATAATCAACACTGATACCATATGAACCCAATGAAAAAAATCTTTTGCTGCCTTCTGTTCCTTTTGTCGGGACTCCTGCTGACAGCACAAACCATCGAGAACCCCACGTTCAAGGCCCGCAACGGCAGTATCGGCAACATCACCCGCATCGAACGGACGCCCGAGTGTACCAAAGTCTATATCCACGCCATTTTCCGCCCGCACTGGTGGATTATGGAAGACGGCGACAGCTATCTGGAAGATGCCGCCACCGGCAAACGCTACGCACAAACGGGCGCCGAAGGTATCCAGCTGAAAGAAAAAATCGTCATGCCCGACTCGGGTACAACGGACTTCGTCCTGCTGTTCGAGCCCCTGCCCAAGGAAACAGAGACCATCCACCTGATTGACCCAAACGGTAACGAAAGCAATACTTACGACATCTCGCTCGTCCCCGCTCCCAAGGACAAACAGCCCCTGAAGTCGGTGGAAGGCAACTGGTTTGCCGACGACGCACAAGGCCGCTGGACGTATGGCATCTACGACTCCCTCGTCATCGCAAACAACCGTCTGTACGACCTGAAGGCGTTCCGCAAGAAGGGCAAACGGCTGATACTGGCTGCACAAAGCCGCACCGACGGCTCTTCCGTAACACTGCAGCTGACACCCCGCAAGGACGGTTCCTGCCTCATCGCCCCCGACGGCGGCGAAGCGCAACGCTACGTCCGCACCCGCCCCGACACACCTGCCGTGGAAGCCGACAACGGCTATGGCGACGACTTCTTCCGCAACGACAGCGTCTGCCTGCAAGGCTACCTGGACGGCTACGACCCGCGGCTGGGCTTCGACAGCGGCATCCTGTATCTGGAAGACAATATCATCAGTCAGGAATATCCCGTGGTTGTTCCCATCAAACCCGATGGCAGTTTTCAGTGCAAGTTCGTCCTGCAACATCCCATCTGCCACAACCTGTTACTCAACAACAACTGGGTACCCTACTATGCCGAGCCGGGCGACACCGTCACCCTCTACCTGAGCTGGGAAGACCTCATGGCACGCAGCCGGGCACGCGACAACAGCTATCCGCTCCCTCATACAGCCCATATGGGAAGAAGAGCCGACCTGTCTTATCTCGCCACTACGCTGAGCAAGTATTTTGAATATCCATACGCCAAACAGGACAAGGCGCAAAAGACACTGACGCCTGCCCAATTCCAGGAAGAAATGAAACCCGTTGTGGCCCAATGGCAACAGCAGGCCGACTCGCTCTGCCGCCTCTATGCCCCTTCGCAAAAAGCCGCGTCGCTGATACGCAACCACATGAACCTCCAAAAAGGAAGGTATTTCCTCGATTTCCAAATGATGCGCAGTTTTTATGCACAGCAAGACAGCACCAACCAGGCACTGAAGGTACAGCCCGACGCTTCATACTACCATTTCCTAAAAGAGATACCTTTGGATGAACCGTCGGCATTGGCAGATTTGTCTATTGGAATCTTCATCAACCGCTTTGAATTCATGAGTCCCCTTTCAGCAGCCTATCAGGATCAGAAAAACATGCAGAACGATGAAGCTTTCCAGGCTCTGCCCAGCGACGAAAAGATGCTACGGCTCCAACTGAGATTTTATGAGAAAAAAGACAGCATTATCAACAGCCTGTGCGCCACGCCCTCGCCCTTGCTCTGGCAGGTAGCCTGTGTGCGCAACCTGCGTTCTACGCTGTCCGATGTATTGAAGCGGCGACAGGATGCCGAAGTCTTCCTCAGCCGGGTGGAGAAGACCCTTACCCATCCCTACCTGCGAGCCACGGCCCGCAACCTGCTGGAAAAGCTGTGCCCCGAAAACCGACCTGCATCCTATCAGCTGCCCGAGGGGAAAGCGACCGACATCTTCCGCCGCATCATCGCTCCTCATGCGGGCAAGGTATTGTTTGTCGACTTCTGGGCCACCACCTGCGGTCCCTGTCGGGGAGGCATACAGGCCACAGCCGACCTGCGCAAGCAATACCGCAACCATCCCGAATTCCAGTTTGTCTACATCACCAGCGAAACCGAATCGCCCGAGAAATCCTATACGGACTATGTGGAGAAGCACCTGAAAGGCGAAGCCTGCTACCGTCTGACGGACACGGAATACAAGTACATGCGCCAGCTCTTCCAGTTCAACGGCATTCCGCATTACGTTGTGGTGGAGAAAGACGGCAGCATCTCTACCGAGGAAGTGGGTACCCACAACCTGGCCGACTTCCTGATACGGCGTTTCGGGGACTAACAATGAAACCGACAGCAGCATCGTGAAAATTGAAACAAAACCTAAAAAACAGAATCGGAGGCACCGCAAATGCCTCCGATTTTCTATCTTTGCGCCGCAAAAAATAAAATTGAGAACAACAGATATGGACGATTCAAACCCTCGAACGTGCAACAGTATTAACCCTTAACCGCGGACGGAGACCTTCTGCATCGCCAGCCTCCGTACGCAACCAAAGAAAGGAGGCTATGACCGATGAGAAAGTATCTCTACAGCGAAAACGGCTTCATGGAGAAGCCAGTGTGGGCACCCGGCTGCTGGGTAAACGTAGAATGCCCCGACCAAGAAGATTTCCAGTTCCTCACCCGCGAACTGAACGTACCCGAATCTTTCCTTGAAGACATCGCCGATGCCGACGAACGGCCCCGTACCGAAACCGAAGGCAACTGGCTGCTCACCATCCTGCGCATCCCCATGCAGAGCAGCAACCCGCAGATTCCCTTCATCACGGTGCCCATCGGCATCATTACCAACAACGACATCATCGTTTCCGTCTGCTATTACCGCACGGAGTTGCTGCCCGACTTCGTCCAGCACACGCGCCGCAAGGGCATCGCCGTAAACAACAAGCTGGACCTCATCCTGCGCCTCATCTACTCCTCGGCCGTCTGGTTCCTGAAGTACCTGAAGCAGATCAACAACGAGGTGGCCAACGCCGAAAAGGAACTGGAGAAGAGCATCCGCAACGAAGACCTGCTGCGACTGATGAAGCTCCAGAAGACACTGGTCTACTTCGACACCTCCATCCGCGGCAACGAGGTGCTGATAGGCCGCCTGAAGAACATCTTCCAGAACACCGGCCTGCTGGACATGGAGCTGCTGGACGACGCCGTCATCGAGCTGCGCCAGGCCTACAACACGGTGAACATCTACAGCGACATCCTGACGGGTACGATGGATGCCTTTGCCTCCATCATCTCGAACAACGTGAACGACATCATGAAACGCATGACGAGCCTCAGCATCACGCTGATGATACCCACCGTCATCGCCAGCTTCTATGGCATGAACGTGGACATCCATCTGGACGCCTTCCCCCACGCGTTCCTGTTTATCGTGCTGCTTTCCGTTGCCGTCTCGGCCATTACGTTCGTATGGTTCCGGCGGATCAAGTGGTTCTAAATAAAAAAGGCTGCAACTCACATAGGGTTGCAGCCCGACTGATTCATTACAGATATTTTAAAAAATACATGGCAGCTACTTCATCGTCCTTATTAGCCTCTCGACGTATACCCTCTCTTATGTAATCTCCTTTGTAAGGCATACCGGAATCTATGAGTTCGTTTACAATAGAAGCATAATAAATATCCTTACTGGTGTTCTTCCAGTCCTCTTCATCACAATCATCGCGTCTTTGCCACATACTACGTACACTGGAAGGTACCTCGTTATAAGTTGCCACATAACTTACCGGCTTTCCTCCACAAATCAGGCTGGTGATATTAAAATCGAAAGCATATACTTGCTGCACTTCAGTAGCCGACATCTGATTTACCTTTCCTGCATCCAAATCAGTAGTATTAAAGTTCATCCATCCCTCGCAAACAATAGGAGACGAGAACGATTGCTTCACCTCTATACAATTACGTTCAGTAGTTTCAAAATAAGTATAAAAAGGTCTATGACCTTTAGGAGTAAGGCCATAATACAACTGTACTCGATCTACAGGACCTTTCAAAGGAGTAAGTCGTAAAGCTATTTTCACGTGCCCCAGTATCACTGCGCTTTTGTCGGTCATGTCTATCCACTCTACCTTGATCCATGAAGAAGGTTTTTTCTCTTCCAACACTTCTTTCCAATAACGATCTATAGAATCTACTTGTACATAGTAATGTGCATAACATTGTTCCCACTCACGAGCCAATGCTTTTTCACACGCTTTGCGATGTTCAGCATTAATCCACCAACGGGATACAAAATCCTTCAATTCCCTATAGGTAAGATTCTCCAGCGTTTTCCGATCTGATGCCGTGAGTGTTTCCTTCTCTTGCCAATCCACAATACTAAACACCCTTGCATATAGTTCATCATCTTCTACTAACTTATCTCGCTCTTGTTGGGTAAGCGGTTCCAATACAGACTTACTGGCGTTACTACAGCCAGCCAACATTGTACATCCAAGTACCAGACACATCATTAGAGTTGTAATCATTGTTCTTTCTTTTTTCATACTATTATTTTTTAAGTTATCAATTATTTATTATCCAAAATCAACAATAACAAAATATTATTGATTCAGTTATCAAAGTCCAAAGAGAGCTGGCCGTCGCCCAGCAAGTTGAAGGAGAGGCGGTGGTAGGGCGTGGTGCCGCGGGCAGCAATGGCGGCGCGGTGCTTCCGGGTGGGATAGCCTTTGTTGTGGTTCCAGTCGTAGTAAGGATACTCTTCGTGCAGGCGGTTCATGTAGTCGTCACGGTAGGTCTTGGCCAAAATCGAGGCCGCAGCGATGGAGAGATACTTGCCGTCGCCCTTTACCACCGTGGTATGGGAGATGCCGGGATAGGGCTTGAAGCGGTTGCCGTCGATGAGCAGGTGCTGGGGACGTATCTTCAGCTGGGCGACGGCACGGTGCATGGCCAGGAAAGAGGCGTTGAGGATGTTGATTTCATCAATCTCCTGCGGGGTGACAACACCCACCGCCCAGGCCAAAGCCTCGCGTTCGATGACCTCGCGCAGGGCATAACGCTGACGTTCAGTCAGCTGTTTGGAGTCGTTGAGCAGGTCGTTGCGGAAGTCTTGGGGCAGGATGACGGCGGCGGCATATACGGCTCCGGCCAGGCAACCGCGGCCCGCTTCGTCGCATCCGGCTTCCAGAAGTCCGGCATTCAGATAGGGAAGTAGCATAGGATACATGTATTTACCGGGGACAAAGATACGGGGAAACAGGCAGAAATCCGTATCTTTGTCCTTGTTTTTTTAAGCGGAAGAAGAGGTATGTTCACAGTTATCGGACTCATGCTGGCGGGGATGCTGGCGGGATATGCGGGACGAAGATGGCATCTGGGCGTAGTCCGGCAGGCCGTCAACGTGCTGATATGGGTGCTTCTGTACCTGCTGGGCGTGGAAGTGGGCGGCAACGAGACCATCATCCGCAGCCTGCATGCCCTGGGAATGGAGGCTGCCGTGCTGGCTCTGGGCGGCACGCTGGGCAGCGTCACGGCGGCTCTGCTGCTGTGGAAGGCCCTGGCACGCGGGCGGAAAGGCCGGACGGCGGAGGGGACCGTCCCTGCCGGAGCGGGGAGCCTGCTGCGGGCCATGCGGGGAAGCCTGGTCATCGTGGGGTTCTTCGTGCTGGGTGTGGGCAGCAGCCTCGCGGGACTGGTGCCGGGACACGTGGGGACGCGGGTGAGCTTCTACGCGCTGTGCGGACTGATGACCTGTGTGGGAATCGGCATCGGAAACGACCCTCAGACGCTGAAAAACTTCCGTTCGCTGAACCTGCGGCTCGGCTTTCTGCCCCTTCTGACCATCGCAGGGACGCTGGCAGGCACGGCCTTGGTGAGCCTGATGCTGACGGAATGCAGCCTTCCGGACTGCCTGGCGGTGGGCTCGGGGATGGGCTACTACTCGCTTTCGAGCATCTTCATCACCGAATACCGCGGGGCGGAGCTGGGCACCGTCGCGCTGCTGGCCAACATCATCCGCGAACTTCTGACCCTGCTCACCGCCCCTTTGCTAGCCCGATGGTTCGGACCTCTGGCACCTATCTCCGCCGGAGGGGCCACCACAATGGATACGACACTGCAGGTCATCACGCAGGTTTCGGGCCAGCAGTTCGTCGTTGTGTCCATCTTCCACGGGTTTGTGACGGACTTCAGCGTGCCGTTCCTGGTGACGCTGTTCTGCTCACTGTGAGGACTTTCCGCACCTTTAAATCAAGTTAAAAGCGGCTTATGATGGTTTCGTATCCGACTTTTTTGAATACTTTTGACAGGATTTGAAAGGAATTCTTACGCAAAACAACCTATAATCTGACCGTATGAACAAGAAATGGATGTATGTAATGGGGGCCGCCTGCCTGCTGGCCGCCTGCCGTCCCGCCGCTGAAAAGGGGGACGGAACGCTGGCCGTCATCGACGCGGCCGCGGCTTATGAACAACAAACCGAACTGAAAGTGAGCGACTTGGGGCAGCATGTGCGCTATGTTCCGCTGGAGACAACGGACTCCTGTCTCGTGGGAAACAACCCAAAAATCATGGTTCTGGAAAAGCAGCTGGTGGTCTTGACCAACCAAACGGCGTACTGCTTCGACAAGGAGTCGGGCCGTTTCCTCAATGCCATCGGGCATACGGGCGAGGACCCGCAGGGCTACAGCACGAACGAGCCTGCCTACAACCCGCGAAACGGCCTGTTCTACTTCGTGCGACACCCGGACCAACTGCAACGTTACGACGCGCAAGGCCGCTATCAAGGCAAGGTAAAGGTAGAGACACCGCCGAACCTGCCGACCAGTTTCGCCTTTCTCGACACGCTGATAGTGGGGCATTACAACAACCTGGCCCAGATGAACAAGCACAACCGCGCCTTGGGCTTATTCACCGAAGCAGGGCTTTTGACGGACACCATCGAGAGTACTTTGCCGCCAATGCCGCCGATGAAAATCACTGACATCGCCTCCATCAGCGTCCACAAGCTGGGGAATGCGGGCACTATCCACACACAGTTCAAGGACGGAAGCACGTCCTTCAGCATTCTTGGCGGCACTTCGCTGTGGGAAGAGGACGGCCGGATGCGCTTCAAGGAACCCTTCAACGACACCATCTACAACGTTTCGACGGCAGACGGCCTGACGCCTTGGGCCGTGTTCAGCCTCGGGAAGTATGGCTTGGAGGCGAAGGCATGGTGGAGCAACGAGGAGCTGGACGGCAAACTGCTGCCCGTTTTCATGCACGAAAGTCCGCGTGCGGTGTTCTTCCAGTGCTTTGAAGGGCTGAAGAAAGCCGTGAACGGCGTCTACGACAAGCAGGCCGGCACCACGCGCATGTGCGACGAAGAGAAGGGTCTGACCGACGATGTGAACCACTTCCTCCCCTTCCGACCGAGTGCTTGCAGCACACAAGGCGAGTATGCGCAACTGGTTGAAGCGGCCGATGTCGTGGACTTTCTCGATGAGAACCCCGAGGCCAAGGACAACTCCGCACTGGCTCCGCTGCTCAAGATTGGCGAGGAAGATAACCCTGTCGTCGTGTTAGTGTACTGAGAAACCGCAGACAGATGCCCCTGAAAGCAGGGGGCTGAAAAGAGGGCACCACGGATTACACAGATTTACACAGATTTTTAAAGGAATTTCCCGCACGGGAAAAAAGAATAATCTGTGTAAATCCGTGTAATCTGTGGTGCCCTTTTAATCTGCTTACTTTAGAACAAACTCCACGCCACCGTAAGACCAGCCATGACAATGGCCACCATCGACATCAGCTTGATGAGGATGTTCAGGCTGGGGCCCGACGTGTCTTTGAACGGGTCGCCCACCGTGTCGCCCACCACCGTCGCCTTGTGGACGTCACTTCCCTTGCCGCCGAAGTTACCCTCCTCCACGTATTTCTTGGCATTGTCCCAGGCTCCGCCGGCGTTTGCCATAAAGATAGCCAGCACAAACCCACTGCTCAGGCCCCCGATAAGCAGGCCCAAAACACCGGGAACGCCGAAGACAAGCCCCGTCACGATGGGCGCAATGATGGAGATGAGCGACGGGACGACCATCTCCCGCTGCGCGCCTTTGGTCGAGATGGCCACGCACCGTGCATAGTCCGGTTCGGCCTCTCCCGTGAGGATGCCCTTGATTTCGCGGAACTGACGGCGCACTTCGTCCACCATCTTCGCGGCGGCACGGCCCACGGCATTCATCGTCAAGCCGCAGAAAAGGAAGGCCATCATGGAGCCTATGAACATGCCTGACAGCACTTTGGGGTTCATTAAGGTGACATCGTAGTGGTGCATGAAGTCGAAGAAGGTAGCGTCTTGCAGCGGCACGGCACGGTCTCCTACCCAGATTTCCGTAGTGCCCAGACGGGTCAGTCCGATGCGGATTTCCTCAACATACGACGCCAAGAGGGCCAAACCCGTGAGCGCCGCCGAGCCGATGGCAAAGCCTTTGCCCGTGGCGGCCGTGGTGTTGCCCAGCGAATCGAGGGCATCCGTGCGGCGGCGCACGTCACTTCCCAGGCCTGACATCTCGGCATTGCCCCCGGCGTTGTCGGCTATCGGGCCGTAAGCATCCGTGGCAAGCGTGATGCCCAGCGTGGAGAGCATGCCCACGGCGGCGATTCCGATGCCGTAGAGGCCGAGGCCCACGTTGGCAAAATCGAAGCCCGAGGCAAACAGATAGGAGGCTATGATGCCCACCACCACGGCGATAACGGGCACGGCAGTAGAGAGCATGCCCAGCCCGATGCCGGAGATGATGACCGTTGCAGACCCTGTTTGCCCGCTTTCGCTCAGGCGGCGGGTGGGCTTATAGGATTGGGAAGTGTAGTATTCCGTGGACCTTCCGATGACGATGCCCACGAGCAGACCCACCACGACGGAGCACGAAATCCACATCCAGTTGTCCAACTGCAGCATCCACATAATAAGAAAGGTGGCCAAAACGATGAGCACAGAGCTGAGGTTGGTGCCGAAAGACAGCGCTCCGAGCAGGTCTTTCATGGTGGCATTCTCACGGGTTCGCACGGCAAAGATGCCGAGGACGGAGAGCAGAATGCCCACGGCGGCGATGAGCATCGGCGCGATGACGGCCTTATACTGCATCACTGTGTCGCCCGAATGGATAAAAGCTGCGGCACCCAAGGCGGCTGTAGCGAGGATGGAGCCACAGTAGCTTTCGTACAAATCGGCACCCATTCCGGCCACGTCGCCCACGTTGTCGCCCACATTGTCGGCGATGGTGGCGGGGTTACGCGGGTCGTCTTCGGGGATTCCCGCCTCGACTTTGCCCACAAGGTCGGCGCCCACATCGGCTGCCTTCGTATAGATGCCGCCACCCACACGGGCGAAAAGTGCCTGCGTACTGGCACCCATGCCGAACGTAAGCATGGTGGTTGTGATGATGCAGAGCTTGTGAGTGGGTGTCAAAGCATCGGCGGGAACCACCGCATCGAGCAACAGATACCAGAAAGAGATGTCGAGCAGGCCCAGCCCCACTACGACCAGCCCCATCACCGCCCCGCTGCGGAAGGCGATGCGCAAGCCTCCGTTCAGCGATTGCCGTGCGGCATTGGCCGTACGCGCCGAGGCTTGTGTGGCGGTCTTCATGCCGAGAAAGCCCGAAAGGCCGGAGAAGAAACCGCCCGTAAGGAAGGCTACGGGCACCCAAGGATTCTGCAGGCCGAAGCCGTAGGCCATGATGGAGAAGAGGATGACCAGCCCGAAGAAGACCCAACCCACGACCTTGTACTGCTGCCGCAGGTAGGACATGGCGCCCCGGCGCACGGCCGCGGCTATCTTCTGCATCTGAGGAGTGCCCTCACTCTGACGCATCATCTGCCGGTGAAAGTACCAGGCAAAGGCCAGTGCCAGCACGGAAGAGGCCGGAACAAGCCAGAAAAGCAATGTATCCATAATCGAGTTTTTTGAGGTTAGAGAATAGGTTTATTTTTTTAGAAGTTAAAGAAGTTATCGCTTCACGGGAAGTTAAGAAGTTAAAGCCAAATGCTTTTCCTTATGTTTCTGATACGTGCCGTGCATAGAAACGGCGGCATCCATCAACAAGACATTCGGCTTTAACTTCCAACGAAGCGGAGCGGAGTGATAACTTCTCTAACTTCTTAACTTTTTAAAATAGTAAACTTTTTTCAGGAAAGCCGTACCCCCGTCAGAAGTACTCGTGGAGGGGGTAGACCAAAAGCCGTACTTTTGGTGACCAAAATCACTGATTTTGCTTAGCAAAGTCACTGATTTTGGTAGGCAAAATCAGTGACTTTGGTTTGGAAGTACCTATATGTTGCAAAAAAATACCACGGCGGCTGCTCCGTGGAAGCCGCCATGGATGGAAGTTTCCCCGCCGTGGCCTGCGGGCACAGGCCGTGGGACGATGGGGTTACAACGGACTTTCATCCTGATCGCTGTCGCCGCCTTGGTCGGTTCCGCCGCCCTCGGTAGTGGCATCTTCGGCGGTTCCGGTCCACTTCACCCAGTGGGCCGACTCGGAAAGGGCACGGGTCACGACCCCTGCCTGCCGCCTCGAGCCCTCGGGCGTAAAGTGCACACGGGTATGGTCCACGTCGTTTGCACTGACCTCTTTCGCCGTGGCCTGCCCGCCTTTCTTGGCGGCAATGGTGTAGCGGAAGCGGCCGATGTCCTGCAGATGCACGCTTCGCCCCGCATCCATACCGCGGGCCATGATGCTGGGCAGCGCGGCCAGTACGGCCACCACGTCGGCCTTGGAGACGGTGCAGGCCTCGGAAATCTGTTCGGCAATCTCGTCTATCTCCATCGGACGGTCGGTGAGAACGGCCACGGGATAGTAACGGTCGTTCATTTTCATTTTACGGATTTAAAATAGGCCATAGTTTCAAGGAATTAAAGGTTTGTACTCAGGTTGGTTTGGCGTCGGTCTGTGCAGCAGCCCCGCACGGCTTTAGACGCGTGTAAAATACGTACAATTTTTGGAAAAAGCAAGAAAAAAGGGGAAAAATATTTGCTGTTTCTTGACAGCATGCAGTGCTTTCGGGCTTGTAAACGGCGGGGCGGCGGGGCGTTTGCGGGTGATGAGCCGGTGCTTCGGGATATGTTCAGGCGCGGATTACACGGATTTCGCGGATTTAAAAGTAGAAACAAATCCGTGTAATCCGCGGAATCCGCGCCTGAGAAAAACGGGTACGCCTTGCGCCGCGTCCCTATGCCGCAGGGGCCTTCCGCCGCGGGAAAGCCCCTACAGCCGCGGCCTTTACTCGACGGTGACCGCCGTTCCGGCGGCCGTAACCATGAGCATGGAGCCGTTTCCGCCTACGGTTTCGTAGTCAAGGTCCACGCCGATGACGGCGTTTGCGCCCAGGGCACGGGCCTGTTCCTCCATCTCGCGCAGGGCAGTCTCCTTGGCTTCGCGCAGCACTTCCTCGTAGGAACTGCTGCGTCCTCCTACGATGTCGCGTATTCCGGCAAAGAAATCACGGAACACATTGGCACCTATTATCGTCTCTCCCGATACGATGCCGTAATAGCGGGTTATCTTTCCGCCGTCAATCATGGATGTGGTTGTCAGTAACATAGTGCATTTGTTTTAAAAGTTATCTGTATGTATCAGTCGAAAAAAAGGCCGGAAAGTTGCATCCGGCCCCGTTTTTTTTTCGGAAAAAAGTCAGAACATGCGGCTCACCCTCACGACTCCGTCCACCAGCGCGTCGACTTCCTGCCGCGTGTTGTACAGGCCGAAGGAGGCGCGGACGGTGCCTTCGATGCCCAATCGCTGCATCAGAGGCTGGGCACAGTGGTGGCCGGTGCGCACCGCAATCCCCAGTCGGTCGAGCAATGTTCCCATGTCGAAGTGATGAATGTCGCCCACGAGGAAGGAGATGACGCTGCCTTTCTCGGCCGCTTCTCCGAAGATGCGCATGCCGGGCACCTGCCTGAGGCGCTCCATGGCGTAGGTGGTGAGGTCGTGTTCGTGGGCGGCAATGCGGTCCATGCCCAGGGCGGTGACGTAGTCCAGGGCACGCGCCAGGGCGGTTGTGCCGATGTAGTCGGGCGTTCCGGCCTCGAATTTGAAGGGCAATTCGTTGAAGGTCGTGCGCTCGAAGCTGACGTGCTGTATCATCTCCCCGCCGCCTTGGTAGGGCGGAAGCCTGTCCAGCCAGTCCTCTTTGCCGTAGAGAACGCCCACTCCGGTCGGCCCGTAGACCTTATGACCCGAGAAGACATAGAAGTCTGCATCGAGCTCCTGCACATCAACGGGCATGTGGGGGATGCTCTGAGCGCCGTCCACCAGTACGGGTACGCCGTGGCTGTGCGCCGTGCGAATCATCTCTTTGACGGGATTGACGGTGCCCAGCACGTTGCTTACGTGCGCCACGCAGACCAGTCGGGTACGCTCGGTGAAGAGCTCGCGGTAGGCATCGAGGAGCAGTTCGCCGCGGTCGTTCATGGGAATCACCTTGAGCACGATGCCCTTCCTCGCCTGCAAAAGCTGCCAAGGGACGATGTTGCTGTGGTGTTCCATGGTGGAAAGCAGGACCTCGTCACCGGCCTTGAGGCAGGCTTCTCCGTAGCTGTAGGCCAGGAGGTTGATGCTTTCGGTGGTGCCGCGGGTGAAGACTATCTCGTTTGTCGAGCGGGCGTTGATGAAGCGGCGTACGGTTTCGCGGCTTGCTTCGTGCAGTTCCGTGGCCCTTTGGGACAGGAAATGGACGCCACGGTGCACGTTTGCGTTGACGCTGTAGTACTCTTCCGTGATGGCTTCTACGACCGCGCGGGGCTTCTGTGTCGTGGCTCCGTTGTCCAGATATACGAGGGGTTTGCCGTACACGGTGCGGCTGAGGATGGGAAAGTCGTCCCTTATGCGGTCCACCTCATAAGGGACAGGGGTTTGTTGTTCTGCCATTTTCAATTGTCAATTCTCCATTATCCATTACAAATGGCGCATCCCTGGCACTTGTTCAGCTCGCCCCGGAAGCGCTTTTCCACCAGCAGATGCAGGCGATCCCGCAGTGCATCGAGGCGGATGGTATCGATTACTTCGCCCAGGAAGGCGAACATCAGCAGCATGCGGGCTTCTTTCAGGGGGATGCCGCGCTGCTGCATGTAGAACAAAGCCGCGTCGTCCAGCTGGCCTATGGTGGCTCCGTGGCTGCACTTCACGTCGTCGGCATAGATTTCAAGCTGCGGCTGTGTGTACATCCGGGCGTCGCGCGTGGCGCAAAGGTTGCGGTTGGTCTGCTGCGAAGAGGTATGTTGGGCCCCCGGTCTCACCAGGACTAAGCCGGCAAAAGCGCCTGTGGCCTGGTCGTCGAGGACGTACTTGAACAGTTCATTGGACGTGCATCGGGGCACGGCATGGTCGATGTTTGTGTGGTTGTCCACGTGCTGGTTCTTGTCGGCGATGGCCATTCCGCAGAGGTTAATCTCGGCATTTTCGCCGGCCAGGGTTACCTCAACGGTGTTTCGGGTGGTGCCGTTGGTCAGCGTCATCCCGTTCAGAAGGACGTTGCTGCCTGCCTCCTGGCGGACGTACAGGCTGCTGATGCGGACGGTACTCGTATGCGTTTCCTCCAGTTCATAGAGGTCGAACACGGCATTGCGGCCCACAAAGACCTCCACAACCTGGGTGGCAAGGAAGTTTACGGCATCCATCGCGTGGTCACACACCAGGAGCCGTGCCTGTGCTCCCTCCTCCAGAACGATAAGCACACGGCGGTTCACCATCAGATTGACGTCGCTTCGGAGGATGTTAACCAGCTGTATGGGGCGCTCTACCACGACGTTTCGGGGCACGTAGAGCAGCACGCCGTCCTCGGCAAGGGCGGTGTTGAGGGCGGTCACGCCGTCTTTCGACGCATCGGCCAGGCAGGCGTAATACTTCTTCACCAGTTCGGGATGCTCCGTTGCCAGCTGTCGGAGGCTGCCGAACAGCACGCCTTCGGGCAGGTGCGACTTGGGCAGTGCCTTGCTGTAGAAGGCATCGTTCACCACAAAGTAGAGCGAGGTGCTCATGTTAGGCACGTCGCACTTGAACACATCATACGGATTGATAGGGATGTCGAGCTGCTTCAAGTTGAGCCCATAGTCGGGTTCAAAGAGCTTGCTGACGTCGGTGTACTTGTATTTCTCGTCCTTGCGGGTGGGGAATCCCAGGCGTTCGAAGTGGGCGAAGGCCGCAGCGCGCGGGGCATTCATCACCTCGCAGCTGTGCTGGCATACCATGGCTTCGCACTGCGAGAACAGGTCTATGTATTGTTGCTCAGGTTTCATCATCTCAATAAAGAATTATGAATGACGCATGAAGCACAAAGAATTGCCCCCTTTCACACAGAGACGGGAGAACAATTCTTCATTCTTCATTCCTCATTCTTCATTTACTTGCTCCTTCTTTATCCAGTCGAAGCCCCGGTTTTCTATCTCCGTTGCCAGCTCGGGGCCGCCGGTCTTGACGATTCGGCCTCCCAGCAAGACGTGCACCACGTCGGGTTTCAGGTAGTCCAGCAGGCGTTGGTAGTGGGTGATGACCATGGCCGAGGTCTGCTTCGTGCGCAGCTTGTTGAAGCCTTCGGCCACGATGCGCAGGGCATCCACGTCGAGTCCGGAGTCCGTTTCGTCGAGGATGGCGAAGGTAGGTTCGAGCATCGCCATCTGGAAAATCTCGTTCCGCTTCTTCTCTCCTCCGCTGAAGCCCTCGTTTACGGAGCGGTTGGCCAGCTTGCTGTCCAGCTCTACGACGGCCCTTTTCTCACGCATCAGCTTCAGAAACTCCGATGCAGACAGGGCAGGAAGGTGGCGATACTTGCGCTGTTCGTTGACTGCCGTACGCATAAAGTTCACCATCGACACCCCCGGAATCTCGACCGGTGTCTGGAAAGACAGGAAGATTCCCTCGTGTGCACGGTCTTCGGGCGAGAGGACCAGCAGGTCCTTGCCGTTGAAGGTGATGGAGCCGTGTGTCACTTCATAGGCGGGATGGCCCACAAGGACATTGCTCAGCGTACTCTTTCCGGCACCGTTCTGACCCATGAGGGCGTGCACCTCGCCGTCGCGGATGGTGAGATTGATGCCTTTCAATATCTCTTTGCCATTGATGCTGGCATGCAGGTCTTTTATCTCTAGCATAATTTATGTAATTAAGAATGAAGAATGAAGGATGAAGAATCACTTCCCCATTCCGACTTCCCCACTCCGTTTAAATTCTTAATTATTCGTTTCTTGTTCTTCAATTAACCGACGCTTCCCTCCAAAGAGATGCTCAGCAGCTTCTGCGCCTCGACGGCAAACTCCATCGGCAGCTTGTTGAGCACTTCCTTGGCGTAACCGTTCACAATCAGTCCCACGGCGTCTTCGCTCGAAATACCGCGCTGGTTACAGTAGAAAATCTGGTCTTCACTGATCTTGCTCGTCGTGGCTTCGTGTTCAACGACCGCCGTTTCGTTGTGAATATCCATATAGGGGAAGGTATGGGCACCGCATTTGTCGCCCAGCAGAAGCGAGTCGCACTGGCTGTAATTGCGGGCATTGTCGGCCTTGGGGCTTACACGAACCAGTCCACGGTAGGAGTTTTCACTCCGTCCGGCCGATATTCCCTTGCTCACAATCGTCGAACGGGTATTCTTACCGATGTGGATCATCTTGGTACCCGTGTCGGCCTGCTGGTAGTTGTTGGTTACAGCTACACTATAGAACTCGGCCACGGAATTGTCACCCGCCAGTATGCACGAAGGGTATTTCCACGTGATGGCACTACCCGTCTCCACCTGTGTCCACGACAATTTGCTGTCCACACCCTTGCAGATGCCGCGCTTGGTGACGAAGTTGTATACGCCTCCCTTGCCCTCAGCGTCGCCCGGATACCAGTTCTGCACGGTACTGTACTTCACTTCGGCCCGGTCGTGCACCACGATTTCCACGATGGCGGCATGCAATTGGTTCTCGTCACGCATCGGTGCGGTACAACCTTCCAGGTAGGAAACGTAGGCATCGTCATCGGCCACAATCAGAGTCCGTTCAAACTGCCCCGTACCCTGTGCATTGATACGGAAGTAGGTAGAAAGTTCCATCGGGCATCGTACACCCTTGGGAATATACACAAACGACCCGTCGGAGAAGACAGCCGAGTTGAGTGCGGCAAAGAAGTTGTCACGGTAAGGCACCACAGAGCCCAGGTACTTCTGTACCAGGTCGGGATGTTCGCGTATGGCCTCGCTCATCGAGCAGAAGATGATGCCTTTCTCCATCAGTGTTTCCTTAAAGGTGGTCTTCACGGAAACGGAGTCCATCACGGCGTCCACAGCCATACCGCTCAGCGCCATCTGCTCCTCCAGAGGAATGCCCAACTTATTGAAAGTCTTGATCAGTTCGGGATCTACCTCATCCATACTTTTGGGTCCTTCCTTCTTCTTGGTAGGATCGGCATAGTAGGATATGTTCTGGTAGTCTATCTCGGGAATGCGGAGATGTGCCCATGTAGGCATCTCCAGCGTCAACCAGTGGCGGTAAGCCTTCAGGCGGAACTCCAGCATCCAGTCGGGCTCTCCCTTCTTTTCGGAGATAAGACGGATAATATCCTCGTTCAAACCCTTCTCGATCACATCGGTATGCACATCGGTCGTAAAGCCATACTTGTACTTTTCCTGCGTGAGTTCCTTGACGTATTTATTGGGTTCTTCTTGTCGCATATCTTGTCTATAATTCAAGTTCATCGTTCAACCTATTGAAGAAGTTCACCGGCCACCTCCCTGGCTGCCGGCAAGAATATGCCCGCAAACTTCTCCATCGGATAATATAACACAGACTCCTGCTTCTTTGTTCTCTTGAGGAGAGTGTTGTCCGAATCAATATATTCAACCACACAAATGAGCAGGCTTACCAACAGAGCCGATTTCAACAAGCCCAATCCAGCTCCCAGCAAACGGTTGACCCACCCCAGTGCAACAGCTTCCATCGCTTTGGTCAGCAACGTGGCCAACAGCAGAAAAGCCAAGGGTACGGCCAGCCAAATGACAACAAAAGCAATGCCTTGCGCCACCGTCAGCGAGTCGGTAAGCGGCAGGAAGAAACGTTCGGCCACGGTTGCATACAGAGCTTTGGCAATCAGCAGACCCGCAACCAATCCCAGCAGGCCCGCCAATTGTTTCAGAAATCCCTTGGTAAAGCCCACAATCGCACCGGCTCCCAAAACTATGAGTATTACAATATCTATAGTTGTCATACCCTCCTCAATTATATTATAACACCAGCCGCAGACAACACCGACAACGCAGATTTAACCTTTTCCCGCAAATCGGCAGCACGAACATTCGCGCAACATTAAAATCCGTGTCATCCGCGTTGTCTGCGGCTGAAAAATCTATTGTTCAGAATCAAAGCGTCTGCTTCACTTCCACTTCCTCATAAGTTTCAATGACGTCACCAACCTTGATATCGTTGCAACCTGTCAGGCTGATACCGCATTCGAAATTGGTGCCGACTTCCTTTACATCGTCCTTGAAACGTTTCAACGCATTGATATTGCCGGTAAACACCACGATACCGTCGCGAATCAGACGGGCCTTGTCGGTACGTTTCACCTTACCGGTCTTCACCATTGCACCGGCAACCATACCGACCTTGCTGATATTGAAGACTTCACGCACTTCGATGGTAGCCGTAACCTGTTCTTTCACCGTAGGAGCAAGCATACCTTCCATAGCAGCCTTCACCTCCTCGATCGCATCGTAGATGACCGAATACTTACGGATATCCACGCCTTCCTGCTCGGCCAGCTTAGCTGCCGCGCCAGACGGGCGTACCTGGAAACCGACGATAATCGCATCGGACGCTGCGGCCAAAGAGACATCAGATTCGGAAATCTGACCGACACCCTTGTGAATCACATTGACCTGAATCTGCTCCGTAGAGAGCTTGATCAGCGAGTCGCTCAACGCCTCAACCGAACCGTCCACATCACCCTTGACAATGACATTCAGTTCGTGGAAGTCACCCAAAGCCAGACGACGGCCCACTTCATCGAGGGTCAGCATCTTCTGCGTACGCAAGCCCTGTTCGCGCTGCAACTGTTCACGCTTGTTGGCAATTTCACGGGCTTCCTGCTCGGTTTCAATCACATGGAAAGTATCACCGGCAGCAGGTGCGCCGTTCAATCCCAAGATAAGGGCCGGTTCAGACGGACCAGCCTGAGTCATACGCTGGTTACGCTCATTGAACATGGCCTTCACCTTACCATAGTTGGTTCCTGCCAGAACGATATCGCCGACTTTCAATGTACCATTAGAAACAAGTACCGTGGCCACATAACCGCGACCTTTGTCGAGCGACGATTCGATAATGGAACCCGTAGCCTTACGGTTCGGATTTGCTTTCAGCTCCAGCATTTCAGCTTCCAGCAAGACCTTCTCCATCAGTTCATGCACGCCGATACCCTTCTTGGCCGAGATGTCCTGTGACTGGTATTTACCGCCCCATTCCTCTACCAGGAAGTTCATATTGGCCAGTTCCTCCTTAATCTTGTCGGGATTGGCCGTCGGCTTATCAATCTTGTTGATGGCAAACACAATGGGAACACCTGCAGCCATAGCATGGTTGATGGCTTCCTTGGTCTGCGGCATGACATTGTCGTCGGCAGCTACAATGATGATGGCAATATCAGTCACCTTGGCACCACGGGCACGCATGGCGGTAAACGCCTCATGACCCGGAGTATCCAGGAACGTAATCTTACGTCCGTCTTCCAACGTCACGTTATAGGCACCGATATGCTGGGTAATGCCACCCGCCTCACCGGCAATTACATTTGCCTTGCGGATGTAGTCGAGCAACGACGTCTTACCATGGTCCACATGGCCCATCACAGTGACAATCGGCGCACGAGGCTGCAGGTCTTCCTCCGCATCCTCTTCCTCGACAATGGCCTGGGCTACCTCAGCACTGACATACTCGGTCTTGAAGCCAAACTCCTCAGCTACCAGATTGATAGTTTCCGCATCCAGACGCTGGTTGATAGACACCATGATGCCGATGCTCATGCAAGTGGCGATAACCTGCGTAACGGGGACGTCCATCATGCTGGCCAGCTCGTTGGCCGTCACGAACTCGGTCAGCTTCAGCACCTTGCTCTCTGCCCGTTCCTGATTTTCAAGTTCGTGCATGCGGTCAGCTACCTGTTCACGTTTTTCCTTACGGTATTTGGCTCCCTTGTTCTTTCCTTTCGATGTCAGACGGGCCAGCGTTTCCTTTACCTGCTTGGCCACATCTTCTTCGTTCACCTCCTGCTTGATGACAGGTTTCTTGAAGCGGTCCTTATTCTTCTTTCCGCCTCCCTGCTGGCCACCGGCATTGGCGCCCTTCGAGTGGTCGCTGCCTTTCTGATAGTTGGATACATTATTTATGTCAACCTTCTCCTTATTGATCCGGTTGCGTTTCTTTTTGCTGTTTCCTTCGCCATCCTGATCGTCTTTCAGCTTGTTGTCTTCCCGACGGATTTCTTTCATGATGGCTTCCTTCATCTGACGCTTCTGATCCATCCGCTGCTTTTCCTTTTCCTCGCGTTCCTTTCGCTTTTCCTCTTTGGACTTTTTCTTGGGACGGGTAGACTGGTTCAAAGCGGCAAGATCAATCTGGCCAATAACGTTAATCTTTGAGACGAATTCAGGTTTATGTAACTTGAAGATTTCTTCTTCGTGTTCTTTTGGAGCATCCATCTGCTGCGTTTTTTCTTCGTTTTCTATTTCTGTTTGCCCTTCGGCTGAAGAAGCCTCCTCCTCATGCGAAACGGCTTCTGCTTCCACTTCTCTCGTAGCTTTTTCTACTTCCACTTTTTCTGCGACAGGTGCAGCAGCCTCCTCTGAAGCGACTTCAGCAGCTTCTTCCGACGCCTTCACAACCGGTTGCGGCTCGGCGGCAATCGGTTCCTCTTTCTTTTGTTCAGGCTCTTCCGACACTTCAGGCTGCACAACAGGCTCCGGTTGCGGTTCAATCACGGGTTTCTTACCGAGGTTGTTCAAATCAATTTTACCTACAGGCTTGAACTTCGGACGGATATCTTCAGGAATCACAGTCTTGATTTCATCAGACTTTGCCTTGGTTTCTTCCTTGGTTTCATAACCCTCAATGGCAACAGAGCCCTTCCGCTCTTTCGACTGACGCTCCTGCAAGAAACGTTCAGACTTTATTTTAAGGTCCTTATCTGTGCTGAATTCTTTCTTCAGCATCTCAAACTGTTCGTCGGTAATTTTTGTATTGGGGTTTGCCTCTACGACAAAACCTTTCTTTTGCAGGAATTCGACTGCCGTCGTAATGCCTACATTCAAATCTCTTGTTACTTTATTTAACCTTATCGTCATATATTACTTTTAATGATTTAATGTGCCAATGTGCCAGTGTGCTTCCAAGTTGTATACGTTCTTTCCTCAATGTGCCTCAACCGGCTTAAGCAGCACACATTGGCACATCCAACCATCAGCACATCAATTACTCTTTTTCAAACTCCTGTTTCAGTATACGCAATACTTCATCTACCGTTTCTTCCTCCAGGTCGGCTTTCTCGATCAGCATTTCGCGCGGAGCGTTCAACACGGCTTTCGCCGTATCAATGCCGATGCCCTTGATGGCGTCGATGACCCAACCTTCTATTTCATCGCGGAATTCATCGAGATAGATGTCTTCATCCTCCAAGGTCGTATCATCCACCTCGCGGAAGACATCGATTGTGTATTCCGTCAGCATGCTGGCCAACTTGATATTCAGACCTCCCTTACCGATGGCCAAGGACACTTCTTCGGGCTTCAGGAAAACTTCGGCCTTGTGCTCCTCTTCATTCAGACGAATGGAAGAAATCTTGGCCGGGCTCAGGGCACGTTGGATGAAGAGCTGGATATTCGACGTATAGTTGATGACGTCGATGTTTTCGTTGCGCAGCTCACGCACGATGCCATGGATGCGGCTACCCTTCACGCCCACGCAGGCTCCTACGGGGTCGATGCGGTCGTCATAGCTTTCGACGGCAATCTTGGCACGTTCGCCGGGGATGCGGGCTATCTTGCGGATGGTGATGAGACCGTCGTTGATTTCGGGCACCTCCATCTCGAACAGACGCTGCAGGAACACAGGTGACGTACGGCTCAGGATAATCTTGGGATTGTTGTTCTTGTTGTCCACACGGGCCACTACGGCACGCGCCGTCTCGCCCTTGCGGTAGAAGTCGCTCGGTATCTGCTCGGTCTTGGGCAAGAGCAGTTCGTTGCCTTCGTCGTCCAACAAAAGAATTTCCTTCTTCCAAATCTGATAAACTTCGGCATTCACCACCGTACCTACCTTGTCAATATACTTGTTATAAAGGCTGTCCTTTTCCAGTTCCAGAATCTTGGAAGCCAAGGTCTGACGCAGATTCAGAATGGCACGACGGCCGAACTTGGCAAAATTCACTTCATCGGTCACCTCTTCGCCTACTTCATACGAAGCGTCAATCTTCTGAGCTTCACTCAGAGAAATCTGCAGATTGGGATTGGTCAGGTCCTCATCGGCCACCACTTCCCGGTTACGCCATATTTCAAAGTCACCTTTGTCAGGGTTCACGATGACGTCATAATTCTCATCCGTACCAAACATTTTCGCAATCACGCTTCGGAACGACTCCTCGAGTACGCTCACCATCGTGGTTCTGTCTATATTCTTCAGTTCCTTAAATTCCGAGAATGTGTCAACCATGCTGACTGTTTCTTCTTTCTTGGCCATAATCTTATTTAAAGCTGATTAAGTATTTAGTATATTTTATTTCTTCGTACGTGAAGTCCAGGTCTTCGTCCACCATCTTCGGACGCTTCATTCCTTCTTCCTTCACCTTCTTCTGAACGGTAACGGTAAAATGCTGTTCGTCGGCATTCTTCAGTACGCCTGTCAGCTTGCGTCCGTCCTTGGTCATCATTTCCACTTCTTCGCCAATGTGGTTGAGGTACTGCTGAAGCACCTTGAAAGGCTGTCCGATGCCGGCCGAGCCCACTTCCAGTTCGAAGTCTTCGGCATCGCGGTTCAAGCGCGACTCGATGTAGCGGCTCAGGTCCACACAATCTTCAATCCAAACACCGTCCTTGTGGTCAATCTCTACCACAATCTTGTCATCCGGGCTTACGGAAACTTCTACCAGGAAATAATCCTTGTCCTTCAGCCACTCTTCTACAAGTTCACAAATCGTTTTTTTCTCTATCATACCAGATTAAACCGTATAAGAATAAAAAAGAGGAGCTTGACTGCCCCTCCACCTTTCATCCGTTTCCGACGGCAAAGATATAAATAATCTCTTCGAGTACAAAATATTAGAAGAAAAAAGTGGGAAAATCGGCCATAGGAGCCGGGGCCTTTGGCGGAAAATCCCCGAAAACCCATTCTCTCCATACCGAAAATCTGACTCGAAACAGACCTCAGAGTTATCGGAAAGAACAACAGACAGGCAGACTGCCAGCTTCAACGGTATGGCCGAACGCTCTCAAACAGGTTACAAAATGTAAAGATTAAAGAAATCCTGAATCCAAGCAAAAACATCCATCGGGCCCATAGTCAAGAGGTCGCACACCCGCCCGACATCCGCCACTCCCGGCAGAAGGCCCATTACGACGAACAACGCATATAATCAACTGATAATCAATGCTCATTTTTCAGATACATCCTTTTATTTGCTGAAAAGTTTTCAGGTTTTATTCAGGTAGCATCTGAAAGGTCTTCAGGTAGGGACTGAAAGGTCTTCAGGTACTACCCGAAAAACGACATCTGCAAGAGATATTCATCCTATGGGGCGGGAGGCGCTATAAAAGCCTTCCATTCTGTAAAAATAAATGGTTCAGATCCGGCACATCCCGACCTGAACCATTCATACGAGACATCGGAAACCAGAGACTCAGAATTTACAAACGACCGACGTCCCCCTATCCTTTCCCTGAGGCAAACGAATAGTTTTCTTCACACCGTTGACTTCCAGCACCAATGAATCGCGTTGCTGTGTCGGTTCGCCGCAGAGTATCTGGTACGAACCTCCCTGTCGCTTGACGCAATAAAGTCCCGGAGTATGAACAGACACCCTGAGGGAACTATCCAATACGAATGTTCCTTCTTCCCAAGCCGCAATCCACCAGGCATCCTCCTTGGCTGTGTGCACCACCTGCATCTTCTCCGTATTGGCCATCACCTTGAAGTTGTCCGTAGAAAAACGTTCCACCGCTTTCCTGTTGGCTTGGGGAAGAATGTAATACTGATAGGAAGCGCCATCCGGACGACTTCCATGATTCATATAGAGACTGAACACCTTCCCTTCCTCGGTCTGCTCCCTATAAACCTGCATGACGTCATGCCAGCGGCCGGTCTTTTCTTCCACCTCGGCTACGCATTGCCCGTCCGGTATGACATATCCCTTTTGGCCATGGAGCAGACGGAGGCCTTTCCCGGCAAACGTCTGACGAGAAGACAGCTTCTTCCATCTGCCATCAGTCCATACCTCTGCCTTATCCTCGGCCCAGCATTGCTCTATCGAGGTGGTTACCGGCAACAGGCTGTCCGACTGTATTCCACTCCCCAAAACAACCAGTACCTCGGAAGTGAACAAACAATACTTACGCATTGTCAACCCGTCACGTTTCAACTCCATCACGCTCAATCCCTGCTTTCCGTCCGAAATGCCTCCGACAAAATCCGACCCGTTGCCCGGATAGTACGACTTCCTCAGCACAGGCATGGCGGCATCACTCGCGTAAGTCGTAACGCCCGGCACCCTTCTCCAATCCCATACGGGAAAAATGTCCCAATATTCCCGTCCGGTACCATAAACGAACAAGGCGCCGTCTGCCAGATAATATCCCTCCTTATTGTCTCCGTTCATGCTTTCTGTGCCAAGCACACGTGTAGAAGCCATTTTCAGGGAAGCCATCCAGGTAGGCTGCCTCATGAGGGTATAGTCGGACTGCCAGAAGTGCTTGTGCCCGTCCAGCGTGTTGTTCGGACCGAAACAATTGTGCATCATCCTCTCGGCCACCTCATTGCAAAAACGGTTTGTCCCGCCTCCCAGCTCTGCGGCAGCAAAAGCTACTCCCAAAGCCTTGTGTCCGGGTGCCGACTGAAACAACTGACGCCCTAAAGCACTGACATCCATATTGCCCTTCCAAATGATCCACTGATAGCCTTGGTCGAGCAGCGAGCCTATCATGTCCAACTGCTCGTCCGAAAACGCCATCGATGTCCCTGTAAACAGGCCGGAAAAGAGGCTCATACTGCTGATATAGGCCAAGCCATAGTTACCGAACTGCTGCTGAGGACCATGCTGATGGAAGCTCCAATCGTCTTTGATGCCCTCCTTCTGTCCTGCACGGATTTCCGACACGATGGTATCCCGAGCCTGCTGCACTAAAGCGACATCATTTTCCAACAATGCCCGCATCATCACATTCCCGGCCAGCCATACCTTATTCTGCCCGGTCATGCCAAACCGTGAGTCTTTCATCAGCTCGACAGCCTGTTCCTTTTCATCGGCCGTCAGATGTTCTTCAAATAGAATGAAAGCCACACCCAGCGTACGCGGCACACCAATCTGATTGTAATACCAATTCGGACATCTCAATTTTTCCTTGAACCAGAATCCCAAAGCGGCATGTATGGCTTTCATTACTTCCTCCGATTGATAGAATTCACTATTCTCATCCTGACAGACTTTCACCAACCCGAGAATTCTTTCGGGATGCAGACGAGGTTCCCATCCCGAGCGTGTCTTATCGGCATAATTAATATCCGTCCAAGCTCCTTCCTCATTTTGCCTGGCCAGCAATTCTTCAACAAAAGCCTTGCTGAAAGGGACCCGCTGCTGAAGCTCCATCACCACTCTGTCCGATGCTCCGAAACCTGGCGGATTGGCCTCCAATTCCCTTTGCAGCTCGTCCGTCAAAGGCGAACCTGTAATATATACTTTCTTAAAATTATTTTTAATCTTCACCAAATCGCTCATCCCACCATTTGCCTGAGCAATATGACCACAACAAAACAGGGAGCAAACAATCATCAACAAAAGAATGATACTTTTCTTTCCGCCATACATATTATATCTTTTATATACTATCAATAGTTCGTTAACCATTAGCCTAGCCTAAGCGGCTTTGGCAGTAAATAAAATG
>ERZ780167.289-NODE-289-length-53151-cov-6.628936_pt1 | contig 53151 bp, 39 predicted proteins | sample MGYA00510982_ERZ780167 | MGnify/ENA primary metagenome ERZ780167 (study PRJEB29588, sample SAMEA2146107) | human gut metagenome | biome: human gut; feature: human-associated habitat; material: faeces | place: Denmark | collected 2008/2010 ... | reverse complement strand
GAGGTCGGAAAACGAAAGTAGGAAGAAAACTGCTTCGTTTTCCTCCTACTCGATTATGCCTATCGGCTCCTCCAGCCATCAGTTTTCAGGCTCAGGAGTAATCAGCTTATAGCCCTTGCCATGAATATTGATGATTTCGATGGAGTCGTCCTCCTTCAAGTGCTTACGCAGCTTGGTGATATACACATCCATACTGCGGGCATTGAAATAATTGTCATCAATCCAAATGGTCTTCAGAGCGAAGTCGCGCTGCAGGATTTCATTGGCATGGGCGCAAAGCAAGCCCAATAATTCCGATTCCTTGGTCGTCAGCTTCGTCTGCTTCTCGGGAGTAGACAGAATCTGCTTCTGCGTATCGAACGTAAACTTGCCAATCTTATAGATATTGCTTTCCTTGTTCTTCTTTCCACGCACACGACGCAGGATGGCCTCAATACGGAAAGTCAGCTCTTCCATACTGAACGGCTTGGTGATGTAATCGTCGGCGCCAATCTTGAAGCCTTCCAGTATATCGTCTTTCAGCGTCTTTGCCGTCAGGAAAATGATAGGAATTTCAGCATTGGCGGCACGTACTTCCTGCGCCAATGTGAATCCGTCCTTCTTCGGCATCATTACGTCAAACACACACAAATCGTATTTATTCTTCAAGAAAGCCTTGTAACCGGCTTCACCATCGGGAAACAACTCTGCTGCATAGCCCTTGGCCTGCAAATATTCTCTCAGCAGCATGCCCAGATTCTCGTCGTCCTCGCACAACAAAATTCTCAGTTTCTCGTCCATAATATCAATCAGTTTTTAATTAAAGGTAATGCAATAATAAATTTAGTTCCCACATTCAGTTCGCTTTCGGCCCGTATGGTTCCCTTGTGGTCCGTAATGATTTTCTTCACATAGGCCAATCCCAAACCAAAGCCCTTGACGTCGTGCAGATTACCCGTATGCACACGGTAGAACTTTTCAAATATCTTCTTCAGGTTTTCCTTCTTGATTCCGATACCGTTATCCTGTATCGAAATCATCAGCTTGCCCGGTTCGTTCCAAGTTTTCACCAACAGATGCAAATCCACATCCGGACGCTTATACTTCACCGCATTATCCATCAGATTGAATATCACATTAGTGATATGCATCTCATCGGCAAATATATTCGCATCAGCAGCCTCCAACTCGGTATCAATCTTGCCGTTATAACGTTCCACCTTCAAGGCAAACGTATGGACAACTCCCTTTATCAACTCGTTCGCATCCAGTTCCTTGGGCTTCAACGTAGCCTTCTGACGGTCGAACATGGACATCTGCAGCACCTTCTCTACCTGGAACCTCAACCGCTTTGTCTCATCATTGATGACTCCCGATATATGCTGGAACATGGCAGGCGACTTACCTACTGCCGGATCGTTCAACATCTGCGCAGCCAGCGAGATAGTAGAGATAGGAGTCTTGAACTCGTGTGTCATGTTATTGATAAAGTCGTTCTTCATTTCTGTCAACTTCTTCTGGCGGAAGACGATGTACAGCGTAAAGACAAACGTTATCAGCAGCACAAAGGTAAAAATCATCGAAGGGATCATGAAGCTGACCGAATCGAAAATATAATCCTTCTTGCCGGGGAAATGTACTTTCACAATACTCATCCGTGCCGGAGGATCATTCAAGAACAGCGGTTGCGCATACGAGCTTTCACTCCCCTCGTCGCTGTAATCCGAACAACGGTACACTTCCCGCCCCTCACTGTCTACCACCTTAAAGTGATAGTCAAAATCACCGATTCCATTGTCTATCAGCCCCGACTTGATGTATTGGTCCAGGTTCTTGAAATTAACCCTATCCTCAATCGGCTTGTCACTGGCATGATAAAGCATATTGAACACCACATCATCCACCAACGCACGTTGATAAAGGTATCGATTCTTGATCATATCAGTCAACGAGCGCGACGTCTTGGGAATGGTCTTAGCACCATGTTTGCTTGAAATCATGGCCCGAGGCAACACCGCCGGTTTGTTGGCAAAAGTTTTCAGTTCAAGCGAAGACTCAATCTTCCCGTCCGGCGAAGTCATCAGAATGCGGCGTGTACTTATCACCCCGCCATTTGTTCCCTGCGACTGTTCCCAAGCTTTCTTTTCGGCCTCTGAAATGTCTTCCCGCAACCAACGGGCCACCTCGGCCGATTCGACATCCTTGGAAGCTGCCATCAACGCCCGCTTCACCGATTCGTCAAACTGCTCATTACGCATCTTTACCATTTCCTCAATGTAACTGATCTGCAAATAAAGCAGACTGAGGAACGAAAGACCCATTACAACACCTAATATCCAAATCGTAGACTTTTTCATAGCGGCAAATTTAACAGACCCTAATTAACATTCCTAACACATTAACCTGTTTTAACCGCGAGTGCCCAACAAATTAACTGAAAGGATATTCCAAGGCTCCATTTTACATATTAAAACAAAACATTCCGTCTTGTTGTTTGCAAAATTAATAAAAAATTAATAATTCCGTTCACAAACTCGCATCATATTGACCAGTGCAGACGAAAAAACCGCCATTCTCCCGTTAAAAGGAGCAGGCGGTTTTAACAATTATAAAAACAGATGAAATGAAGTTTCTTTATTCGTCTGCCTGTTTAGCTTCAAATTCCTTAATCAACTTGTCTTGGACATCACCCGGAACAAGTTCATAGCTGGCAAACTTCATGATGAACGAAGCACGACCACCGGTCAATGAACTCAATGCGGTTGAATAAGAAGACATTTCCTTCAAAGGAACTTTTGCAACCAGTTTTTCATATCCGGCCTCGCTACTCATACCCATAATCATGGCACGACGTCCTTGCAAATCACTCATCACATCACCCATCTTATCGGAAGGCACAAATACCTCTACATCATAGATAGGCTCCAGAATCTTCGGACCTGCATTCTTGAATGCCTCACTGAAAGCATTGCGACCAGCCAACATGAAGGAAATTTCGTTGGAGTCAACCGGATGCATCTTTCCGTCGTACACAATGACACGCACGTCACGGGCATACGAACCAGTCAACGGTCCCTGCTCCATACGCGACATAACGCCCTTCAGAATAGCCGGCATGAAACGCGCGTCAATGGCACCGCCAACCACACAATTGACAAACACCAACTTGCCACCCCACTCCAAAGATACTTCTTCAGTACCCTTGACATTCATCTTGAATTCCTGGCCATTGAACTTATAAGTATCTGGGGCAGGCATACCTTCATAATACGGCTCTACAATCAGATGGACTTCACCGAACTGACCGGCACCACCCGACTGTTTCTTATGGCGATAATCGGCACGGGCCGCCTTCGTAATGGTCTCGCGGTAAGGAATACGGGGTTCTTCAAAGATAATAGGCAGTTTTTCATTGTTCTCCAAACGCCATTTCAACGTACGCAGATGGAATTCGCCCTGGCCGTGAACAATCGTCTGACGCAACTCTTTCGACTGGTCGATCACCCACGTCGGATCTTCTTCGTGCATACGGTTCAGAATAGCCATCATCTTCTCGGTATCGGCTTCATTCACCGGCCTGATGGCACGTGAGTATTTCGAATTGGGATATTTGATAAAATTGAAACGGTTTTCCGCTCCCTTACCATTCAGTGTATTACCCGTATGAACATCTTTCAGTTTGACAGTACAGCCGATATCACCGGCTACCATTTCTTCCACTTTAATGCGGTTGGCACCCGCACAAGCAAAAATTTGGGCAATACGCTCTTTGGAGCCACGATCGGCGTTGGTAAAGTCATCGCCTTCATGAACCTTGCCACTCATCACCTTGAAATACTGTACATCACCGATATGGGGTTCTACAGCTGTCTTGAAGAAATAGAGAGATGTGGGAGCATTGGGATCGGGTTTCACGATTTCACCCCGTGTATTGTGGACAGGAGGCATTTCATCTACAAACGGAACAACATTTCCCAAGAATTCCATCAAACGGCGAACGCCCATATCCTTTCCGGCACAGACACAGAATACCGGGAACATGCCACGAGCAGCCAATCCCTTACGAATACCTTCGCGCATCTCGTCTTCGGTCAACGAATCCATCTCAAAGAATTTCTCCATCAGGCCTTCGTCATGTTCAGCGGCAGCTTCTACCAGCACTTTATGCCAAGCTGTTGCCTTTTCCATTTCTTCAGCTGGAATATCTTCGATGGTCGGAGCGCCCCCTTCAGGTCCCCAAGAATATTTTTTCATCAGCAGCACATCAATCAATGCATTAAAATTCGGGCCCGTAGAAAGCGGATATTGTACAGGAACCACTTTGGATCCATAAATGGACTTCAGTTGCTCGAGTATCATGTCGTAATCGCACTTTTCGTTATCCAACTGGTTTACCAGGAAAATGACCGGTTTACCCAGTTTCTCGGTATAACGGAAATGATTCTGCGTACCGACCTCGGGACCATACTGGCCGTTCAACAACAGGATGGCCGTATCTGTAACATTCAGAGCTGTCATGGCCGCACCTACAAAATCGTCGCTACCCGGACAGTCGATGATATTCAGTTTTTTACCATTCCATTCTACATGGAAAACGGTGGAAAACACAGAATACCCATATTCCTGTTCCACCGGAAAGTAATCGCTGACTGTGTTCTTGGCTGTAATTCTGCCACGACGTTTTATAATACCACTCTCATAGAGCAGCGCTTCTGTGAGAGTGGTTTTTCCCGAGCCATCATTGCCAAGAAGAGCAATGTTCTTAATTTCATTCGTCTGATATACTTTCATGATATATAAGATTTAATGTGAATACTCAGCATGCTTATGCATACCCTTATTTTGTGAGGCGCAAATTAGAAATTTATTACAAAATAAACAACGAACCAGCAAATGTTACTAAACTATGTTATTCAACACATTAAACAAAAAAGGAGGATAAACTACAACGGGCCATCCTCCTTTCAAGTTTATTTTCTGCAACTTAATGAATCGTTCACTTCATTGAAACGCTGTGCCACACAGGTGTCAGGATGAAAGAAAATTCATAATTGCCATAAGGAATCTGATACTGTGGCAACGGCCATGCTCCCCAGCTGTTCACACATCCAAGCCCCATCTGCACCTTGTCGATACACAGATTGGTCAAATCCGCCTGTTCCACTTCGGGAGAGTGACGCTGGTCCTTGTCCCAACCGTCGTCCAGCGAATCAATGGTATAGTGCAAAGCTGAAGCGGAGAAAGGTGCATCAGCCACCACCTGCAAGCCACAACCGGCTGCATTCAGCTGTTTCCACCAGCGGATATCAGTCTTGGTACCCGTTTCCTGCGGACGAATGTAGGAATAGAACTGTTCATCTACTGTCTGGCGATAGAGACCCAAATTGGTAGAATGGTTACGGTCAATATAGTTTTCTACCGGACCACGGCCATAGTATTCAATCGTCTCGAACGACTTGGGCATCTGTACTTGCATACCGAAACGGAACATCGGAGCTACCTTGGCCTGAGTATCGGCAGTCATCTTCTGTGTAACCTTAACAGCCCCCTTGTTATTAATAACGTAGGTCAATGACAACTTGGCCGAAACTTTCTTCATGTCATAATCTGCATTGACTACCACCATATCGTTCTCTACATTCCACTTGAAGGAAGTCAGCTCGATGCCCGGTTCCTTCCACACAGCAAACTTGCGTTGCAGTCCGGCACCCATATCGTTGTCGGTCGGAGCGCGCCAGAAATTAGGCGTCAACTGCGCGCCTTCGTTCAGCATTTCCGTACCCGCTACCTGATAGCGCGACAGATAACCTGTATGCTTGTTGAATTCCAAGCGGAAATCTTCCCCGTTCACAATCAAATAATTCCAGTCATTGTCCTGAATCTGAGGTACGACGGTAGCCACGTTCACTTCCTCGACATTCCTCAATTCCATGTCAGGAGCCTTATACGGATTCAAGACCAACTGATCCTTAGCCACTACAAAACCGGCAGGAAGCAAACCGTCACGATTCTTCAGACGGTAGGACACATTGAGCACCCATTCCTTGCATTGACATACCTTACCCAGTTCAAGCTTCACCTTGGCCGTCTGCTGGGGGGCCACGTTCAATGTCTCCACTCTGCCACTACGAACAGCCTTTCCATTGGCCAGAACTTCCCATTCCATATAATAAGCCGACAGGTCACGGAAGAAGTTTTCGTTATGTACATTCACTTCACCTTGAGCCAGATTGGCCGGAGTCGTCCAGATATTCTGGTAGAAATATCCAACTTCATACATGTGGGGATTGGGGTTACGGTCGGGACTGATCAGACCATTGTCACAGAAGTTGTTGTCGGACCCATCAAAGCGATTGAAGTCACCACCGTAAGCATAAATGCTGACGCCATCTTTCCCTGTCCAACGGATGGACTGATCCACAAAGTCCCAAATGAAACCTCCCTGCAAGGCAGGATACTTACGGATCAAGTCCCAATATTCCTTGAAACCACCTTGAGAATTACCCATCGCATGTGCATATTCGCACTGAATCAGCGGTTTTTTGATGTCCTTGCGCTGGGCATATTTTTCCATATGGGCATAGTCGGCATACATCGGACAATAAACATCGGTAAATTCGTTGCCATGAGCTTGCTCATACTGCACGGGGCGGCTCGGATCTTCCGCTTTCACCCAATTGTAGGCCGCTTCAAAGTTCGGACCGAAACCGGCTTCATTGCCTAATGACCAGAAAATGATGCTGGGATGGTTAAAACCACGCTGAACATTCCGTTGGTTGCGTTCCATGTGGGCTTTCTTATAATCTGCACGCTTGGCCAAAGTCTCATCACCATAACCCATACCGTGAGACTCGATGTTCGCTTCAGCCACGACATAAATACCGTATCGGTCGCACAAGTCATACCAAAGGTTGGCATCCGGATAGTGGCAGGTACGGACAGCATTGATATTGAACTGCTTCATGATCTGAATATCCTGCAGCATCCGTTCGGGTGAAACGACATAACCTCCATCCGGATCCAACTCATGACGATTGGCTCCTTTGAAAAGTACTGCCTGGCCATTGACCAGAATCTGCCCGTTCTTCTGTTCAATCTTGCGGAAACCGACTTTTACAGGAATAACTTCCTTACTGCCCTGCATCGAAGCACGCAACGTATACAGATAGGGAGTCTCGGCCGTCCATTTGAAGGGATTTTCCACATTCAAGACCACCGAACCGCTTCCTTTGGCCGTAGCAGACGCAACCTGTTTGCCGGTTGCATCCAACAATTCCAGACTGACATTGCCACTGCCCTTCAGAGTCAGTTCAACGTTCAGAGAACCATTCTTGTATTCTGCATCCAAGTCGGGTGTCACACGGATATCTTCAATGCGTTTCTTGTCGCGAGCATAAAGATAGCAATCACGTCCCACACCGCTGAAACGGAAGAAATCCTGGTCCTCCAGATAGGTACCGTCACACCAACGGAATACCTGAAAAGCAATCAAGTTCTTTTGTCCGGGCTTCAGGTAAGAAGTCAGATTGAATTCTGCTTCCAGCTTGCTGTCTTCGCTATAACCTACATATTTCCCGTTGACCCACAGATACATGTTGGATGTCACCGAACCGAAATGAGCAATGATATCCTTTCCTTTCCACGAAGCAGGAATGACAAACTCACGACGATAGGAACCTACATGATTGTTCTCGACAGGCACCTGCGGGGGATTGTTCTTGAACTGGTTGCGCCATGCATAGCCTGTATTTACATAAATGGGATCACCGTATCCGTTCAATTCCCAAACGGCCGGTACCTGCAAATCGTCCCAGCCACGGTCATTATAGCCGACCTTCCAGAAGTCGGTAGGACGGGAATCGGCATCCTTTACCCAGAAGAACTTCCAGGTGCCATTCATTGTCATGTAATTAGCAGACTGATTCATTTTGCCTGCCGCAGCCGCTTCTTCCGACTCATAGGCAAAATAATTGGTGTGCATCGGGGCACGGTTGACGGCATTCACTTCCGGATCCTGCCATTCCTTGAAAGACTGCGCACCAGCACTTACGGCCAAAGCGGCAAACAGTCCTGTAATAAGTTGTTTCCTCATGATATATTAAATAAATTTATGTTTGTAGCGACTTGTCCAAAAAAGAGATTCTTGTACAAGCCGCTACAAAGATAGGAGTATTGTGATTACAAATAGAAGAATTATATTGCAATTATGATAGAAAATTAATGCATTTGCAACCGATATACCCCAAACGAACGTTCAGGAAGTTGCAATTCCAGCGACTGGCCTTCCACTTGTACCGGACGCACACGCGGAACCAGCTTTTCCTGCTCCAACGTATTGACCGCTTTCCAATCATCGTTTTGCAAATAAGTACAAGTACCCGATACCATACGATGTTTCTTCAGACCGTTGAAGTTGATTTTCACGTCAGCGGGTTTCGAACCTACATTCACCAATTTCAAAATAACCTCACCCGTCGGAGCATCCAACGCAGCCGTCGCATAGAGACTGTCCTGTCCGGCCACCGGTTCACCATTCATCTGCAGGCGGAGTACATCCGTACCGGCATTCATACCATACATCTGCTGTACATAATAGTTAGGGGTACGCATCATCCGCAGATTGTCGAACCAAATGAGGTCGGGATTCCACTGCCAGGCATCCACATGAGCAAACAAGGGAGCATATGTAGCCAGATGAACCACATCGGCATTGCGCTCCAAGCCGGTCATGAAAGCAGCTTCAGACAAGGCCGCATACAAATTGTTGGCTTTCCCGGTCGGATAGTCATGAGCAGCGTATTCGCCGGCAAAAACCTTCGGTCCCTTGCGGTCGTATGAATCATACCGTTTCGCATTCTCCAGAAACCATTCAGGCTTCATGTAATAGTGCTCGTCGACCAGGTCTACTCCCACCCGCTTCATTTCGGGCCACAGATAGTCAAACTTGTCTCCCGAAGCACTGGGACCGGACGAGCCAATCACCTTGATATCCGGATATTTCTCCCTGATAGCTTTGGTAAAGACTTCCAGACGCTCTACATACACTTTATCCCACTGTTCGTTGCCCACAGCAATCATTTTCAGATTGAACGGTGCCGGATGCCCCATCTCCGCACGAACCTTGCCCCAGGTTGAATTGACGTCTCCGTTGGCAAATTCAATCAAGTCCAAGGCATCCTGTACGTATGGATCGAGCTCGTCCAAAGGAACCACTTCGTTGCTCTCGTACTGGCAGGAAAGGCCGCAGCTGACTACCGGCAACGGTTCGGCACCAATGTCTTCACTCAACAGGAAGTATTCATAGAAGCCCAATCCCAAACTTTGAAAATAATCGGGAAACGCTTTATGCTTGAACGTATAGTTCCAGCGGTTTTCGTTCAGAGGACGGTTTTCCACAGGCCCTACCGAATTTTTCCACTGATAACGGGTAGCCAGACTGTTGCCTTCAATGATACAGCCACCCGGGAAACGAAGCACACCGGGATTCAAGTCATACAAGGCCTGAGCCAAATCTGCGCGAAGTCCGTTTTCACGTCCTTTCCAAGTTTTGACCGGGAAAAGAGAAATATGGTCCATATCCACTGTACCCTTCGTTTCCAGAACAATGCGCAAACGGGCATGGGCATCGGTAAAGGGAGACTTCAGAATGACAGTCTGCTTCTGCCATTCATCACCCTTCACTTCCACCGTCTTTTTCAGCGGATTGGAACCATCCTTGCGCACCAGTTCCACAGACAATTTCATCGGAGCTGCGTCCGGAGTACGGGCATAGACCGAAAAACGATATTCCTCCCCTTCCTTCAGACCGATACCGGTAAATCCCTCATTATCGAGTCCGGCCCGAAGCAAACGTCCGTCATTCACCACACGCACATAGTGAGGATTCCGTTCAAAGCAAGGCTTCTCACTCTGCACACTCACATTTCCAAAAGGCACCCAACCTACAAATGGCTGAGGAAATTCAAAAGAACGGTTCTTCACCAATTCGGCATACAAACCTCCGTCGGCACCAAAATTGATATCTTCAAAGAAGATGCCATACATGGTAGGCTGTATCTCGGCTGTCGGTTTCGAAACGTCAACAGTCATGACATGCTGTTGCGCCTGCAAGCCAATAGCCAGTGACAAAGCCACAATAGTCGTTATTTTCTTCATAATAAAAATATTTAATGATTAAAGAATCCATTGTCTTCCTGTTTCTCCGCTTTCTGCGGAAGAGCCGATGACGCGCCGACCTCTATGGGAAGCCAGACTTCCATGTCTCCTTCGCCCCGATGAGCCCAGGCATAATAAGGTATCAAAGTCAATTTGACATCCCTTACAGCCAACTTGCCGGCAGCATCATAACTGAGAGCTTGTGCATCGGTCGTTATTTCATGTATGCCATAAAGCAGGTCCGGTCGCTCTTCCACTTGGAATGCAGGATGCTGGTTCAGCAAGATGTTGTGAACATTGAAATCATTGTCTGGCCATTCTGCACAATAGACCAAAGGGCCTCGTTCGACGGCCACACGACCACGGTCCGCTTCTACCTTTCCGTTGGCTTTGACTATGCGGGGCTTCATGTCAAAATTTACTTCAACCACATCACCCTTTTTCCACTTGCGGTCAATCAGCAAATAGCCTTTCTGCAATTCTCCGGCGACAGGTTCGCCATTAACCGTTACCGTATATCCCAGTTCCTGACCATCGGCATAACGATACAAATCGCTGGGCAACACAGCCCCACGCACCCAGCCGGGAATACGCAGATGCATCGTAAACGGCAGATTGCCTTGAGCCACCCGAATGCGGATGTCTCCATTCCAAGGATAGCCGGTTTCTTGCTCCAATACCAATTTTTTCCTGTTCACCTTCAATTCGGCACGGTTACTCAAAAACAGATTGACGTATACCTGGTCGTCCTTCACCGCATAAACGTAACCGGGCAACGAAGGAATGAATCGACAGATATTGCTGGGACAACAAGCGCAACCGAACCACGGCTTACGGCTATACCCACCTGTCGAGGCCAACGGATTGGGATAGAAGAACGAACCGCCGTCGAGCGAAACACCGGAAATTAGTCCGTTGTACAGCGTCCGTTCGAGCACATCAAAGTATTTGGCATCGCCATGCAACAGGAACAGACGGTAATTGACATACACATTGCCAATGGCGGCACAGGTTTCATTATAAGCCGAAAGGTTGGGAAGCTCGTAATTGTCACCGAAAGCCTCTCCGGCGTGACGGGCTCCGATGCCACCGGTAATATAGATTTTCTTACCGACAATATTCTCCCAAATCCGATCCACCGCCTTGATATAAGATGAGTCGCCCGTAATGGCTGCTACGTCGGCCATACCGGCATACATATACGTGGCGCGGACGGCATGTCCTACCGCCTCATCCTGCTCCAGTACCGGTTTATGAGCCTGACTGTAGGCATCCTTCCGGCTCGTATATCCACGGGCATCCAAAAAGAACTTGGCCTGATCCAGGTATTTCCGGTCGCCGGTTACCAGATACAGCCGCACCAGAGCCATTTCGGCAATCTGATGTCCCGGTACGAGTTTTTTTTGGTCGGGACCATTTCCGATGGCCTTGCAGACACAATCGGCATACTTGATGGCTATATCCAGAAAATTCCGCTTTCCGGTTGCCTGATAATGGGCAACAGCCCCTTCCACCATGTGTCCCAGATTATAAAATTCATGACTGAGCTCTTCCACTTTCGACCAACGCTCGGGACCGGCCCAATCGTGTGGATGCTTCGGATTCATCGTCCGCGCCGTATACAGATAGCCGTCCGGCTCCTGAGCTGCCGCCACGATGACCAGCACACTGTCTATGTACTTTTCCAGCTGCTTGTCAGGATAGGTCTGCAACGAATAACTGGCACCTTCGATGGTCTTGTAGACATCCGTATCGTCAAACGAATATCCTTCTACCTTATACTCATCACTGGGATGGGCCGCTTTCACAAAATTCTCGTAACGGCCTGTTTCCTCGCATTTGCTGAATGCCAGCGGGATGGTCACTTCCCGACTGGCCTTGAGCCGTTGCCCCCAAAAGCTGTCTGTCACCTTGACCGAAGTGAAAGGTACCGGATCAATGGGATAACCCGAATGCAAATCCGTTTTCTGTGCCGCCAAACTACCTGACAACAACGCCATTGCGGTCCATACATATATTTTCTTCATATCATCGATTTTTCTTTATTAACCATTTTATTTCTTCAATGTCTGCCCGATACGGATAACCGTCAACGAATAGGCCGGCAAGGTATAGGCAAAGTCTTTGCCCTGTATTTCAAAAGACTCCGTTACGGGACGCACATGTTCATCCGCAGGACGACCTGTCAATACCGTCTTCTGCGCCTTCGAGCCATCCAGGCTGATGCCATCCAACTTGACTTGCGAAGTGACCTCCACCGGCAACATATTCACCAGTTTCACAATGTAGTCACCTGTTACAGCGTCTTTCACCGCCGACACCCCGATCCGTTTCCGCACGGCATCCTGCCGATTGTCCAGCCGGATGGTGGAAGTGAAGTATTCATTTCCGGCATTCTGCCCGAACAGTTGCTGGGTGTAGTAGTCGGGGGTAAGCTTCACTTCCCCGTTATTGAAATATATCAGGTCGGGACGCCATTGGGTATGTCCTTCCTTGGCCAGCAAAGGCGCATACGATGTCATGGTCACTACGTCGGCGTTACGTTCCACCGCTGTCAGATACAAAGCCTCGGACAAGGCTGTCTCCAGGTTGCTGGGACGACCGGGCAGATGGGCCGCATACTCGCCCAAATAGACTTTCGACTTGTGGCGGTCGTACCGGTCGTAAAAATCCTGGTTATGAATGAACCAACCCGGAGCCACATAATAGTGTTCGTCCACCATCGGCACCTCCAGACGAGTAGCCAGTTTCCAGCCCTCGTCATAGTCCGTACCTTCGTAGAACGGCCCTACCGTACCGATAACCGTCACTTCGGGATATTTCTCGCGGACAGCGTTGTAAATCATCGTAAACCGCTCTTCAAAGACTTCGGTAATCAGGTCTTCGTTGCCGATGCCGATATACTTCAGATGGAACGGTTCAGGATGTCCGGCTTCGGCGCGCTTCCGTCCCCACTCCGTCTTGCGGGCATCTCCGTTGGCATATTCAATCAGGTCGAGCACATCCTGCACGTAAGCGGGCATTTCGTCCATCGGAATGCCTCCCTGCTGGCCGTTGCAGCCAAGTTCATCCTTGGAATGATGGCTGCACGTACCGGAATTCTGGCAAGGAACGCCGGCCGCAACCACGGGTACAGGTTCGGCACCGATATCCTCGCAGAACTGGAAATACTCAAAGTATCCCAATCCGCGTGTCTGATGATATCCCCACAGATTGCGCAAAGGCTTGCGGGCCTCCAGCGGACCGATGGAGCCCTTCCAGTCGTAGATGTTGTCAATGCCGTCGCCATGGGCCACACAGCCGCCGGGGAAACGCACAAAACGCGGATGCAGGTCGGCCAACGTTTGGGCCAGGTCGGCACGAAGTCCGTTCTTACGTCCCTTGAACGTCTGCTGCGGGAAGAGTGAAACCATGTCGAAATGATAGGTTCCGGCCTCCTCGGGACGGAGAGCCAGTTTTGCGGCAGCCACATCGGCCTTGGCAACCAGTACCGCTTTCTGCGTTTTCCATTTCGGGGAAGTCACCTTGACGGAAGCCATCCCGACCGTCTTCCCGTTCTCATCCAACAGGCTGACTTCCACCTTGCCTCCCTTACTGCCCGCCGCAATCCGCGCAAAGCAGGAGAAGTCATACTTCTCCCCCTTCTTCAAGGTAATTCCGTCGAATCCGTCGTTCTGCAAAGCTGCTCCGGACTGCTTGATATCCAATACGGCATAATGCGGATTGTTTTCATGAATGGGAGCATCCGTAGCGACCGAGAGGCTTCCCTCTCCACCGGCTACGCCCCAGGCATAGTCACTGTTCCACTTCTGATGCGAACCGTCTTTCGGCGAATATTCAAAATCGCGGTTCTGTACCAGTTCGGCATACAGGCCACCGTCGGCCGCATAGTTGATATCCTCAAAGAAGATGCCTATCAGGTGGTCGCTGATAGCCTTCCCTTCCGAGGCATGTACCTCAATGGAGGCCGTCACCGGCTTCAATCCGGCAAAGCGTACAGGATCCTGTTCGGCCCGTTCGTCATACAACTGTTGCCGATACTTCTTGTGCTCGGCATAGCGGATCAACTGTTCCACAACCGCATAGGGCACCCGTTGCATCCAGCCGTCCGCCTGTTTACCGTCCACCGTTACCTGTACAGCCTTGGTCGGGAATGCCGAAGCCGGCTCATATTTCCGCCGGTCGGCCTCGGTAAAATAACTCTGCGCTCCCCACTTCAGCAAGTCGGGCGAAGCGGCATGTGCCAACACCTTTCCGCTGCGGGTAGCCGTCCATACACAATGCCACGACCCGTCGGACGCATTCTGCCACAGATGGGGGGCAAACATTTTCTTTTCACGTCCCCAAGGGCCAAAATCGCATTTCACGTAATCGTACCCGTCGGCCACGGAAAGCCATTGCTCCCCGTCGGGACTCCATGCAAACCGCAATCCGCTCTGTCCGTCAGCTCGGGCGTACGAGAAAAGCGATACGGAGTCGGGGACGTTCGTCACCTTGTCCGTCTCCGCCTGTAAGGGGAGCACCGCTCCCGTCATCAGGCCGAAGACGAATCCTAATCTTACAAGTCTATTCATGGTATTCTTATATATATAGAATGTTTGTGTTCGGGGCGCTCAGCCGCTCACTTCACCAACACCGCGCCACCCTGGGGCTGAAGTGTCAGCTGGAATTCTCCACCGGCCTTCACTTTCTGTTCCTTCAGCTGCGGCTGCATCTTCTTGTCGTCCGTATAGGCAGAAACCGTAGTTCCTCCCAGTTCGGGGAAAGTCAATTTCAGTTTCAGCACCTCCTTTGTGGCATTGACGGCTGCCAGGTACCAGCGGTCGCCATGCCGGCGGGCCAGCACGACATACTTGCCCGGATAGCCGTCGATGAAGCGGGTCTCGTCCCAGGTCGTAGGAACCTGCTTCATAAAGTCCAGACATACCTGCGAAGCATCGATCAAGTTATTGGGAGCCAGCGCGAAATTCTGAATCGGATTCTGGAAGAGCACAGCCGTTGCCAGCTCGAAGACATCCGACGTCACACGCTTGCTGCCGCCGTCGTTGCCGCGGTTCAGACGTTTGTTCAGGAAGGTACCTCCAAACTCCATGCATCCCACCGTGTTGCGGATGAACGGATGCAGACAGGCATTGAAGGCCTCGTTGTCACAGAAGTGCTGCTGGAAAATCAGATTTTCGGATGCCAGCACCGCTTCGCTGCCCACATAGTTGGGATACATCCGCTCCCAGCCGCGGGGCAGGGTGCAGCCGTGGAAGATGACCATCAGCCCATGGTCGTCGGCATCGCTCAGCACGTCTTCGTAGAGACGCATCGTCTCCTGCTTGTCACCACCCCAGAAATCTACCTTGATGCCCTTCACGCCCAGCTTCTGCATCCATCGCATTTCCTGCTTGCGGACGATGGCGTTATCCATCTTGTTGGTCGGGCTTTGGGTGATGTCGTTCCAATAGCCACTGGAGCTGTACCACAGGAACACGTCCACCTTCTTGCTCTGTGCATAGGCGATGAGCTGCTCCATGCGTTCGTAGCCGATATTCTTGTCCCACCATGCGTCAATCAAGACATATTCGTATCCCATCTCGGCAGCCAAGTCGATGAAACGCACCTGGTCGTCGTAGTTGATGCTGTTGTCCTGCCACAGAATCCAGCTCCAGGTGCTGCGGCCGAAGCGATAGTCGTGCTCCGTCTCGTAGCGCGGTGTCACCACGTCCCAAGGCACGGTAGTCTCCACAATGGGTTTCAGCGTAGCGCCCACCGTCAGCGTACGCCAGGGCGTGCTGCCCGGAAGGGAGAAGGCGGGCTCCACCGTCCCGTTGCCGTTGTTTTCCTCGGGCATGGGGAAGGCAATCCGATAGAGGCCGTTGTCCGCGTCGCTCAGGTGCGAACCGCAATAGCGGCTGTCCACCCCCGTCTCGCTGACCAGCACCCAGCCGTCATCGCCCACACGGAACAGGCAGGGGAACGTATATCCGTGTCCGTACTGCGAACGTTCGCTCATCGGGGCATCGGCCTTGTATTCTTCTTCGTAACTGGGCTTGGTCCGCTTCCAGCCGATCATGGCATCGCTCTGCGGACAAAGGAAGGTCGTAGTCTGCTGGGGGAAACGGAAGCCTGTAGCCTCCTCCATCACCCGCACACTGCCCGTCTCACCCTGGCGGGGCAGGGTGTAGCGGAAGGCCACGTCGTTGTTGCTCACGCGGAAGGTGACTGCCAGCCGCCCGCCGTCGGTATTGGACAGATAGCAAGTCAGTTCGTTGGCTTGATAATGGATTTGGGAAGTCTTGATACGGGTCTGCCGATAGACGGTGTCTATCCGGCAAGTGTCATATTTGACCAGAGCCAAACCCTTCGAGAAGTCACCGGCATTGGTCTGCATGCCGAGAGGAGAATTTTCGAGCATCTGCTTGCCGTCGTAGGTCACGGAGTAAGTCATTCCTGTCTCGCCGCCACCGGCAACCGACACTTGCAGCCGTCCGTCGGGACCGGCCACCTGTACTTGTTGAGCCATCGAAGCCACTGCCGCCATCAGCAGGGCCAGAGTCGTTTGAAGTTTCTTTTTCATGGTGTTTCTATTCTTAGCAGGTTATATATTTCAGGGCCTTGCGTTACAAGGCTGAGTTCCCGTCGATTTTCCTTGTAACGTTTTATTTAGTGTCAAAAATACACATTTAAATTTATACGCACAAATATATCTGCTAAAAAAAGAAAAAACAGGCCGAAATCAGGACAGCATCCTCCCTGATAACAACATTTTTAAGGAAATGTGGGAGGAAGAGCGGACAGTTTCTTACATTTGCATCATTTTAAGCAAGGAAACAGACATGGCAGGCATCTACATCCACATACCTTTCTGCAAGACGCGGTGCGTCTATTGCGACTTCTACTCCACCACGCGCAACGACCTCAGGCAACGCTACATCGGGGCCCTGTGCAAAGAGCTCACCCTGCGTCGCGACTACCTACAGGGCGAGGCCGTCCGTACCGTCTACTTCGGAGGCGGCACGCCTTCGCAACTCGAGGAGCAAGATTTCCTTCAGGTCTTCAATACCCTGTCCGATGTCTACGGCCTCAGCTACTGCGAAGAGATTACCCTTGAGGCCAATCCCGACGACCTGACCGAGGAGTACGCAGCCATGCTCCGCCGCCTGCCCTTCAACCGCATCAGCATGGGCATCCAAACCTTCGACGACGCCACCCTCCGTCTGCTGAACCGACGCCACAACGCCCGGCAGGCCATCGAAGCCGTGGAGTGTTGCCGCCGTCACGGCTTCCACAACATCAGCATCGACCTCATCTACGGCCTGCCCGGCGAAACGGACGAACGCTGGGAGCGCGACCTCCGACAGGCCGTCGCCCTCGACGTGGAGCACATCTCGGCCTACCACCTGACCTACGAGGAAGGCACCCCACTCTATCGGATGCTGCAAGCCCATCGGGTGGACGAAGTGGACGAGGACAGCAGCGTGCGTTTCTTCACCACCTTGATGGACACTCTCTCGGCCGCCGGATACGAGCACTACGAGATTTCCAACTTCTGCAAGCCCGGCCTCCACTCGCGCCACAACACGTCCTACTGGCAAGGCATTCCCTATCTGGGCTGCGGCCCGTCGGCCCATTCGTTCGACACGCGCAGCAGGGAATGGAACATTGCCTCACTGGAGAAATATATTTCGGCAATTGAAGAAAAAAACAGATGTTACGAGAAGGAGGAACTGAGCCCGACGACCCGCTACAACGAATGCGTCATGACCTCCCTGCGTACCCGCCGAGGCATCGACCTGCCGACACTCGAGGCCCGCTTCGGTCAATCGCTTTCCGACTATTGCAACACGATGGCCGCCCCCTATCTGCGGAGCGGCAAGCTAGAGCTGCAGGACAACCACCTGCGGCTCACCCGCGAAGGAATCTTTGTTTCCGACGGAATCATCAGCGACCTGATGTTCGTAGAAGAGTGAATGCCGGTTACAGGAAGGCCGGTTATCAGCTCCCAAAAGAAGCAATGTTTGGAGGCAAAACATTGCTTCTTTTCACGTAAAAGATTGCATGTTCTGCCCCCAAACATTGCCTGAAAAACAAAGGCCCGCGGCATGCCCTGAGCAAAGCATTGCTTTGCCCAGCCTAAACCATCGCTTTACCCAGCTTAAAGCATCGCTTTACCCAGCCTAAACCGTCGCTTTGCCCAGCCTAAACGGACGCTTCAAGCCGGACAAACGACCGGCTAAAGCCAACGGATCATAAAATGAAATTGAACAAATAGCCCGACAGGATGATAAAAAAGGCCACGGTACCGAAGAAGATGCCTATCAACCGCCAGGTCATCACCTTCTTGAGCAACGTTGCCTCCGGCAGGGAAAGCCCCACCACCGCCATCATGAAGGCAATGGCGGTACCCAAGGGAATGCCCTTGGCTACAAACACCTCGATGACGGGCACGATGCCGGCCGCATTGGCATACATCGGCACGGCAAGGATGACTGACAGAGGCACGGCAAACCAGTTGCCCTTCGACATATATTGTTCAAAGAACCCCTCGGGCACAAAGCCGTGCATGAAGGCGCCGATGCCGATACCTATCAGAATATATACAAGCACGCCGCTGACAATCCGCCAGGCATCACGGACGATGGCCGGAAGCCGCCTGATGAAGGAAGTATGCTCCTTCTCCCATGCTTCCGCCTGAACGGACGAATGGGCCTGAATCTGTTTCACCCAGTCGCTCAGATAAGGCGCGAGGCGCATCCGGCCGAGTACAAAACCGCCGATTACTCCCAGCAGGATGCCACTGACCACGTAAATCAATGTCACCTTCAGGCCAAAGGAGCCGAGGAACATGGCAACGGCCACCTCGTTGACCAGCGGCGAAGTAATCAGAAAAGCAAAGGTCACTCCCAACGGAATGCCTCCCTTTACAAAGCCGATGAACAAGGGAATGGAAGAGCACGAGCAGAAGGGAGTGATGGCTCCGAAGACAGAGGCCAGCAGGTATTGCAAGCCATACATCTTATGAGTAGTCAGATAAGTACGCAGCCTCTCTATCGGGAAGTAGGCATTGACAATCCCCATCAGCACACTGATGAAGAACAACAGTATCAAAATCTTGATGGTATCGTAAAAGAAAAAGTTTACGGCCGCTCCCAGCGGCGTGTCGGCACTCAGGCCGAACAGACCGTAAACCAGCCAGTCTGCAAAATCTTGTATCATGTTTCTATCTTAATCAATTCGTTGAAATACGAACATTGTTTCCACTATAAAGGCGGCAGATGCCATAAGGGCTGTATCTGCCGCCCCTGTATCCATCACGCTCCGTTTATCCGATGCCCAAAAGTTTCTTGACGTCACTTTCCGTAGGAACCTGTCCTTTCATCTTCACCACTTCGTCCACCACCACGGCAGGCGTAGTCATAATGTTGTAGTTCATCATTTCCATGATGTCGTCCACCTTGGCCAGCTTCACATCCAGATTGTTCTCCTTGATTACTTTCTCAATGACTTGGTAGGTTGTCTTACATTTGGCACAACCCGGGCCCAATACTTTAATTTCCATATTCGTAATATATCATTAATTATTAATGTATTTACCTATACATCATCCAACTATAATAAATGCCTATGACGACAAACAGTACACCGACAAGCAAATTCATCCATCGCTGCACCGTGCGCATTCTGCCATAGAAGCGCCCCATCTGCTGCACGCTGAATGCCAGTATCCAGGCAACGGCAAGTACCGGCAGTGCTGTAGCCACGGCAAATACGACAGGCAACAGATAACCGGCCGGAGTGGTGGCCGACAAAGGAATCAGCATACCGAAATAGAACATGCCGCTCGTGGGGCAGAAAGCCAGCGCAAAGAGTATCCCTATCAGCAGGGCTCCCCAGCCTCCTTTCCTTGCAAGGCCCTCAGCATTCCCCTTGAATCCGAATTGGGGCAGATTCAGCCTGTCACCCCAAAGCATAAAAAGCCCAATGACAAGCAGCAACGGCCCCAACAGCCATTCGCCCCACGTACCGATGGCCTTCTGGATGCCGAACATACTGGAACCTTCCCTCAGCACCAGAATCAACACTACGCCGAGTAGGGTATACGACAGGATACGGCCCAAGGTGTAGAGCAGGCCGTTTCGGAACACGCGCTTTCTGTCCTCCATATCCTTGCCGATAAATCCGATAGCCGCAATGTTGGTAGCCAGTGGGCAAGGCGAAAGAGCCGTCAGCAGTCCGAGAAGGAAGGCTGTCAGTACGGGTGTGGAACTATTGTCCAGCAAAGTCTGCAATCCATCCATGACATTGTTTTTATTTCAACATTTCACGGACCACCTTCACCACTCCGGCCTTGAACGCATCCGGCGACTTGCGGGCGTTGGCAAAAGCAAACTCCGTCAAGTTTTCTGCCGTATCCGTTCCCCCTTTGTGCTTCACCACAAACAAGGACGACCACGTCACTTCATATTTCTCCGCTATGGCTTCATTCTCTTCGAGGCTGATGTCTACCACCCGAAACTTCACTTCACCCTTCCCGACGGCATCAGCCAATTCGTTTTCCATCACTTCCCGAGTTCCCTGTTCGATGGCCATACATGTGGCACAGCCTGCTTGCCATGGAAATAGAGTACCTCCACTCCATCCTGTACAGCCACTTCCTTCCGGGTATCATCCGCAGAAACTGAATGCTTGGCGTTTCCTCCACAAGCGACCAACGCCAAACCCAACATACACAAAATCCCGAATTTCTTCATTGTTTTCATTATCTTATTTGTGTTTCGTCAAACTACGAACATTAAACGCAAAAAAAAGAGCTTACCGACAGCAGCTCCCTTCCTTGCACACGGCCTGTCCGAAGAAGTCGGCAAACATTCTCCGGGCCAGTTCCCAGTTCTCCTTGTTGATGCAATATCTCACTTTCGGGGCTTCAATCTCCCCTTGAATCAGCCCGGCATCCTTCAGTTCCTTCAGATGCTGGGAGACCGTAGCCTTGGCTATAGGCAGCTCCTCGTGGATATCTCCAAAATAGCAAGACTCCTGGGCAAGCAGAAACTGAAGGATGGCCATACGGGCCGGATGTCCCATGGCCTTGGCAAAGCGGGCCATCTTTTCCTGTTCTTCTGAATACTTCTTGCTAACCATGATTTCTGTCCTTCTTATTTGTTGTTCGCAAAACTACAAACATTATACGAATAACCCGTTATCACACCACACATTTTTCATATCTATTAAACGATTCGGGCACGAATTGCCATGAATTTCACAGATGTTCACCGTTCCATTCACGCAATCCGTGCCCGAAAAGTCCATCAGACACCTTCTTTTCCAAAGTGACAATCAATCACAAACGATTCGGAAGCCTACCGCCGTCTTCAGGCCGGCAGCCTCCGGATAAACGATATGCAATCCTTCGGCATCCTGCTTCCAATCAACCTTCTGGTCGGTTCCCATCAGTTCTACCGACCGAATGGTTTTGTCCAGCAATCCCTTGGCTGTCCCCAACGATGCAATCGTCAACCGGTCGCCCGCCTCGGGCACCTTCATGCACCAGGCATAGAGTGCCCCGTCCTTGCCTGCCGTAAAGCGGAAATCGGTATTATAGAATACATGGTCGGCCTGCCATTGCCCGATGCGTCCTCCAGGCAGCGTATTCAGCTTGCCGCCTGCGCCCTCGCCCAGCACTTTCCAGGCCGAACTTCCGTAAATGCCTTCGCCATTGCTACGCATCCACTCGCCGATTTCCTTCAGCATCTTCCCACAGGCCTCGTCCAACGAACCATCGGGACGCAAAGGAATACTCAAGCCGAACGAACCGTCACGGGCCACAATCTCAAGGAGGTAACGGATGACGGCATCCGAACTGTACACAAAGTCCGGTCCGTAGAACCAGTCGCCGACAGGTGTTTCGGCAATCCAGGCCTGGTCGTTCTTGATTCCTTCAGGAATACCCGTCTCGCACGTATTGACCGTACCGTTGGTTGTCTTCCGGAACTTGACGATGCTAAACACATCCACCTTTCCTCTGTCGGCCAGCGTACGGTTGTAGAAATCGGCGATTACACGCTGCATGGCATCACACTTGTATCCGGTACCCGTCCCCGAACCGCTGAACGGTTGCTGGTCGGTACCGTCCGTGTAAATGAAGTCCGGCCGATACTTGTCTACCGCATCCATCATGCGCAAGGCCCACCACTTGGCGTACCATTTGGCAAACTCCAGATGGCCGCTGAAGATACCCGGTTTGGGGGGAGACCACAGGGAATTGGCAGCCTCGGCCACCGACTCATACTCCCTCAGATTGACGCCATACAGATAACGAGGATCCAGTCCTTCCCACCATTGGCCCTTTCCGTCCTCCAACGTCAGGTTGCCATCGTAGGGAACGCCGGCCTTATCACCCTTCGTATCGCTCTGAAAAGCTGTCTGCCACCACCACCAGGAATATTCATGATGGAAAGTGATGCCGAAACGGATGCCGGCTTCCCGGGATGCCTTCTCCCATTCGCCCATGAAATCGCGTTTGGGCCCCAACCGGGTCGAATTCCAAGGCTGATACTTGGAGTTCCACATGTCGAACTGATCGTGATGTACCCCCTGTATAATTAAGAACCGAGCTCCGGCATCCTTGTAGATATCTACCAAAGCCTTGGGACTGAACTTGGCGGGATTCCAGTCGCGCAACACTTCCTTATAACCCACTTCCGAGGGGTGCCCGTATTCCTTCAAGTGGTTCTCATAAGCGAGGGTACCCTCCACATACAGTTTCCGGGCATACCAGTCGCCACTCTCTCCGGCCGATTGCGGACCAAAATGTACCCATATACCGAACTTTGCATCGCGCAGCCAGTCCGGAGTCCCCGGATAGTTGGCTTCTATCGAATTCCAAGTCGGTTCGTATGGCCCCGCGGCAACGGGCAAATCCAACTTCACTTCTGCAAAAGTATCCACATCGCCCATCGGCACCGAGTTCTCGGGCAAAGGCTTGTGGACAGACGGCATCGGTTCCAGCTCATAATCGACCCCGGAGATGCCCTGAGGTTTCTGAGTGCAGGAGCAGATGCACGCTCCCAGCACAATACTGCTTACAATTATTGTTCTTTTCATATCCAATCCATTAATCTGTTATAGCAGAAACAGGCTTCACCCTTACTACAAATCCTCCACGCGCATTACACTGACAGGCAGTAGGAAGATGCCCGTTCTCGACTTCATCCACACTGATATTCCAAGGCTGCCCGGCAGAAACACCGTCTGCAAACGTTGTTACCCGATAGGTACCTTCCGGCAGGAAAGACCAATCCATCACCAAGGCATTGGAATGGTCGGTTCCATTCAGTCCTCCGACATACCACACATCGCCCTTCCGACGCGCCATGACCACCGATTCACCCGGATAGCCGGAAAGCAGACGGGTATCGTCCCAGGCAGTCGGCAGTTCACCCATAAACTGACGAACGGCTTCGAGCTGGGACAGATAACTTTCCGGACGGTCGGCCCAATGTTGCAATGCCGACTCGAACACCACCGACAAGGCCAGCTCATGGGCATGGGTCGTAATGTGCGGATGCTGGGAGTCGGAGAAGGTACAGGGAGTATAATCCATCGGCCCCACTACATTGCGGGTAAAAGGCGACGTGGCATTGTGGGCGGCGGCTTTGTCGGTCAGCACCGGCTTGTTGTTATACCACTCGGCTCCATACACCCCTTCGGCCGACATGAAGTTGGGGTACGTGCGCTGCCAGCCACGGGGGATGGTGGCTCCGTGGAAGTTGACCAGCAAATGATACTTGGCCGCATCTTCCAGCAAATCGATGCAATAGTTCATCGTCTCCTGCGTATCTCCGGCAAAGAAGTCTATCTTGACACCGGCCACCCCTTTCTTGTTCAACATGGCATATTCCCTGTCGCGGTCTTCCGGCTTGTTCAGACGGAACAACGGCCCAGCCTCGGGCGAGGCCCAAGCCGTGGAAGAGTTATACCACAACAGCACACGAACTCCCTTGCTATCGGCATAACGCAAAGCATCGTCTATCGTTCCACCGTTCTCCATGACATCCCATTCCCAGTCAATCAGAACATAAGGCAAATGAAGCTCGGCTGCCATGTCGATATACTTCTTGACAATCTGATAATCTTTCGACCCATGGTTGTAGGCCCAGTAAATCCACGACACACTTCCCGGCCGAATCCAATCGGTATCCGTGAGGCGGCAAGGCTCGCTGACATCTGTCACCAGCGTCGACTCGACAATATCTGCCAGGCTCCCGACAATCAATACCCGCCACGGCGAATGCCAGTCACCGGAGACAGGCCGATGGTTTTCAGCCGGAACGACCTGATAGTCTGTCGACACTTTGCCATTCGCCAAGGAAGAAGCACTGTGATACCGCTCGATTCCCGCTTCGGTAATCAAGGTCCAGACTTCTTCATCGGCCTGCACAAGTGCAGGATAGGCCCAATGACGGTTTTCCTGTTGGCCGGTAGTCGACATCGGATAGAAGTCCTCGTAAGAAATGTCATACTTCTGCATCCAGCGCCTGGTCCCTTCGGGGATACGATACGTTGTCCGCTCGTTTTGGATAGAATCGCGTTCCAAGCCTGCCAGCTCATAGCGGAAAGCTACTCCGGCGTTGTACAAACGGAACCTGACTCCAAGCTCACGGCCCAACGAGTCGGTAAAGGTATAAAGATACTCGGAAGCCTCGTTGCTGCAATTCCGTTTTTTGCCCGTCAGCATCGTATAGGATTCGGAAATCCGCTGTGGACCGGCTACAGATTTCAGCCGCAGGCCGTTCCCCTTCAGGGCATTGCAGTCTACTCCCACCTGCGAAATGTCGATGACCCGATGTTCACGTCCGGCCGTATCCAGACAGGTGACCATAAAAGAGGGCTGGCCCGACGGAGATTCTGCATATTCCAAACCGATCTTGCCATTGGGAGAATGGCAAGAACTATTATCTGTACATGCCACCCAGCATACAGCCAGCAGGCATATCATAAAACATTTGTTCAATACCTTGAAATTCATAAGCCGCTATATGTTTCCCTTTTAAAATTTCACCAGAATGCGGAAGACCTTACCCGGTTCGGCAGCCCAACGCTCCATCGCCTCGGAAGCTTCTTCGGGCGGCACGACGGCCGATACGAATCTCTCTATCGGGCAGCGGCCCTCCTTCATGTAATGGATAACAGCCCGGAAGTCGGCAGGCAGTGCATTGCGCGAACCGCGGATATCCAGTTCCTTCTGCACGAAGAGTTTCGTCTGGAAGGCCACTTCGCTCTTGGCGTAGCCAATGCAAATGACACGACCCGTGAAGCCGACCACGTCGACAGCCATCACATAGGTAGCGGGACTGCCCACAGCCTCAATCACGACGTCGGCTCCCAGTCCGCCGGTAAGCTGGCAGATGCGCTCGGCAACCTTCTCCGTACACGAATTGATGACATACGAAGCACCGAAGGTCTTGGCCAAAGCCAGCTTCTCATCGTCCAAGTCAATGGCTATAACCGTTGCCCCGCGCAAGGAAGCACGGATGACGGCCCCCATGCCTACCATGCCGCAACCGATGACGACCACCCACTCGTTGTCCACCACCTGTGCCCTCGACACGGCATGGAAACCTACGCTCATCGGCTCTATCAGGGCACAGTCGCGCGGGGAAAGGCCCTCGGCCGGGATAATCTTGGTCCACGGCAAGACGGCATACTCACACATCACGCCGTTGCGTTGGACCCCCAGCGTTTCGTTGTGCTCGCAGGCGTTGACGCGACCGTTGCGGCATGAGGCACACTTGCCACAGTTGGTATAAGGATTCAGCGTCACACTCATTCCCTTGACCAAACCGGCAGGCACCTCAGGCCCGATGTCCTCAATCACCGCCCCCACTTCATGGCCGGGAATGACGGGCAACTTCACCATCGGATTACGTCCGAGATACGTGTTCAAGTCCGAACCACAAAAACCTACATATGCTATCTTTACCAGCACTTCACCGGCATGCAACGCCGGCCGTTCCACCTCTACCACCTTCATGTCCGAAGGGGCTGCTATCTGAACTGCTTTCATTTTTTTCCATTCTATTTTTATTCTGACATATTCTTGATATAGGGTAACTCGGGCAACGTGCCAAAGCCATAGAAGCGGCGGGCATTCTCACCCAGGAATAGAGACTTCTCTTCTTCCGTCAGTTCGGACGACTTGAGCACGAAGTCATAAGACATGCGGTAGGTGATGGCCGTGATGGTTCGAGGATAGTCCGACCCCCACATCAGCTTGTCCATACCTACCTGGTCGGCCGCTTCGCGGATGGCCCGCACCGCCCCGCGGAACGGATAGAACTCGTCGTTGAAGAGCCACGTGATGCCACCCGACTCGATGCGTACGTTCGGATGGCGGGCCAGCTTCACCTGCTCGGTCCAGCCGGGACGGGTCACCATGCCGAAATGGCCGATGGCCACCTTCAGCCGCGGACATTCCTGAATGACTTCCTCCATCTCGGCCACCTGCGTACCGCCGTCGGCCAGGTCGATGGAAAGCAACACGTCGTTCTGCTCCATCAGCTTGAACATCTGCATCATCTCTTCACTGTTCAGCATCACGCGCCCTTCCTTCAGCAACAGGCGTTGGGCGGGAATCTTGATGCCGCGGAAGCCACGGGTCATCAATTGGCGTACCTGCTCCAAGTAGCCGGGCTTGCGGAACTCACACATGCCGCACACGAAGAAGCGGTCGGGATAGCGCGAAGCCACATCGGCCAGATAATCGTTCTGAAAGCCGTCGATGAACTCCTGCGTGACGACAGCCGCCGCCACTTGTGCATAGTCCATATTCGACAGGAATACCTCGGCGCTGTTCACCCCGTCCACCATAAACGGCGGGAGCATCTGCCGCACTTCGCCCATGAAGAGCGAACGGCCGTTTTCCAACGTACGAATGGGCAGGCCGTCGACCACCGTGTCCTGCTTCAGCCACAGGTGGGAATGGGCATCAATAAGGGTATAGTTCATCATCGTTCCTCCTCTCCCTTATGAATTGGCCCAGCTCACGCGGAACTGGTCGCCGATGATTTCACGGACTTCACGCAGCAAGGTTTCGTCCATCGGTTCCTCGATAAAGGCCACGTTCTTGCGGACGTTCTGCGGATTGGCCGTGCTGAACAGGGTCGTGGCAATGCGCGGATTGCTCACGGCATACTGCATGGCCAGCTTCTCGATGGGATAGTTGCGGGCCTTGCAATGCTCCATGGCCTTGCGGCAGGCCTCGACCAGCGGACGGGGAGCCGGATGCCAGGCGGGAACACCGCGCTCGGTGAGCAGCCCCATGGACAAGGGAGAAGCACTGATGACCCCGATGCCACGGGATTCGAAATAATCCAGAAAATCCACCAGCTTGTCGTCGCACAGGCAGTAGTGGCAGAAGTTGAGCACAGACTCCACCGTACCGGCGGGCGAATGGTCGACGACCCACTTCAGGTTCTCCAGTTGCAGGTCGGTGATGCCCACATGGCCCACCACGCCTTTCCTGCGCAACTCGACCAAGGCAGGCAAGGTCTCGTCCACCACCTGATGAAGGTCGGCAAACTCGATGTCGTGCACATTGATGAGGTCGATGTAGTCGATGTTCAGCCGCTCCATACTCTCGTAGACGCTTTCAGTGGCACGCTTGGCAGAGTAGTCCCACGTGTTGACCCCGTCCTTGCCGTAACGGCCCACCTTGGTGGAGAGGTAATACTTGTCGCGCGGAATGTCCTTCAGCGCCTTGCCCAGCACGGTTTCGGCCTTGTAATGGCCATAGTAGGGAGATACGTCGATGAAATTCATGCCCAGCTCAATAGCGGTGAACACGGCTTCAATGCCTTCTTTCTCCTTGATATCATGGAAAACGCCTCCCAGCGAGGAAGCTCCGAAACTGAGGGAAGAAACCTTCATCCCAGTCTTCCCGATTTCATGGTATTGCATAATCCTTCTGTTTAAAATGTTTACGCCAATAAAGGTAAAAGAAGAAGCGAAAGGTCTGTCCGAACGGAAAGCGAAAAAAGCACGTAAAGGTTTACGTAACAAATTTTACGTGCCCATTCATGCATGTTTGCCTGAAAAATGTTTTCTTTGCAGCAGAATCGCATGACGGACAAACCATGGAACACTCCAAACATACCTCCCTGAAAGACCTGGCCCGGGTGCTGGGCGTATCCATCCCCACCGTGTCGAGAGCGCTGAAAGACAGCCCCGACATCAGCCGCGACCTGTGCGAACGGGCCAAGCGGCTGGCGCAGGAGATGAACTACCGCCCCAATCCCTTCGCCATGAGCCTGCGGAAGAACACGCCGCGCATCATCGGCGTCATCGTGCCCGACATCGTGACCCACTTCTTCGCCTCCATCCTGAGCGGCATCGAAGATACGGCCGTGGCCAACGGCTACTTCGTCATCATCACCACCTCGCACGAATCCTACGAACACGAGAAGCGCAACATCGAAAATCTGGTGAACATGCGCGTGGAGGGCATCATCGCCTGCCTCTCGCAGGAGACGACGGACTACAGCCACTGGGCCGCCTTGGCAGACATCAACATGCCCCTCATCCTCTTCGACCGCGTCTGCCTGACCGACCGTTTCTCCTCCGTCGTGGCCGACGGCGAGCAGTCGGCCCGTGCCGCCACCCAGCACCTGCTGGACACGGGCAGCCGCCGCGTGGCCTTCATCGGCGGGGCCAACCACCTGGACATCGTCAAGCGGCGCAAGCACGGCTACCTGGAAGCCCTGCGCGACAACCGCATCCCCATCGAAAAGGAGCTGGTGGTGTGCCGCAAGATAGATTACGAAGAAGGCAAGGCGGCCACCGAATCGCTCCTCGCCCTGCCCCAGCCGCCCGACGCCATCCTGGCCATGAACGACACGCTGGCCTTCGCCGCCATGGAGGTCATCAAGAGCCACGGCCTGCGCATTCCCCAAGACGTAGCCCTCATCGGATATACCGACGAACAGCATGCCAACTACGTGGAACCCAAGCTGTCGGCCGTATGCCACCAGACCTATCAGATGGGCCAAACCGCCTGCCGCCTGCTGATAGACCGGCTGAAGGGCGACAAGACGGTGCGGCAGGTCGTGGTGCCCACCTCCCTGCAAATCAGGGAAAGCAGCGTTAAAGAAGGTTGAAAAAGACGGGGAAATTGTCCGTTTCGCCTCCAAAGTCTATCTTTGCAGCCGCATTTACATGAAAAGAAGCAGCATCCATGACCGAACAGGAAGTCCGAAAATACTTGCGACAGATGAAGGAAGAAAGCTCCGAAAGGGCTTTCAAGGGATTCTTTGACCTGACCTACGACCGCCTGTTCCGCATCGCCTACTACTACCTGAAGCACGAGGAGTGGGCGCAGGAAGTGGTGCTCGACGTGTTCCTCGCCCTGTGGAAGCAGTGCGACACACTGGCCTCCGTGCAGAACATCGAGGACTATTGCTTCGTCCTCACCCGCAACGCCTCGCTCAACTACCTGGAAAAGGAAGCGCGCCGAAGCGATTCCCTCTCCGCCGAACTGGCCGAAAACGACGCTTCCGACCCTTCGCCCGAGGAGTGCCTCATCAGCGAAGAGCTCTTTGCCCGCTACGTCAAGGCGCTGGACCGCCTGCCCGAACGCTGCCGCGAAGTCTTCATCCGCATCCGCGAAGAGAAGCAGAGCTATGCCCAGGTGGCCGAAGAGCTGGGCATCAGCATCAAGACCGTAGACGCCCAGCTGCAGAAAGCCGTCTCCCGCCTGCGGGATATGCTGAAGTAAATCCTGTCTTCCGAGGTCAATCACCGTTCGTGAAATCTGTTCCCTTATAGGGAAACGCTCGTTCCCTCTTTAGGAAACGCCCGTTTCCATGCACGGGGAACGCCCGTTTCCTACACGGGGAACAGCCGTTCCCAACCGTGGGGAACAGTTGTTTCCTGTACAGGGAACGGACCTCAACTGCTAGGACATGTCCTGCATCGTCCGTTTTTATGGCCCCGACAACAATTGGAACTTTATGCAAAAAGCGCCGCCCGCAGAAAAAAAGTCGTTTTCCGCGTAGGGAGTTTTCCACTTTCCGCTGTCTTTAAGGTAAAACAACTCCATAAAAAACGTACTGACATGAAAAAAGCTATCCTTATCACCACCGGCCTCGTGCTGGCCCTGCTGGGCCTGGCAGGCCTGACGGCCTGTGACGGCCACAACGACAAGTACCCCAAAGATTATCTGGGATTTGAAAGATTTCTGGAAAATTACACCTTCGAACGAGGAGTGGAAAGTCAGGAAATAACATTGAAAGTGGTTGCGGCCGAAAAGGCCGACACCGAACGCAAAGCTACAATCAGCATCCGAAATCTGCCGGGGCGACAACCTGCCTACACGTTGCTGGACAAAGAAGTGACCATCGCTCCCAAGAAAAAGTCCGCCCACGTACGCATACGGATTTATCCCGCCAAAATAAAGAAAGCGGACGAAATCAGACTGACCTGCACACCCAAGGACAAAAAGGTGAAAGCTACGACCGTCACACTGAAAATCGCAATCAAATAAGAAAACGCTTATATGACAGAGAAAGACCCTTTTGAAACCCTGCTCGACCGCCTGGCGGCCTCGACACGCTCGCCCCGCGGACGGTTCAGCGCAGCCCGTTCCTGGCCCCTGCTCCAGACGCGCCTGAAGAGACGTACGCTGAAGCGCACCCTCTGGATGCGGGTGGCCGGAGCGGCGGCAGCCGTCGTGCTGCTTTGCGTGGCCGGATGGCAGGCCTACGAACAGCTCCGCCCCGTGGAAATGATGACGGTGACGGCACAGGCGGAGACGTGTACCGTCGTCCTGCCCGACCGCACGGAAGTCGTCCTGAACCGCCACTCCACGCTGACTTACCCGAAAGACTTCCGGCGAGAGGCGCGGCGTGAAGTGACCCTGCAGGGAGGCGCCTACTTCGAGGTGACCAAAGACCCGTCGCACCCCTTTGTGGTAGAAACGGGCGAGGTACAGGTGCAGGTACTGGGCACGCACTTCAACGTCGAAGCCTACCCGCGCGACCGCGAAGTGCGTACCACGCTGCTCGAAGGCTCCGTAGCCGTCAGCCTTCCCGGCCGGTCGCAACGGCTGGTGCTGGCTCCCAACGAACGGGCCGTCTACGACAAGACCAGCGGCCGCCTGTCGCAAGAATCCCTGGCCGATGCTGCCAATGACATCAGCTGGAGCCACGGATGCCTGAACTTCCGGAGCCAGCCCCTGCGCGAAATCGTCCGCCAGCTGGCCAACACTTACCAGGCAGACATCCGCATCACCGACCCGACGCTGGCCGGATACCGCCTCACGGCCACCTTCGACATCAGGGAAGGCCTGACGCATATCCTCGACCTGCTGCAGGCGGCAGCCGGATTTACTTACCAGAAAGAAAACGATACCATTATTCTACAAACTAAACTTAACCATCCATGAACTGTTCCGAACCAAGCTGTTCCCACCGCCCCCTCAGGCTCCTGCTCCTGATGGGTGCGGTGCTGCTTGGAGTCTGCCTCCAAGCCCAGAATCCGCAGGCCCCCATCACAATGGACATCCGCAACGCCACCCTCCGCGCGCTGGTCTCCCGGCTGGAGAACGCCACAGGCTACACCTTCGTCTATGGGGACGACGTCAAGCTCACCCGCCGCCTCGACCTGACTGTGCAGAAGCTCACCATCGACCAGGTGCTGGAAGAGGCTTTTCGCGACCAGCCGGTGGAGTTCAAAATCTCGGGCAAGCACATCGTGCTGCGCAAGCGCGAAATGCCCCGCAAGCGCGAACGCCGCCGCTTCACCGTGAGCGGCTACGTCACCGACGCCGCCTCGGCCGAAACACTGATAGGCGCCAATATTCTGGACAGCCGCTACGCCGTGGGTACGGCCTCGAACGCCTACGGCTTCTACACCCTGACCCTGCCCGAAGGCGAGGTGAGCCTCTCGTCCTCCTACCTGGGCTACACCACACGGACCGACCGCTTCCACCTGAGGGCAGACACCACACTGAACATTGCCCTCAACACCCATAACGAGCTGCAGGAAGTGGTCGTCACGTCGGAAAAGCGGGAAGCGGGCATCAACGCCACCAACATGGGTGCCCACGACATCCCCATGACACAGATACGCCACACACCCTCCATCCTGGGCGAAGCCGACGTACTGAAGACCATCCAACTGATGCCGGGCGTACAGGCCGGCATGGAGGGCTTTGCGGGCATGTACGTCCGCGGCGGAACGCCCGACCAGAACCTGGTGATGCTGGACGGCATCCCCGTCTACAACGCCGACCACCTGCTGGGCATCTTCTCGGTGTTCACACCCGAAGCGGTGAAGAATGTCACCCTCTTCAAGAGCAGCTTTCCCGCCCGCTACGGAGGCCGCCTGTCGTCTGTAGTCGATGTGCGTACCAACGACGGCGACATGCACCGTTATCACGGCGCCCTCAGCATCGGCATGCTCACCGACAAATTCCATATCGAAGGCCCCCTTCGGAAGGAGCGCACATCGTTCTCGCTCAGCATGCGCGTCACACCCAGCATCTTGCTGCCCAAAGGCATCAAAACGACCGAAGAATGGGGAAACGGCCTGGAAACCGAACGCTACAACTATTACTTCTACGACATCAACGCCAAGGTGAACCACAAGTTCGGCGACCGCGACCGCCTGTTCCTGGGCTTCTACCGGGGCAAAGACCACTTCCGGTACGACGACGAATACGAACACCAACCTGCCTCCGACATCACCACCTATTCCAAATACACCAGTCAGCTCCGTCTGAACTGGGGAAACCTCATCGGTTACGCCCGCTGGAATCATGTGTTCAACAGCCGCCTGTTCGGCAACTTCACCGCCTCCTACAACCAGTACCGCATGAGCCTGAATGAAACGTCGGAAGACCGTACCGACTATCGGGAACAGCTGCACGACTACCATCGCTACCGGTCGGAATTCCGTTCGGGCATCCGTGACTGGAGCCTGCGTGCCGACTTCGACTTCACCCCTTCCACCCGTCACCGTATCCGCTTTGGCAGCGAATTCATCCACCACCTGTTCACGCCGGGCGTATCGACCTCGCACATCGGCAATGTGGACGACGGTTCCGCCCGGCAGGACACCACCTATGCCAACAACAGCAACCTTCCGCAACGAGGCATGGAATTGTCGCTCTACGCCGAAGACAGCTGGGAAGCTACCGACCGGCTCAGCCTGAACCTCGGGGCGCGCGCCTCGCTGTTCCGCACGCAAGGTAAAAGCTATCTCTCCGCCCAACCACGCGTATCTGTCCGATACGACTGGAGCAAAGGTTTCGCAACCAAAGCCTCCTATTCGTGCATGGCCCAGTACGTCCACCTGCTTTCGTCCACCCCCTTCTCCATGCCCACCGACCTGTGGGTACCCATCACCCGGAACATACGCCCCATGTATGCCAACCAATACTCCGCCGGAGCCTACTACACCGGTCTGCCCGGCTGGGAATTCTCGCTGGAAGGTTACTACAAGCAGATGCGGCACATCCTGGAATATCAGGACGGAGTCTCCTTCTTCGGTACCTCCACCCATTGGGAAGAGAAGGTCGAGATGGGCCAGGGACGCAGCTACGGACTGGAACTGATGGCCCAACGTACTGTAGGGAATACGACAGGATGGATTTCGTACACACTGGCCAAGAGTGAACGACGCTTTCCGGACGGCAGCATCAACCACGGCCAGTGGTTTCCCCACAAATACGACCGGCGTCACAGCATCAACCTCTGCGTGAACCACCGCTTCAGCGACCGCATCGACGTAGGTGCTTCGTGGATTTTCTACACAGGAGGCTGCCTCACCATTCCCGAGCGGCGGATGGTCATCGTCAAGCCCGACGGCAGCACCGAAGAGACCGACTACATATCGGGGCGCAACAACTACCGCCTGCCCGCCACCCACCGCCTGAACATCGGCGTGAACTTCAACAAGAAGACCAAGCACGGCATGCGCACCTGGAACATCAGCCTCTACAACGCCTACAATGCCATGAACCCCAATCTGGTATACACCAAGAGAGTGGACGAGGTATCGGAAATCTCTGTAGACGAAAACGGACATATTACCCAAATAGTCCGCGAACCTTCCAAAACCGTCATCAAGAAGCGGACGATCCTGCCCTGCATTCCCTCTGTGACCTATACATACCGATTCTAAGAACTCTGTATCCTGCAACAAATATGAAACGCATCCACTTACACCTTATTATATATATGGCAATTCTCCTCGGACTGCCTTCGTGCGAACACGAGATACCCTACAACCCCGAAATGAAGCAACCCTGCCTCGTCATGAATGCTTTGCTCGAAGCGGGTGACGACCAAAAGAACGAGGTGTCCCTCTACTTGAGTACCGGCGACAATCTGGGCAAACTGAACGATGACGCTACCCTGTCTCTCTACATCAACGGACACCTTGCCGCAGCACCCCAGGAAGCCGATCCGAAGAAACTTTTTCCTCCCTCCGGAGTATCTACAGGAAACTTCAGCTACAAGAAATACTATTTCGACACGCCCCTCCGTCCCGGCGACCTCGTCCGTCTGGAAGCAACGGCCCAAGGCGGTACCCTTCGGGCCACGGCAGAAGTACAGGTTCCCCAGCCTCCCCTGGATTTCCGCGTGGATACCTGTACCGTCCTGCTCGACATGGGCAGCGGCATCGTCACTCCCCACCGTCGCTACCTTGTGACAGTGAATGACATCGCCAACGAAAGCAACCACTACCGCCTGGACATCCGTAACCAGTTCCAGGTACGCTACCACATCTACGAATACGTCAAGAACGAACAGGGGCACTTCATCGAAGACGAAAGCCACAATCTGATATACACCGAACGCGACAGCCTGGCCTACCAACAATACAGCGACCTCGTCAATCGCGAAGATGTCATCCTGACCGACGGCAACGTGAGCCACACGCAGGAAGACGAAGACAATCTGCTGTTCCCCCGCATCGAGAACAAGTACAACATCTTCAGCGACAACCGTTTCCACAACAGTTCGGCCACACTCAAAGTCTATACCCGCCTCTACGACGACTTTACAGCCAGTCCACTCTATGGCATTACCTACGGCAACACATATTGTACCCAGTCCATCCACATCCGCCTGCTCAACTTGACGGCCGACTATTATCGCTATCTGAAAGCCCTGAACTGTTTCGACGACGATGACTACGATGCTGTTCTGATGGAACCCGTTTCCCTACCCAGCAACGTCAGTGGCGGAATCGGCTTCGTGGGCGTCGCCACGCCACGCGAAGTCGTCATCGCCTTTCCCGAACGGCCGTGCAAAACTACAGGATATTGGAATCCCTGACAACAATCACCCTCTCCTCTCACATACAAGAAGCTGACGGGCTAAAAGCGAAAAAGGAGCGTATCCACGTAGATACGCCCCTTTTCGATTATCCAAAACTATATAAAACTTTACTGGGCAACTTCAGGAGTTGTAGCTTCAGGAGTTGTAGCTTCAGGAGTTGTAGCCTCAGGAGTCACAACCTCAGGGGTCTTCAACTTAACATCTGCCCATTCTGTCCAAGTAGGAGATACCAAATATTGGGGTTCCTGCATTTTACCAATCAAAGCTGTAGCCTTCTTAACTTCAGCATTGGTACGATCAAAAAGTTGCTTCATGGTCAAATCTCCATGAGCATCCTTAATAGTCTTGATCAGGAAATAAGTATAATATCCCTGCTTCTTGTCATGATATACACTGGATGTCTGATCGCCAGAACTGGAAGAGAAGCTCATCGTGTGCCCCTGCGGCAGACCAACTTTAGGTACAACACGTACACCCTTCTGTGCAATAAGCGGAGCAGCGCTCTTGTAACCACCGCTGAAGCAAGCATCCAAGAAAACGTAAGCCCCCTTGATGGGATACGTTGCCAGGCGTTTGTACAAGTCGGCCAACGAAATACCAAGACGAATGTTCTTACCCGTAATATCTACCGGCAGCAGATAAGGCTCTTTGGTAGCCTCATCGTTGTTTCCGTGACCGGAATAATAGAATATCAGTTCTGCTTCGGGATCGGTACTGGCCATATTCACTAACCAGTCAAGCTGCTCGTGCATCATACCAGCCGTGGCATTCGGTATCATCTTAATCTGTCCGTCGGGTACACCAAAAGTACGCACGCAATATTCACGGAACACCACTGCATCATTAATAGCATAGGGCACATTGATTTCGGCATTGGCACCCGTCATGCTATAATCTTCGTTACCAATAATCAAGGCATAACGATGACGGTTCACAGCACCGACAGGCACATCGTCCAACAATTCGCTTTGATACGTCAGGCTGAAATCTTTCGCTTTGGCTTCGCGGGTGGCGACCAGGCCCTTAATCTGTATAGTACTTGCAGCTGTCAGGTATTCACCCACCTTCACTTTATAGGCTTCCGCCAGATAAGAAGAATGAGAATCTTCACTGACATTCACCATCACAGCAATCGAATCTCCCTCAAAACGTTTGTTCACCAAAAAGCCGTAGTCCAACGTCTTGACTTCACCAGGAGCAATACTGTCTATCAACATTTCTGGTGAATCAGTCGTAAAGACATTTTGGGGTAAAGAGAAATTCAATTTCACATTGCGGGCAGTCTTGGCACCAAAGTTCTGCAAAGCCAAAGTCAACTTTCCATTCTTGCCCAATGTAATGGATGAACCATTGGTTGCAAAGAATTGATGGTCGGCCACACGCAAACGAGGCATGGCATATTCCTGCGCACTCACAATAAGTTCTGCCGGATCGGCATCAAAACCATTTGCCTCGAAAGCATAAATATTGATGTGAGTCTGGATAGTAGGCAGTTCCTTCTTCGCTATGTAACGAAAAGTATACTCCTTTGAAGTACCCGCCGGAATGTTTCCACCATCCAATTCACGAGGACCATCAAAATATTCGTCCAAGCCCTGTTGCTCGGACAGACGGAGACGAATGTTATAAGCATCTCCCTGACCCTTATTCTCGACAGCAAACTGCACGGCGAAACTTTCACCGGCATCGATGACTTTATTCCTATTCGCATCAATGAAACTGTCTACACGAATAACCAACATAGCCGGTTCAACAGGTACAGGCGTGGCATCGGCCATCTCCGGCTGGGCAGCCTGTGCCTGCTTGTGAGCTTCGTTATAGGCCGTCAATTTGGCAGGGAAAGAAGTATAAGAACCTCCTTCCGCAATAATTTGGGAAAGGACTTCGTATTCAGGTTTCATATCCATATATTGATAAACTCCTGCCAATCCCTGCATATACATCTTAGAAGTAGGCTCTTTAGTCAGAATCTTCAAAAACAAATCTTTGGCATCCATCAGATAGGTGGCTGCACGCTGGCGAATCAAGGCGTATTCGGCATCACTGGTCACCTTCAATCCGCTATTCACAATTTCTGTAGCGACATTGAAATTGGCACGAGCCAAACCAGTCTCTATCTCATAGCTATCTGGATGTAAAGCATAAAGGCGTTTATATATCTCAATAGCCTCCTTATTTTTACCCTGACGTTCCAAAATTCGTGCCTTGATGGGTAATACTTGATTGTTGTTCGGATCTATCTCAAGAATACGGTCAATGGTAGCCATCAACTTCGGAATGTTATTAGTAGCGATATGGACATTTACCAAGTTATAAAGAAAATCAAGCGATACAGGATACTTGACAATGGCTTCCTCCAAGACCTTCTCCTGTTCAGCATAATTTTTCTGCTTCTGATAAGCCATATTCATATACACATAACAATCCTTGACCAACGGGTCGTCCACATTGGCATTGGTCACTGTCAGATATTCACGAAAATAGCGCAGCGATTGAGGATATTTTTCCAACTGATAGGCCGCCGCTGCCGCATAGTAGACAATGGAAGCATAACGGCTGTCACGTTGAAGCAATTCGCTGCGGAAGATCTTCATTTGAGGCAAATCAATGTATGCGCCTGCAAAATCCAAAGCCTTGGACGGCTGTTTCTGCTCCGAATAGTAGACAGCCGCATTGACCAAATAAGGATAGATGGACCGAAGACGATTCTTGGCTCCCGTCAGGAACTGCGCGTTGTCTTGAGCTTCCACGACATCCTTGAATGCCTGATAACTATCAAGCAAATAATTGTACATAGCGTTTACATTAGTGCCCTTGTCGCGTTCGCTTTCAAAAAGCACATATTGCTGGTTGGCACGTTTGAAAGTCGCCTCAGTGCTCTGAGCATATACTTCAGAAACGCCTCCCAGCACAACAAACAATAATAAAACCAGATAATTTCTCATAGTTCTTTATTTAGTAGGAAATGCATCCATAATCAAGAATTCTACATTAATCTTACGGAATTCGCCACCTCGTTCTTTCGCTACTTCTACATGATATTCATATTCATTATCAGTATTCTGAAGCGTGGTCACATTCTTTTCAATGTAATTCTTGACACCTGCAGCACGCAACAGAGCCAGCTGTTCGTTCGTTGTAATGCCACTGGCCTTGGTAACTGTGATGTTGTCAAGATTACCATCCTTATAATAAGGCTCATCCGTAAATTCTCCATATTGACCTGCATAAGCTATACGACCACGGATAGGACTTGCATCGGCTGATCCCGTAATCATGACTTTTACCTTTTTCCCTTCGGCCAAATACTTGGAGAAGTCTCCCTCGAAGGCACTCTTGATAATCTTCATCAGAGACATGGCAGCATTTGAGCGTTCAATATTATACCCGCCCGATGGGAAATCTTCCTTAGCAGAGAAAGCTTTGTTCACCACTTCATACTGATAACCTACCTTATAGTTCAATATTTTGTTTCCATCAGCATCGACACCCGGAACAACCTCTGTACGAACATCGATTTGTGTATTTTCTGTAATCAACTTGTCCTGCTTCTTTTCTTCAATCACTGCTTCCTTGATTTCCTTCAATTGAACCTCTTCACGACTGGCCTGCTGCATGATTTCCAAAGGAACGAAGTTATCATCAACTTCCAAAGCCGTCAGCTTGGTACGCCCAATGTTATCATAGATATATACCTTATTGGTTGTTTCGTTACGAACCTCCACATAAGCCAATTCAAATTCATCCTTGTCATTCAAAACATAAACGGCATTGTCGAACTTCAAATCCTTGCTGTCCTTAAAATCGCCCACCTCATCTTCAGGCACTTCCAAGGCAATGGAAGGCATCGTATTAAAGCCGATGTTCAGCATACCTTTGGATGCATCATAATCACCTACAAAAGGATTTTCAATGGCAATACGATCACCAGCCAACTCGGTAGCAATCTCTTGGGCAAAAATTTCCTGCTGCTTCTTACGGGTCTCATCGTTTACACGGATGGCATAATCTTCCATAGACTCACCCTGCATCATCTTTACCCACTCGTTCATTTTGGCATCGACTTCCTTATTTAATAATTTGCCGAAGAAAGGGTTCAACCCATTTGCATTCCAAAACACCAGCGAATTAGACAAATTGCTCAACATAAAGACATCGCTCGTTTGTTTATTCATGAAGAAACGCGAACCCACCACGCCAATATTGTCTGTAATGGTTTGCTCAACATGGCTATTCTTCAGATTCAAGACTACAATTGAATTATTGTCACGCACGACACTTATATATTTTCCATCCGGATGGAAAGAAGGCGATGACAACGCTCCGCGCAAATTATCAAAAATATATTTTTTATCCCATGTCTTGGTATCGATAATTGTCAGTCTGTTATCGTCGGAAACGACAGCCATTTGTGACGCATCATCAGAGAATGTAATATCCTTTACAATAGCAGGCATCGGAATTGTCGTACGCTTTCTTTTCGTCTGAAAATTCCAAATGTCGATATTCTTACCGACAGCTGCCGCAATGAAGTAATTATTGGAGCTCAAAGCCAAACTCGTAGCGACCTCCTCTCCTTGAATATAAGCTTGAGGAAGATATTCACGAGTATCATATACGACAATCTCTCCAAAAGTATTTGAAACGATAAAATTTCGGGCATCCGCTCCATAACACATGGCTACAGGCATCGGTTTCTCCTTCACTCCTTTAAACTTACGTTCCTCCTTCAACTCAAAAAGTTTTTTATTCTTGATTCGGAAGGAATAAATGCGAATGGGCTTTTTATCACGCAAAATGGCAACAGAACTGCCTGTAGGATTAAAAGCGATTTTTATTATCTTGGACACATCTGCCACAGGTATGTCACGCAAGGTATAAAGATGCCCTTTCGAAAGAAAAGCCGTACAGAATGTCGTGTTATCAAATGACTCAATAACTTGATCCGAAGGGAATTCCCTCTTCAGTTTAACTTGTGCATCAAGCTGTCCACATAAAAAAAGACCAGCAAAAAGCAACGAAATGCCCTTAGCCGGTAAAAATCCAAACTTAAATGTATTCATATATTAAATTGTTTATATATTTTTCGAATGCTGATGCAAAAATAGATAATATTTAATTTATTAGCAAAAGGTTATTCATTTTTATCTGCGACCTTCTTTTTTTAGCACAATCTGTCACAAATTTCCGTGACAACATTCACACATTTCCATTATTCCATCCCTACATACCCACATAATAAAACCCTGCCGTGACCCATTCATAGGCCACAGCAGGGTTTTACAACATTTATATTTCAGGAAAAATGCTTCAATGCTGCATGTCATCCCATGCTTTCCGATATTCGGCCAATAGTTCATCCATCACTTCTGATACCGTCTGAATGCCCTTGCCACGAAGCAAGGAAGCGACTTGGCCGATTTCGAGCTCGCCTTCCTCAAGATCGCCTTCAAAGATGCCCAATTTGGCACGACCACGGCCCAACAGGGCACGCAACTCATCGGTTGTAGCGCCGGCGGCTTCGGCCTCGGCAACGGCATCGCTGAAACGTCCACGCACCAACCTCGTCGGCGAAAGTTTCTTGAGCAACAGGCGGGTGTCGCCCTCCTGAAGGTCGAGACACAGGTTCTTGAAAGCCTCACTGGCCGAACTCTCGGCCGTCAGGGCAAAGCGGGTACCTATCTGCACTCCTTCGGCACCCAACGCACGAACGGCCAGAATAGCTTCGCCCGTCGCAATGCCTCCCGCGGCTATCAGAGGAAGAGAAGTTGCCTTTCGGACGGCTGGTATCAGACAAAGCGTGGTCGTTTCTTCACGGCCGTTATGTCCTCCGGCCTCAAATCCTTCCGCCACCACGGCATCAACACCCGCTTCCTCTGCCTTGCGGGCAAAAAGGGAAGAAGATACCACATGCACCACCGTGATGCCACGCTCGTGCAACCAGTTCGTCCACTTTTTGGGACTGCCAGCCGAGGTAAATACAATCTTCACGCCCTCATCGGCCACCAGTTGCATGATTTCGTCTATCTGAGGATACATCAAGGGGATATTGACGCCAAAAGGCTTCGTAGTGGCCGCCTTGCACTTGACAATATGCTCGCGCAAGGTCTCTGGATGCATGGATCCTGCTCCGAGCAGACCTAGTCCGCCGGCATTGCTTACGGCCGACGCCAGGCGCCAACCGCTACACCACACCATTCCCCCTTGTACAATGGGGTATTCGATACCAAAAAGTCGGGTAATTCTGTTTTCCATCTTATCTGTATGTTTTCAAAGTGAATATGCAATGCTTTATCAAGAGAAACAGACTGGTAACCTAAAATGTTCGTACCTCTTTCCTTATTTCCTCATACTACTCACATTGCGCTATCGTTTTCCTCTGGATTTTCCTCGTTCAGTTTCTGTGCCTTCGGCTCGATGCGGGTAGAATCGGCATACGTGCGCAAGACCTCCAACGTGCGGGCGCGCCGTTTGCGTGCCCTCACCCTCCAGGCCCCCTTTTCCGGCATCAGGCTATACCCTGACGGCCGTTTGACGGCCTGCCATCCCATGACAGACTGATTGGCAACCCTCCCCAAAACCTGATAGCGCAAGCCAGTTGCCTCAATCTGTTCGAGCGACTCACGTGGACCGGCATCAATGGGCGACTTGGCCCAGTTGCTATACACGGTCATGGTCTTCAGTTCGTAAAAAGGGTCGTTGCGCCACGTATTCTTGTCGACGTTTATCTTACATTGGCGCACGGGGTCCCAATTATAGGGCGTATTGGCCGTATAGGGAAAGAGGGTAAGCTTTACCTTCCGCGGATGGATGCCCTGCACGGCAGGCAAGGTTTCGTCTACCTCCAACCAGGGTTTGGACTCCATCGCCTTGGGAGTTCCCCAAGGAGATTCCGCCCCCTTCAGAAGGTCCAGGTTCAATTGAATTTCACCATCGGTCTGCAACAACTGCTCCAGCCGGAGGGAGTCGGCCTTCGTCCAGTTTTGCGCACAAAGAGGGAAGACTGCCATCAAAAGCAGCCCGCAAAGAGAGCCATATCGTTTCACGATCAAAATGCGATAAGGAATGCAACAATCATCATACAGCAACACGCCGACGGCCTACCACCACATGTAGCGGCTGGCACACAGAGGTTCGTCATAGCAGGGGTCGATGGTCCATACCGTCCGCGGATATTGGCGGCTTTCCCACCAGCGGCGATATCGGGCCACGGCATCGAGCACTTCTTCATCACTCAGGAAATAAACACCCTCGTAGTTGTCGGCATCCGTGTGCACCATCTTGCATCCCATGGAGGCATTGTGCCCCAGGCGGATGGTCTCCACCGTCCAAAGGATGCATTCACCCAGACGGAGTTTTCCGCCAGGTGAATAGGAAACGGTAGCCAGCGGGAAGGAAGGGATGAGCGTCAGGTCGTCGGCATACTCCAGCAACTTGCCGATGTCTTCGGTAGTAAACTTGGGCACAATGCCCAGACCTTCGGAGTTCAATGAAGCATATTTGCCACTACGCAGTTGCTCGACGAACAAATCGACATCGGGGTCGTTGCAATCGAACGTTTCATTGTGGCAGGAAACCATTGCCAGGGAGCTCAGCAAGAAGCAGCCGACAATCAAAAAGCTGTATAATATAGATTTCAAGGTAGTCATATCTGTCTAAGGATTTTTTCGATTAATAAGCCATGCGTACGCCGCACAGAAGATTCAAGTTGGTAGGCCGTTCCGAACGAAGTGAAGCCGAGGGCGAGTCGGTGGCAAAGTGATGGGAAACCATCGGCTCGGCAAAGAGGGCAAAGCGATTGTTGAGCTTGTAGCGCACCCCTACACCTGCCGCTACGGCCAGCTGTACAGGTTCGGCCTTGAAGCCGTTGTCGGCCGCGCCGCCCACACACTTCTCCACGCTTCCGCCGACGGTGGCATAGAAATCGACCTTGTCGTTTCCAGCCAGCTGCACATTCATCCTCACAGGTATGGCCAGTGTGTGATAGGTATGGTTTCCGCCAGGCAGAGCCGTGTCGTGCAGGCGGTTGTATTGCAATCCGGCCTCCAGCGAAAGGCGTTTGCCCAGGTTACGCTCCACGCTGACTCCCGCCGTGAGGGGCATCTTGAAATCGCCCTTGGGCAACGAACTGCCCACATAAGCCTTCAAGGCCCAGTTGCGCGACTTCAAGACCGACTTGGCGTCCGCCGCCTCTTCCACTTCCGCAGGAGTCGAATTCTCCTTTCCTTCGAAGTTACGGCCCTCGCCCGACGAGGCGGCATAATAGCCCGAACCTCCCCTGCCGGCACGATAACCGCCCGACGTCTGACGACCGCCGCCATACACCTGCTGGGTGACGCGGATGGACACATGTACCGACATCGTCTGCTCCCCGTCTTCTTCTTCCTGTTGGGATGTGAGCGATGCCTGCACAGGCTTCGCGGAGGGACTGGCAGGAGCCACTTCCTTCACACGAGGCAAAGCTTCCTCCAGGCGGTCGCCGTCCAGGCTGGCACCCGGCGCCAGCGCAGCCACCTGCGTAAAGGCTTCCTCCATCTCTTCCTTGGGCGAGAAGTACCAGAAGGCGGCCGATGCCATGCCCAGCACCAAAACGACCGATGCGGCCGCCGCTATCCGATAGAAGGAGGGGAACCCGATCCGACGCTTGCCTTCCGAGAGGCCTGAAGCGGGCAAATCGCGCTCCAATTCTTCCCAAAAGCCATCGTTGACGGGCAGTTCGGCCTTGTCCAGCTTCCGACGGAACAATCCGGCTATTTCTTCATTTTCTTTCATGGGCAGTATATTCTTTAATTCTTTTTGCTAACAGACACTTGGCTCTGAACAACTGCGAGGTGGAGGAGTGTTCCTTGATGTGAAGCAGACGGGCTATCTCCTTGTGCGACTTCTCCTCGAACACATACAGGTTGAACACCGTACGGCATCCGTCGGGCAGTTCGGCCACAAACTTCATCAGCACCTCCTCGGACAAGCCGCTTCCGCTTTCGGCCACCGAAGCCTCGTCTATCACGTCGGGCAGCTGCTCCTCGCTGACCACCAGCTGGGTGAAGCGCTGCTTCCGCCTCAGGTAGTCGATGGCCTGGGTCATCATCACCCGTGTCATCCACGTGGCCAACGAACATTCGCCCCGAAAGGTGAAGTTGGAGAAAATCTTGATGAAGCCGTCGTGCAACACGTCATGCGCTTCGTCCATATCGCCCGTATAGCGGTAGCACACGGCCAGCATCTGGCGCGAATAGAGGGTATACAGCTCTTTCCGAGCAGCATTATCGCCTGCCCGACATCCTTCAACCAACTCTATTTCACAATCTTGTGTCAAAACCTGTCTACGGACGCTTCCTCGCGTCGTTTGTCTGTTAGACGCAGCACTCCACAAAATGCTGCAAGCTAAAAATTAAAAAGATGTTAAAGAGAAAGGAAGACACTTCCTGTCTGTCTCCACGAGCTGAAAAAGAAAAAAGCCTTCCATAAATTGACCTGCTCCCAGACAATCTATGAAAGGCAAATCCGTTTGTCTCCGATATCCTTACAAAGCAATCAGCATGCCTTGAAGCTCATGTCCAGTCCCTTGACCGAATGGGTCAGTGCACCGACCGAGATGAAGTCCACGCCACACTCGGCATAGTCGCGCAGGGTGTCGAACGTGATGCCGCCCGACGACTCCGTCTCGTAGCGGCCACCCACCATCTCGACGGCCTTGCGGGTCATCTCAGGCGTAAAGTTGTCGAACATGATGCGGTCTACGCCACCCAAGTCGAGCACCTGCTGGAGTTCGTCGAAGTTGCGCACTTCGATTTCTATCTTCAGGTCCTTGCCCTTGGCCTTGCAATATTCCTTGGCGCGCGTGATGGCCTTGTCGATGCCGCCTGCAAAGTCCACGTGGTTGTCCTTGAGCAGAATCATGTCGAAGAGGCCGATGCGGTGGTTCACACCTCCACCTATCTTGACGGCCATCTTCTCGAGGATGCGCATGCCGGGAGTGGTCTTGCGGGTATCGAGCACGCGGGTGTGCGTACCCTTGAGGCGTTCCTGATACTTGTGGGTCATGGTGGCGATGCCGCTCATGCGCTGCATGATGTTCAGCATCAGGCGTTCCGTCTGGAGGAGCGACTGCACCTTGCCTTCCACAATCATGGCCACGTCGCCAGGCTTCACCTCGACGCCGTCGTTGATGTAAACCGTCACTTTCATCGTGGGGTCGAAGCGGCGGAACACTTCCTTGGCCACCTCGATGCCGGCCAGGATGCCTGCTTCCTTTATCAAAAGCTTCGACTTGCCCATCGCCGTCTCGGGGATGCACGAGAGGGTGGTATGGTCGCCGTCGCCTATATCTTCTGCAAAAGCCAGGTCGATGAGCCTGTCTATCAGTTCTTGTTCCTTATTCATTTGTCTTGTCAATCCTTATTTGATGTATAAAATATCTGTTATGTTCTCTACGGAAGAAACAATTCACGCGGAAGTTTCCGTTGGCCGTCTGCAGGGTACCGACGATGAAGCTCGACTCATCGCGCTTGCCCTGATGCTTGACGTCGAACCTGCTTACCTTGTTGTTGGTAAAGAAGTCCGAAATAGCTCCTTCGGCGCCCACCTTATCCACCTGGGCAGGCTTGCTCAGGATGACCAAGTCCACCTTCTCGCCCAGATAGCGGTTCAGTTCCTGCGAGCTGCCTTTCTTGAAGGCTACCACTACGCCTACAGGAACATCCTGCGCCAGCAGGGAGGCAAGGCCCACCCACAAACTGAGCAGTAAAAAGATTACCCGTTTTTTCATATTACAAGCATTTACCTATGCAAAGATACGGATTTATTGCAATATACCACAAAAATGTTGTAATTTTGTTCGCTAATCCAATCAAAAACAGCATGAAAACAGTTCTACTTGTCGTAGGGAAAACCGTTGAGCCCCATTTTGTTGCCGCCATCGGCGACTACGTGCAACGCACGAAACGCTACCTGTCGTTCGACCTGGAAGTGATTCCCGAACTGAAGAATACCAAGAGCCTCTCCGAGGAGGTGCAGAAGGAAAAGGAAGGCGAACTGATCCTGAAAGCTCTCCAGCCGGGCGACGTCGTGGTGCTGCTCGACGAAGGGGGAAAAGAAATGCGCTCCATGGAGTTTGCCGACTACATGAAGCGCAAAATGAATACGGTAAACAAGCGGCTGGTCTTCGTCATCGGAGGGCCCTACGGCTTCGCGCCGAAGGTCTATGCCGCGGCCCACGAGAAGATGTCGCTCTCGCGCATGACCTTCTCCCACCAGATGGTGAGGCTCATCTTCGTGGAGCAGCTCTATCGGGCCATGTCCATCCTGAACGGGAGCCCTTACCATCATGAATAATTGAAAATGGAGAATGGAAAATTGAAAATGACCCGATTGGGAATAATTCTCCATTCTCAATTTTCCATTTTCAATTAAATTACGACCTCGACACCTGGAACCCCTTGTCCGACAGAGACATCTCGACGAAGCGGGCGCGCGGATTGGGAGCCTCGCGGGTCAATGTCTCGCGGATGCGCAGGGCGGCTTGCGGGTCTTTGGCCACCATGTAGAGGTAACCTCCTCCACCCGCGCCCGGCAACTTGTAGCCCAGCGTGTAATCCTTTATCTTGTCGATGATGGCTTCTACGGCCGGCGGATTGGTACCGCTGTCCAAAGCCTTGTTCTGCGTCCACGTCTTGCCCACCAGCTTACCGAAGGCCTCATAGTCGTTGCGCTGGATGGCTTCGGCCATGTCGAGCGCATGGGCTTTCATCTCGCCCAGCAGGGAGAGGTGCGGCCCTGAATTGAGGAACATGGAGCGCACGATTTCCGCCAGAATGCCTTTGGCCGTGCGGGTGATACCTGTGTAGTAGAGCAGGTGGCACGCGCGATATTCGGGCTGGACAAACAAGTGGTCGGGCAACCAACGCACCAAAGGTTGCTGAACGAAGCCCGGCTCCGTCTGCAAGAGCTTGATACCTTGAAGCACACCTCCATACTGGTCTTGCCAGCCGCCGCCTGTAGTAAGCAACTGCTCAAGGGCGAGAGTGCGGCGGCACACTTCGTTCTTGTCCCACGACAGGCCGCAGAAGTCGCTCAGCGAGCCCAAGACGGTGGACGCCAGGATGGAGCTGGTACCCAACCCTGACCCCGCAGGGATGGCCGAAAGCAGGGTGATTTCAATACCCGTCCCAAAAGCCTGAAGCTGTTCGGCCAGCGTGGCATAGCCCTCTTCGGAGAACTTGGGCGAGAAGCCCGCCAGCACCAACGCCGCCTTGGGAATGGAGAAGGGCGAACCTATCTTGCAATAGTCATGCAATTCCTCGTACGTGCGAATGACCTCCATGGCACCCATGTCGATGGAGCGGAGGATGATGTGGAACTCCTGGCAGGGCTTGACGTACACCTGCAGGGGCGGCTGGCCGTTGAGCTCGACGGCAATGTTCACCACATGCCCTCCAGCAAAGAGCGAATAGGGAGGCGTGTCGGTCCATCCGCCTGCCATATCGACGCGCACAGGGCTTCGTCCCCACACAATCTGGTCGCTATAGACGTTGAGCACAGGGCGACTCTTGTGTTCGTAGAGGTCGGCCAGCAGGCCTTCGCGGAGCAGGCCGAAGGCTGCCTGTTCGTCGGCCTTGTAGTCGGCGCCGTCCAGCTTGTCCACCTGCGCACGGAACATGCTGTTGTGGATGCGCTGCATCAGCGGGGCATCGTCGGGCAGCAGGGCGGGTTTGGGCAGGCCGAGGCGATGGTATTCGCGCGCGGCGTCGGCCAGGTCGAGCTGGTAGAAGATGCTCTTCTCATAATTCGTGGCAAGCAATTCCCAATTCTTCCTGGCGAAGGCTTCGCGCTGGGCGCAGAGGCGGCGCAGGTCGGCACGGGCGGAAATCTCGTCGGCCGAGAGGCGTTCGGCTTGGAGCCACACTTCGCGCAGGCCTTCGAGGTCGGGTTCCCCGGTCATCCAACGCACCATCCGCCCCATCGTTTCCACATCATGCACCACGGGGAAGAGGGCGGCGGCCTGAAGGTCGTCGTGACGGCCGGACAGGTCGTCCAAAGTCAAACCGCGCTCGTTCAGCCAGCAGAAGAAGGGCGTATTCAGATAATAGGTCTCCATGGCGTCCAATGCCCCCTTGAAGGCATCGTCGAAGCCATAGGGACGGACGGCCCATCCCCCACCCTGCAAGGGCACGATGTCGATACAGGTGCCGTCCATCAGGGCCAGCGTCCAGTCGTTGTGGGGTACACCCGTGATAATCTGTCGGGCGCCCAGCACCCACGTGGAGGGCACGCAGCTGTTTTCTATCCATACATCGTTGTTGCCCTCGATAAACTTGACACCCACCTCGGCGTTCTGGGTGAAGATGGAGGCGCTGGGCTTCACCTTGCGGTGCATGATGCGCCGCTGGTCGGCCACCTTGCCTTGCAGGGCAACGGTGCTCGAAAGCAGCTCGCGGCTGGTGCCGTAATGGTAGAACTCGCCGCCCGGCAGGGGCAGGATGGCTACCGACAGGGCGTTCAGCTCGTCGTCGGCAATGCGGGGATTGGCGCCCAAAGCCAAACCGAAGTCGGAGTAGAGGTCGTAGTAGCGCAGGTCGGACCAGAGAACGGCAGGATCTGTCGGCCCTTCGGCCTTGAGCGAACGCTTCTTGAGCAGCTCGACGGCACGGTCGCTCAAGAGCCAGATGCCGATGTCCATCAGGAAAAGATGGGTTTGCGACAGGTCTTCGAGCTGAGCCAGCGAGGGCTTCTGAAGCATGAAGTCGAGCACTTCGGGCGTCTGGCGGTTGGACACGAACACGCCGTGATGGGTGGCCAGCACGGGGTCCACCCACAGGCCGTAGCACACGACGTCGGCCTCAGGGATGTCCTGCAAGGGCTTCTCGGCGCGGATGTAGACGTCGCCGCTGGCAATGAGGGTGCGGAGCGACTCGGGGGCACGCTCCATAATCTTTTCATAAAGAGGGAGTTGCAGGGAGAGCAGGTTCTGTCCCAGCTGCTGGCCACGCTCCCAGCGGAACACGGGCAGAGGCGTCAGAATCTTGCCCGAGGGGGCATAGGAGGGCAGGCGTCGGCTTTGTCCGCCGGCATGGAGGAGGATGCGCTTCTCGGCTCGTGCCTCGGCGGAGCGATTCTGCTCCCACTGGCGCAGGAGCCAGGTGGTGCCGCCACCCGAACCCAGCTTCATGCCGACAGGGTCGGACGTACAAAACCATTCATCCGTGTTCACATGCTCCAATTCGGGGAAGGCCTCCACCAGGTTGGGAGGCAATGACAAGAGTTTCTGCATATCGTCGTTTTTGTAGTTTCTATAATTGGCTACAAAAATAACGATTTTTAGTCGTATCAAGATGAAAGTTTATTGTCTTTAGGCACGGATTACGCGGAAAACGCGGAAAATTAATATTAATCCGTGAAATCCGCGCCTGAAAGAAAACGAAGTCTCATTTTGATACCGTCCACTCAGCATCCCCCGCCTACGGCCTCGGCCAGCAAGGGCGGCAGGTCGAAGCGAGCCGCCTTGATGCGCCCGATCAGCTCCTTGCCCGCAGGGGTCGGCACGAAGTACATCTGACGCTTGTCCTCGCGCCCCACCTGGCGCACAATCAGTTCCTTGCTCTCGACGGAGCGGATGACTTTCGACGCGTTGGAGGCCGAAAGCCCCAAAGCCTCGGCCACCTCGCTGGAGCTCAGCTTGCCCCGCGACAGGAGCGTACAGAGCAGCATGCCTTCGTTGAGCGACAGGCCATAGGCTTGCTCAAACTGGGCCTCGAACTCGGCGATGGCCCGATAGATGTCGCGTATTTTGCACAAAACTTCCATAATTGAGAATTGAGAATTGAAAATTGAGAATGGAGAATGGCGTTTCCGTTTCTTCCATTTTCCATTCTCCATTTTCAATTATCCATTAAATAAACAGGTTCACATTCGCCTGGTCGGCACGATCCATGTAGGTGGCCACGCCGCCCACGGTCACTTCGTCCAGCAGCTCCTCGCGGGCGATGCCCATCATGTCCATCGACATCTGGCAGGCGATGAACTCCACGCCCTGTGCCAGCGCCTGCGCACGGAGGCTCTCCAGCGAATCCACACCCTTGCGCTTCATCAGGTAGCGCATCATGCGGCTGCCCATGCCCAGCATGTTCATCTGCGAGAGCTTCAGCTTCAGCGAACTGGAGGGCAGCATCCAGCCGAACATGCGGCCGAAGATGTCTTTCTGCACGGCGGGCTTCTTCATTTTTTTCAACACATTCAATCCCCAGAAGGTAAAGAATATGGACACCTTCTGCCCCGTAGCGGCCGCTCCGTTGGCCAAAACAAAAGTCGCAAGCGCCTTGTCCAGGTCGTCACTGAAGAGGATCAGCGTCTTTCCACGACCACTTTTTCCGCCATTTTCGGCCTCACAAACGCCGTTTCCCTTCTCCAAAAGCACGGTATAGCGGCCTTTCGACTCCGATTTTTCAATCAGTCGGTTGCCGGTGGTGTGGCACCAGGCCGAGGCGTCGCGGGCAAAACCGGCATCGGTAGCCACCACTTCCACGCGCTGGCCGGGCACGGCGGCGTCCATCGCCTCCTTGACCTTCATGATGGGGCCGGGGCATTGCAGGCCGCAGGCGTTGATGCGCACCACGGGGCGGTCGCACACGCACGACGCATTTTCAGCCCCTCTGTGCGACGCGGACGGCTCGCGGGTACAAGAACATGCCTCGGTAGGCAAAACGGGCGCTACGGCCGCGGAATAGGTCTTGTAGCCGCCAATCAGGTTGCGCACGTTGGTGTAGCCGCGCCCCAGCAGGATGCGTTGTGCCAGATAGCCGCGCAAACCCACGGCGCAGAACACCACGACGGGACGGTCCGCCGGCACTTCAGACAGGCGCTGGCGCAGGTCGTCAAGGGGAATGTTCACGGCGCCGGCGATGGTGCCGAAGGCAAATTCCTCGGGCGTGCGGGTGTCGATGAGCACGAGGCCGTCTTTCTGCGCTGCCAGCTCGCGCCAGGTGATGGCGGGCATGGCTCCGCTCAGCAGGTTGGAGGCCACGTAGCCGGCGATGGCGATGGGGTCCTTGGCCGACGAGAAGGGCGGCGCGTAGGCGTGCTCGGTTTCCACGAGGTCGTACACCGTTCCGCCGTGCTTGATGAGCTGGGCAATCTGGTCGATGCGCTTGTCCACGCCCTCGTAGCCCACGCACTGGGCGCCGTAGAGGCGGCCCGACCGGGGGTCGAAGGTCAGCTTCAGCGTCAGGGGCAGGGCGTCGGGATAGTAGCCGGCATGCGAGCCGGAGTGGGTCACGGAGCTCAGGTAGTCCATGCCCAGCTGTTTCAGGCGCTTGGCGGCCAGGCCGGTGGAGGCCACGGTGAGGTCGAACACCTTGGCGATGGAGGTGCCGATGGCGCCTTCGTAGGCGGTGACGTTGCCCAGGGCCATGTTGTCGGCCACGATGCGTCCCTGTCGGTTGGCAGGGCCGGCCAGGTAGTTCAGCCAGGGCTTGCCCGTCAGCGGGTGCGGGAACTCGATGGCGTCGCCCACGGCATAGATGTCGGGGGCAGAGGTCTGCAGGTACTCGTCCACCCAGATGCCGCCCGTTTCGCCCAGCTTCAGGCCCGCCTCCTTGGCCAGAGCCGTGGCGGGACGCACGCCGATGGAGAGCAGCACGAGGTCGGCCTGCAGGGTCTTGCCGCTCTTCAGGAAGACGGTGAGCCCCTCGTCGGTGCGGCGGAAGCTGGTGACGCCCTCCTCCAGGTAGAGGCCCACGCCCTTCTCCACAAGGTGCTGGTGCACGGGGGCGGCCATGGAGTAGTCGATGGGGGCCATCACCTGATTGCCCATCTCGACCACCGAGACGGCCACGCCGGCGTGGTGCAGGTTTTCGGCCATCTCCAGCCCGATGAAGCCCGCGCCCACCACCACGGCACGACGCACGCGCTTCTCCGTGAGGTAGGCCTTGATGCGGTCGGTGTCGTCCACATTGCGCAGGGTGAAGATGCCCTCCTCGCCGATGCCCTCGAGGGGCGGACGCACGGGCGTGGCGCCGGGCGAGAGGAGCAGCTTGTCGTAGGTCTCCTCGTAGGTGGTGCCGTCGGCACGGCGCACGGTGACGGCCTTGCGGGCGGGATCGATGGCCACGGCCTCGTTCTCCACGCGCACGTCGATGCGGAAGCGCTGCCCGAACGACTGGGGCGTCTGCACCAGCAGCTTGGCGCGGTCTTCGATGACGCCGCCGATGTAGTACGGCAGGCCGCAGTTGGCGTACGAGATGTAGGCTCCCTTCTCCAGCAGGATGATGTCTGCCGCTTCGTCCACTCTCCTCAGTCGGGCGGCGGCGGTTGCTCCGCCTGCCACGCCCCCAATAATCAGGTATTTCATAACGTTTCTTGTTGTTGGGTTTTCATTGTTGTTTTCGGTTTCACGCCGCAAAGAAAAGCATAATTTCCGAGAAAACATAATTTCCAATGGAAAATTTATCAGAAAAGATATTATTTTCTTTTGAAAAGCATTGTTTTGCGGGGAGGAAAGCACCGTTTTGCGGAGAAGAGAAACACCATTTTGCGGGGGGAGGAAACGCCTCCCCTGTTCCAACAAACTTTTTTCTGCCCAAAAAACTCAGAAAACACGAAGCGTTATAAGGTTTTTAACATTCAACAGTCAACAGTTCAACAGTTAGTCAAAATGAACTTCGACCTGAAAAGAAGAAAGTGTTAAATATTTTAA